>ERZ777305.684-NODE-684-length-52805-cov-8.872682_pt1 | contig 52805 bp, 61 predicted proteins | sample MGYA00374965_ERZ777305 | MGnify/ENA primary metagenome ERZ777305 (study PRJEB29328, sample SAMD00013331) | mouse gut metagenome | study: EMG produced TPA metagenomics assembly of the Metagenome analysis of fecal microbiota from mouse which was promoted...
TCGTCCAAACTGGCGTCATCCGGCGGGTCCGGACCAGTCTCCGGATCGTCCTCGATCATGCATCCATCCGTATCCGGCTCTGGATATCGCGGACGGATCTCACCAGGCCCGTCGCCCACATCGCCCGTCAGGTCCTCTTCCATTTCCCCTCCGAAAGACGAATCGCCGTCCGGACCGGGGGCCTGGTCCTCACCGAAGAAATCCGTGCCGCCGCCGTCATCCTGGACGGCTTGGGGTCCGCCCCGCACATCGAACTCTTCGTCAAAACCTGATTCCGATTCCGTTTCATCCGGCGGACTGCCTCCCCCGGGCGGCAGGCTGGGGTCTTCCTGGACCTCGGGTATGTTTTTTCTTGTAAACCGATTGAACACCTGCAGCAAACCTCCTTATCATGATATATGATGTATGATACGCCGTACGGCGCGGACGCGGCGAAACGTTTATTAAATTTAATAAAACAATACAAGTTTGTTGTTGACATCCGCGCCATACATCTCTATAATATAAGAGAAAAGGCTTATTGTCAAGCAGTGCCAGCGGAAAACCCGCTGTGGCTTTGCGATTTATCCCGTAGCGCTTTTATTTAATTCGATATCAAGGCCCCCGGACAACGGAACATGCCGTCCGAGCTGGCCATGATATATAGACACCGGCAGCCGGTTGTGGTCCAACGCAAATAACAACGAAAGGAAGTGACATGCACGACGCCGCAACAGCAAAAGGCCCGGCTGGCCACACGGACGGCATACCTTCCCTGTGCCGTTTGATCATTTTAGCACAGGGATGCGAATGAAAACGTGCGCCGGTTTTTCTCATCGTCTGTTGGTCATAAAAACCAGCATAGCACGACGAAAAAGACCCTGACGGGTTATGGCCGTCAAAATCAAAAAAAAAATTGATCCAAGTGATCACGAAAAGGAGAAAAACTATCATGAAGCTTTCTGAGATTTCCGCCAACATCAAGCCCCGCACCAAGATCCTGGTCCGCGGCCAGGTCAGCTTTTCCCGCATCGCCAATAAGATCGACGGCGAGGAGCTGGCACGCGCCAATACCTTCACCAAGTTCCCCAGTAAGGACCCCTACTTCAAGATGACCATCGAGATCACGGACCCCAATCCCACCGACGCCCTGATCTTCGACAAGGCCGACGAGTCCGAGACCTACCTGGCCGCCTACGTGGGCAGCCGCTTCTACGCGTCCAAGAAGGAGGACGCCAAGGGCAAGACCTTCTTCGCCTGCCAGTCCAAGGGCACCGAGATCCGCGTGTACCAGAAGGACGCCGAGGGCAAGCTGCACAAGGTCGACCTGAACGGCAACGAGCTGGCCACCGGCGTCAACGTCGAGCTGGAGCTCAACTTCTTCGAGACCAAGTTCGGCGCGGGCACCGGCCTGAACGCCGTCGTGATCTGCGACAAGGATATCAAGGTCTACGAGGGCAGCTACGGCGTCAAGGGCTACGAAGTCGCCGACGACGCCGTGATCAGCCTCCCCGCCAAGCCCGGCCGGAACGCCGCTGACGTGGCCACTGCCGAGGGCATCGCCGATGAGACCCCCGTTTCCGACGTGGCTCCCGCCGTCGATGAGGACGCCGCCGTCGGCTCCACTACCGCGCCCAGCAATTCCGCCTTCGAGCAGCTGTTGGCCCAGTTCAAGACCAACGGCTGATTCCCCGGCCTGAGCAATAACACATAACAGCCTGGATCCGGCCCGCGGGACCGTGCGGTACATCCGTGCGGGCCCGCGGGCCTTTCTTTCCGGGCAGCCCAACACGCTGTGAAAGGGGGACGCGCCGGGTGTGATACCTCAAAAACTAAGGGATGCGGAGAAATGGTGCGTCTCAAAAAACAAGATGCCGCTGGACATGTACGCTCTTTCCAGAGGCCTGGAATGGGGCGCCAGCACAAAGAGATCCCATCCCTGCTACGCCAGCTATGAAAAAGCCGTTGAAATGGGCCGGATCCAGAACCTGCCTGTGACGATCTATCTGGACAGCCAGGAGACCGGCTACTATATGATCGACATCGAACCGGCCTGCCCCGCCAAGATCCGGCGAGGCATCCTGCTGGCGCTGCACGATTCCATTGATTATCTGGAACGGTCTCTCTCCGGAAAGGGCTATCACCTTGCGGTCCGGATGGACGCGCCGGAGGCCCTGACCACCGTAAAGCACAAGAAATGGGTAGAGATTTTATCTGCCCATCACTGTACGTTTACGATGAAAGAGATCGACTTCCAGACAGCGTATTATGACGACTTTCCGGAAAATCATGTTATTGCGCTTTGGGACGAGGACGTGAACCCGGACGACCTGGACGCAAAGCGGGACCACGAGATCCTGCAGGCCCTCGCATCGCCATTGACGCCGAAAGCGTTTTACGATATAATAGGGGCCAGCCGCACGCAGATCAAGACTGCGGCATCCGAGCCGGAAGAGTATAAAAAAGCCCTGTCCACGTTCGACGGCCGCCACGCCGATCTGTTCAACGCCCTCTGCGACATGATCTACGACAAGACTATTGACGATTTCAACAACGACCAGTCCCGTTGGGAGTTCGGCTACGCATCCAAGATGCACTACGCCCTGCAAAAATTCTCCCGCGACATGGTTGCGGCGGACATGACCCATTACCAGATCGATCTGGACCAGGCACAGGCCGTCATGCTGGTTTACATGGCATTGAAGCAGATGCTGCCGCCCCGGGAAAAACACAAAGTGATCCGGAACGGCTTGCCGTGGCTGCTCTATACCAGCCAACAGGTCTATATCAAGACCTTCGGGCCATCCAGCGATTTAGATAAAAAATAGGAGGAATTGCCAAATGACGCTAAGTCCGCTGCAGATCAAGCTCTACGCGACGCTGGCCCTGGCCGCCGCACTGATCGTGTTCGAATTCGTCACCCGGATGGACGACCGGCAAAAGATCAAGTCCGGCGAAGTCAAAGACCAGCGCGAGCACGACACGCTCCTGGTCAAGCACAATGCCGTGCCCTATACCAAGGGCCGTATCTGGGCCGAGGGCCTGCTGATCGTCGCCACCGGCATCATGGTAGCCGTCACAGCCATGTCCGTGATCGAGTACCAGAAATACGGAGCCTTTTACGACGCCAGCTGGCGCAGCCCGGATGTCGAACAGCATTTCCTGTTCGATTCGAAGTCCAACCAGGATTTAGAGGCTCAGTGGCTGTCCGACCCGGAAAATTTCCCCTGGGCCGAAGCCAGGATCTGTTTCGTCAAGCTGGGCTGCGAGGACTGCGAGCGCGTCGAGCAGGCCATTCATGACTTAGAGGCCGAAGGCTATGCCGTCGTGTTCTCGACGTCTGAATTTGGCCGTGCAGCCGTTGAAAAATACGGCGTTACGTATGTCCCCTCCGTCGTTGTTAACGGCTTTGTCGTGCAGCTCCGTCCCGGCGCCGGCCCGGATCAAAACACGGACCAGGATGCCGGTACGAAGTCTGACGGCGAGCAGACCCAGGAGATACTGGACGATCTGATGTCCGGCGGCCTCGCGACGGACGAGAATGGCGAGGACCCCGCCCTGGACCCGGACTACACGAAGTACGGGACAAAAGCCGCCATCGAATGGGCCATGGAACAAGAACAGGCACGCCAGAAAAACAAGAACCGGGCCCAAGAACCTGAAAATTGAACGATCAAATTGACCAGCGGCGCGGATATCTGCCATCCGCGCCGCTTATCACATCAAAAGATATGAAAAGATAGGAGATTTGCCATTATGCTGCTCAACAATTCTGCCATCACCATCATCGAGTCCGATATGAAGAACGGGAACCTGATTCCCTTCCTGCTGGGCGCCCCCGGTATCGGTAAGTCCAGCATCGTCCGTGCCATCTGTGAAAAGAACGGCTGGGGCTTTCATGAACTGCTCTGCAACCAGATCGCCATGCAGGCCGACCTGACCGGCTGCCGGACCGTGACTTATACCAACAGCGCCGGCGAAGACCAGGCCAAGCAGGTCTTCTTCCCCCACGCCGTCATAAAAGAGGCCATTGACGAGGCGCTGGCCTACCCCAACAAGACCGTGGTCCTGTTCCTTGATGAAGTCAACCGGACCACTGCCGCCGTGACCAGCGCCCTGCTGACATTTATTACGGCTCGCAAGATCGGAACCGAGAAGCTGCCTGAGAACATCAAGCTCATCGCCGCCGGCAACGACGACGGCAACGTCATCTCCCTGGACATGGCCAGTACCACCCGTTTCATCCTCCGCCGCTGCCAGCCCGACGCCATGACCTTCCTGACCCTTGGCAAGATCCATCCCGTGATCGAAGATCTGCTGAAGACCCAGCCCGCCCTGATCTATCAGGAAAAGAACGTACAGGTGGACGAGAACAACGAACAGGTCTTCGCGGACGACGAGAGCGAATTCCAGCAGATCGCCACGCCCCGGACCATCATGGGCCTGAACCGCGCCCTGCTGGACAACAGCCAGATCATCATGGGCATGGGCGAGGAGGACCTGAAGGAGTACGTCTCCGGTTTCACCGGCGATACGCTCTTTACCGAGGCCGTCGTCGCCTCCGTCATGGCCAACAAGTTCAAGCTGTCCACGCCCAGCAAAGTCGAGGCCCCCGCACGCCCCGCCTGCATCGACCGGTTCATCAACGTGTCCATGCTGACCGACATCCAGCAGATCGCCGGCGCATTGACAGATGAAGAAAGGTCCGCCGCGATCCTGTATATGGTCTACGACACCACCGCCAACTACACGGACTACATGCGTGAAGTAGTCCGGGCCTACGGCAAGAACATGCTGATCGACGGCGGGCAGCAGAAGCTGACGGCCATCATCAACTCCGGCGAATATAACAAAGACGCCTACGCCGAGATCACCGGCAGCGCCACCCCCATTGCCGAGAGCTTCAAGATGATCTACGGCTAAATGCCAGAGTGTCACACATGAAAGGAGGCGCGAACTATGCCTGACATGACGACGATCGTCTCGAAGCTCCAGAACAACCAGCTGCAGCCGCTGAAGATCTATCCCCAGGACGCTGCGCTGAGTATCAACGAGCTCCTGAACCAGCTGCTGGACCAGCTTCTGGGCGACATCACCTGCGGCGTGCTGGCGTCCGACGAGATCGATCTCTGTAAACAAATCTTCGCCAACGCAATTATCACGAATCTGATCGACCGGCAGGCCCAGGCCGACCTGGACGCCCTGTTCACGCATACCCTGGCCGGATATTCCGTCGGCAAACTGGACGGCGTCTATCTCAGCCAGGAGCTCAAGCGCAATCACCTGAGGGAACCCGGTGCAAAGTGCGTCTATACCGTCACAGACGTATCCGACGCGGCCCGTGCGTACGACGGCCAGAAGGACGCCCAGAATCGATCCAATCTCTTGGCGAACCTGGGCGCGTTCTATAACAATATGACCGCGTTGATTTTGATCGCCGACGACGAACAGGACGTGGTTAATTTCAAATCCCTTGCCAATCCCCGGCTCCAGGCAGCCAATATGCAGGTCATCCCCAACGAGTTCAGCGTCCAAAACAAAGTTTTCGACGGCATCATGCTCCGCCGGGATTACAAGCTGGCCGACACGTCCTGCGATCCCAATTCCGAGGCCAGGATCATCACCGACGTGGCGACCCGTGCCTATTCCGACCGGCTCCTGGCCACGAAGACCATCGAGGCCATCCTGCCCAGCATGCTTGTAGTCTTCAATGCCCACAAGCTGGCCCGGGCGACGACAAGCGAATTGATGGCCGCCAAGAACGACCTGGGCCGGCTCATGTCCCTGGACAAATCCCGCGTGCTCAGCTTCGCGCAGATGGCGACCCTGGGGACCATGAACAAGGCGATCCAAAAAATGAACCTGATGGCAAACCAGCTCAACAACGTCCTGGCCCGGTCCGCCATGAGCAATTCCACCGGCAAGTTCAAGATCGCAAGCATCGACATGTCCCGCGTGCGCCAGAAGATCATGCGCATCGAGAAGAAGATGAAAAACGTGGACGTGTCCAAAAATCCAACCTATCATAACTTTGAGACCTTCCAACGTGCAAACCGCCGGGAACCCAACAACCCGGACCTTCCCGGCATCAGCATGGACTTGGGCTATTATCCGGATATCCATCTCTACGTAGATACCTCCGGGTCCATCACCCAGAAAGATTATGAAGACAGTGTCTCCATGATCATCGACATCGCTAAGAAGCTCAACTGCGATATCTATTTCAACAGCTTTACCACGGATATTTCCCAGGAAGCTGTCGTCCGGTGCCGCAACCGGTCCAAGAGCCAGATCCAGCGCGACATCGAGCGCATTCCCAAGCTCACCGGCGGCACGACCATCGATCAGGTCTGGCAGTACATCGACGCCACTCGCAAGAACCGGCGCCAGTTGTCGATCCTGATCTCGGACTTCTATGTCGATGTCCCCCGCTATCTCCATCATCCAGAAAATCTGTATTACCTGCCGACCAAGGACACCAGCATCAGGAACGCCCAGCATTTCGCGGACAAGCTGCCCGACCCCTGGCGGGTCCTCTTCTAAGCAAGATCCTGAAACACAAACGTTCCGGATGGGCGACGCCTGTCCGGAGCGTTTGTGTTTTTTATCGAAGCATTACAACACAAAAGATAACACAGAGGGGAGGGTTCTCGCACAATGCCCCAGGATACCCTGCTGGACGAGCTGTTCAGCTACGAACCGGGCTGGGACAAGGCGATCCTCGACGGCCGCGCCAAGAACATCCGGCAAAACCTGCTGGAAGCTTACAGCACGCCGTCGTACCGGGAAAAGCTAAAGGACCGGATCGCAAGACGCGAGTATCACATCGCGCCGCCTCACGAGGCCAGGATACCCAAGGATGACGGCACCTGGCGGACGGTATACGCCAACGACGCTACGGACCGGATTTTAATGACCGCGGTAAACGATACGCTGTTCCGGCTCTGTCCCGACATGATCAGTCCGGCCTGCAAATCTTATCAATCGGGCATCGGCTGCGGAAAAGTGGCCAAGGACGTCTCGAAAGACCTGCAGAAATTACAGCAGACTATGGACCCGGCATTGCCCCTGGGCCGGAAGATCGACCTGACCAAATATTTCGACAGCGTCGCATTGTCCGATATCGATCATATTTTCGATCAGATCCGTGACCGGGTGGGCCCGTCGGCTGTACTGGACCTGCTCGTCGAGTATTATCACGACGATGTTTTGCTCGATCTGCAGAAGCAAAAGATCCACAAGTACACCAGCCTAAGGCAGGGCTGCGCCGTGGCCGCCTTCCTGGCCGACGCCGCGCTGAAACCCGTAGACGACGCCATGCTGGCCATGGGCGTCCCGTATTACCGATACAGCGACGATATTCTGATCCTGGGCCCGGACGCCGGGCCGGCGTTTGAACAGTTATCCGGAATGCTGGCCGCCATGTCTCTGACCCTGAATCCGAAGAAGATCGAAGTATTAAATCAAAACCGGTGGTTCACGTTTTTGGGCTTTTCGTTGAAGCATGACCTGATCACCCTGTCCAAAAAACGCGTCGGAAATTTCCAGCGCGCGATTGAAGACCGGACCATTCGAAACAAATCCAGTAACAACAATTCACAGTCCGCGCTGGCCCGGGTAGCCGGCTATCTTTACGACGGATCCCTCACAGGCTACGGCTACGCCGAAGGCGTTTTGCCCATCATCAACTCGAAGGCCGATCTGAGGCAATTGGATCTGTTCATCCTGGACTGCCTGCGGGCCTGTGACACCGGCAAAACAAAGCTAGGCGGACTGGGCTGGGACAAATACGGCGGCGACGGCGTGATCAAACGCGGACGCGGCCGGAACGTGACGTCCAATCTGGAAAAACGGCCTCGCATTGAGAACTATATTCCCATGTCGCACATGAAATCCGCATGGCTGCACAGCCGCCCCGCTTACGACGCCTACGCCCTGTCCATGCGTACAGGCTGATTCAGCATCATAGCAAGTATTTTATCAGAAAGGAGGCGATGCTGTGAAGTATCTTGGGAAACAAGTGAACGGCCAAGCGACCCGTAACAATTTCATCCGATCCATGGATCTGGCCGCGAACGCGGGCGACCCGGACGCGGCTCTGGCGGCGTATACCCGATACTGGTTTGACAGCCCGAAAAAGCAATATCTGAACGAGGCGCTGAAGCATGTAATGGCGAAATCGCTGTTCTGGCCGAAACGGGCCTTTACCGACATGCTGGACGAGATCGTCGTCGATTTCCAGGGCTCGTCCGCCGAACTGCGTGCCATCGCGGCCGACGTCGATATTTTGAAGTCGCGCTTCATGCTCTGGGGCCAGGCCCGCAAGAACAAGCCCGTGACAGACCAGGACCTGATCAAAAGCGTAAAAGACTTTGAAAGCCGGTATAAATACAGATGCCCTGACACCTACCGGTCCGCCTGGATGAACACGGGCGCATACGTCACCCTTAGCTACGGCATCAAGTACGAGAACGTCCTGTTCCCCGGCTGCGCCACGCCGGAAGAGAGCCTGGCGCTGCTCAAGAAGCTGGCCCTTGAAGTCATAGCCGAAATGGACCACGATGTGGACGACCGGCTGTTCCGTGTCTGCCACGCCATGTACGCCCAACGGTTATCCGCCGGACCGGCATAACACGCCATGCTTGCAATATCCATAGGAGAAAAAAAAATTGCCAAAGATTCCGGACAGATGCCGTCGCGGGCATTCTCGACCGGAAAAAAAAACATGTACGCCCGCGCCAGGCGGCCGCGCACCCCCAGCCCAGGAAGGACTGGGCCGGGGGTGCAGGACAGCGTTTAAGTTGAACGAAATGAAAGATCCGGTAATTTACCAGATTGCACTGGGGAGCCGGATCCCAAGTGCCTGGCGGGAAATGCCGCCATCGCGACTCGTTTCGGTTTGCTTTTGACGTTCGCGCCATATGAAGCATGTAAAGATACGCGACAGGGCCGAACGGCGTGCAGAGCGGCAGCATGTTCTATGTTCTAAGAAAAAAAACACGTGCCCGGCGCAGGGCGCGCGATACAGATGTGCATATCCCTCGGGACCCCTGCGGGGCCCGAGGGATCAAGCGGAAATCACACCGGGGATGAAGATGGGGACAGCCATGTCACGATACGATTCCCATTCCCCTCTTTCGATTCCAGTGGCTGGAGTGGCCAGGCGCGCCGGCGAGACTGAGTCTGAAGTCAGGTCCTCGACTCGTGTGACTAAGATCTAAGATCTAACAACCAGGCCTGCTTCCGCCTTCAAGCGACTGGACCCGATCGCAAAGCTTGCGATGCCAGGGACTGGATTTGATTCGCCCTGACGAGCAGTGCCTGGCGCCGCGGTAACCGGTTGGGGATCCTAGAGAGTACGGCCAGGCCAAGAAATCATCTGGGATAATTCACACACACTTGTGCTGGAAGACCGGCTACTGAGATCATGGGGATGTCGTCAGGATCCTTGTGCTGATGTCGTCGAGCCGGCATCCATCGAACAATCCCTCCTCACGAGCCTGAAGTACTGGAGCACTGGCAATGCGCACTCGGCTACTGGGATCCTGAGATGGAGATTACCTGTGTGGGTACCAGAGGCCTCCAGTCACTGGAGAGCACGACGGCCGCTGAGCAATGTAGCCACGATCAGCTGGCTGATGCGATAGTTTAGGCGCCTAAGGAATCAACCATTTGGCGTGACCAACTGAAGCTGCTGCAAACGGAACTGGAGACCCGCGATGCGACGGAACTGCGGTTGAATGTTGAATGAATAGATCCGAGCCAGAAAGCCTGGTATCCGGCATCAGTCACTGCGTGCACTACGTGTGGATCAGCTGGCATGAGACCGGGCCCGCGGTACCCGGGTGGGCACTTACGCCCGAAACCATGGTTCCTGCACGGTGCTCCGGAAGCGCCATGATTCGTATCGAAGCCTCTGATGAGAGCTGCGTTCGGACGACACTGTCACCTGGTGTCATAGCATCATAGAATGACCAGGCGGTCCCACGTGTTATGCCGGCCGGCAACCATCTGGTCCCAGACGATTTCGATCGAAAGATCCCGGATGCGATCGCCGGCAGCCGAATGCAGGTTATCGATCTTTGATGCTCGCGGCTGAAGTCGCCGACATGACGGCCGTCAGGTCTCAGGATCCTTGGCGCCGGCGAACGCGTCCCAGATGATTCTGTTCGGCTACCAAAATTCGTTCCGGACTTCGAATGCCGGACTTGAGTGAGCCCTGCTGTCAAAGCTCGAGATGCTCTCTTCGTATCACCCGTAAGCATCAGGCACCAACACCTGTGGGGCTCCAGGAAAGCGCTGTAGCGCTGCTGCGGCTGAAGCATCTCGATCGATTTGGCGGAACTGGCTGTTCGGATTCGTTCATCCGTTACGATCGCCCTCGAGATGACATGCGCAAGAACCCGAGATACCACAGGTACCTGGCTGCCAATTGAGATTACGGACCACGCCATGGGATCCCGACGTCCGGATGGCCAGATGAACCATGAGCTGGTTACCGGCGCGTCCCTGACGATCATCCTGAACGTGAAGTACGGAAGTGCTGCAGGGCGACGACGGGCTCGTTCGCCACAGATTCCGGATCCGGCCACAGGGATCCTTTGTTCCTGGCCGCCGGCTCCATCGACAGCCTGGTCTTCGGCAGCAATCGCGGTACCGGCGTCGCATACGAGGGCAGATCCTCGAGCAGTTTCTCCCGCGGCATGCCTGGCGTTCCAAGAACTCGTGGTCCCAATACCCAATCAATATTGCGGTCCCTGTACCGGCGAGTTGTACCTTTCCACCCGTTTCGAATTTTCCGCTATGAGACAATGTAAAGATATGCGACACGCACATACGTATCGCGCATGATTCTGGCGGGGCGTGCGAGGCATGCCCCGCCCATAGGAGGATAAAACTATGCCCGTTGATTTTTCCAGCAACCAGAGCGGCCAGGGGTCCATGCCCACAGGCGGCCTCCCCGGAACCGTCACGCCCAAGCAGGCGTCCGACGACGCCGCCGGGCTCAAGGCCATGCTGGTCGACTATAACAAACGTTTCATGTCCGCGGCGCCCGCCAAGTACCGCGACCACGAAGTATTCCAGGTACTCTCCCAGCTGACCATGCTCCAGAAGTCCTGTTCACTGCTGGTCGGCGCCCCCGGCGTGGGCAAGACCAAGATCGCCGAGGAAGTCGCAAGGCTGATCGCCACCGGATCGCCCTGCGCGTCCGCCCTGGCCGGCTACACGGTCTATGAGCTGCCTCTGTCCAACCTGATGGCAGGGACCCAGTTCCGCGGCCAGCTGGAAGAGCGCGTCCAGAAGCTGGTCGAGTGGCTGGAGACCGAGAAAGTCATCCTGTTCATTGACGAGATCCACCAGCTCATGACCGGACACTCCGGCTACGAAGGCGTGGCCCAGGCCCTGAAGCCTGCCATGGCCAGGGGAAGCATCAAGATGATCGGCGCCACGACGCTACAGGAATCCAAGACGCTCCTGGAGGACCCCGCCTTCAACCGGCGCTTCAACCGGGTCCAGGTCTGCGAGCTGTCCATCGAGCAGACCCGGGATATCATCGAGACGGTCTATCTGCCCAAGATGTCCCACCACTACGGCTGCGGCTTCGCCAATAACATTGCCACGAAGATCGTCCAGACAGCCGAGCGGTCCAAGACCATCACCAGCCACCGTCCGGACAACGCGATCACGCTTCTGGACCAGGTCTGCGCCAGCACCGTCCTGCAGCGCAATTATAACATTGCGACCTGTACGGACCCGAACCTGAAGCAGCACATCCAGAGCGCGCCCTGCGTGATCAATGCCACGCACGTAGAGAGCTGGGGCAAAGACCAAACCTTCCTGGTACCTGCCGATTTCGATCCCGTAAAGTCCAAAATCTTCTTCCGTGACAACGCCGTCGACGCCATTTACAACGCTATCGCGGACTATGTCCGGTTCGACGCCATCTTCCCCTCCGGAAAGCCTTTCAGGCTTAATCTCAAAGGACAGCCCAAGTCCGGCCGGACCATTTTGCTCACGGAGAGCGCGAAGCTCATCGACGAAGACCCCGTGTACCTGGACCTGGCGGATTATTCCGACGCGCCCAGCCTCAACCGGATCATCGGCTCGCCTCTTGGTTATGTCGGATCGGATTCCAAGCAAGAGATGCCCTTCGATATCATCGAGAGCAGTCCCCGCAAAATTATCATCTTGGACAACCTGGACAAATGCCATCCCGTGGTACATGACTTCTTTGAATCCGCCATGGGCACCGGCCTGATCAAGTACGCCGACAACCGGGCCATCGACATCTCCAAATGTATCATTCTTTGCTCCGAAGAGATCCAGGGACGGTCCCGCCGCATCGGCTTCGTTGAGACCCGCGACCCGGTATCCAGTACAGAGATCGAGATCGCAGCCCTGGACCACGACGAGATGGCCGCCGGCGCAGGCGCCATGGTCAAGTCTATGGTGGCCGTCCTGAAAGCCGAGCACCAGAAATACGCGTCCCTCCCCGACGATCCCGGCATTTCGGACGACGAAAAGAAATCTCTGGCCGGACCGGAGGACATGGCGGCCTGCGCCCGCCGCACCGTGCTGGCCATGATCTGAGCACGATCTTAAATCCTGCCCCGCATTGCCTTTTGACCAGGTTTATGTTATAATGAACCCGGTCCGAAAGGCCATTTGATAGGAGGTAACACAGAAAAATGCCCATTATACTGGAAGATAACGCCGCTGTCCAAGCGGCAGCCGCTGCGCCCGCCAAACCGCAGCTGCAATACAGCCCAAAAGACTATAACACGATCCTGACGGGAAACGGGATCAACCAGGGTCTTCTGAAATCGACCCTGACCGCCGCCGGCTCCGACCCCGTGTCCCAGACCGCCCTCAGCACCATCGTTGCCGAGCGCCACGAGTGTACCAACAAGTCTCACCACGTCCATGACGACACGAGATCCTATACCACGCTCCAACAGGACGTGTCGCTGCTGGGCGGATACGGCCAATTCAACAGCAATCCCCAGGCGCAGCGAAACCTGCCCATGCCCGTGGACCTGATGACGGATCACTTCATGACCTTCGAAAACCAGTCCGGAAAGGCCATCGTGTTCCGGTCCAGGCTGCTCCTCAACAGGGTGTACGTGTACAAGTCCGCGACGAACTACGTTGTCTGTGCCTATACGTTGTTGGTGGCCGACGAACAGGCCGTGACAGGCGGCTACGTTGAAACCTATGATACGCTCTATACGGCTGTCAAGAGCCAGGACCCCATCACCGACATGTACGCCCGTGCCGCCGAGCGAGTCAGGAAAGCCATGATCGGCACCGGCTATACCCTCACCGTGGACGATTCCGCGGCACAGGCCGGGGCAGACAAAGCCACCAGCCTGTATGATCTGCTGATGTCCGAGCTGGAGATCATCAAGACCCCTGGCAAACTCCGGTACGCCCTGGAACGGGCGTCCGCCGCCAGCTTCGACGTGCTGAAATACGCCAATAATATTCTCAATCTGGTCAATATCCCGTTCAGCTTGTACCAGTCGGATGTTATTGACGTAGTCAATGCCAGGGCCCGTGACGAGGCTGTCCAGCTCAAAAACGCCAACATGTCCCTGTCCCTGGCCGACACCCTGAGCAGCATGCAGGGCCAGCTCAGCGCCCAGATCCCGGAATTGGTCGGTAAGAAATATACCACAAAGCAGATCGTGCTGACCACAGAGCAGACTGCTGCCATCGAATCGCCCAGCCTGATCACCATCGTGGCGGCCGGCGCAGGGACCGGGAAGAGCTCCTGTATCATGCACCGCCTGGCCTTCATGGAGGAAAACGGCTGCGATATGAAGCAGACCTTCGTCCTGAGTTTCACCAAGGCCGCCGCGGGACATATCCGGAAAAATTTCAAGGACTGTAAGAGCTCGACCATTGCCGAGTTCACCCATAATTTTGTCAACGTGATCCTGGACGACGGCTCCGGTACCCGCGTCGATATCATTTCGCACTCGGACTTCGCCCAGAAATTCCGGATCCAGGTCGACGACCTGGAAACGGCCAACATCCTGCAGCCGTCCACCCTCCAAGCCTTGAAGCAATTCCGGTCCTATGTCGAGAACATCGACGGCAGCCAGGCCAGCCTGCTCAACATGCTGGACATTTCGCTCCACCCCGAGGCGAATAATATCCTGAGCGTGTTGAAGATGATGCACGTGACCAGCCTGGAGCTGGATCCTATTATCTTTCATACCCAGCTGGGCATGCTCAAGCCCAACATCGAGCACATCGTCATCGACGAGAGCCAGGATTCGAACCGGCTGGAGTTCCTGACCATGCTGAAGATGGCCATGATGCACAACATCTCGATCTATATCGTGGGTAAGGCATAATTGCCCACGTAAAACCCTACTAATGCGGGAAAGCGACACGCGGTATCCGCGCGTAACACACATCTGCCACCGCACCGGAATGGAAACAGACCGGTCAGCACCATGGACAACGCCATGGGTATGGTAACAGCGCAGAATGTGGCGCCAATCACCTAAACGCTGCCAGGCACCGTAACGTCAAGCCGACGGTGTAAGGTTCATCGACTGTCGAAAGCTATAAATCCATAAGAGCTATGAAACATAGCGGGGTTGAAAATAAGGACAGGCGAAAGCCTGCCGCGAAGCAAGTAGAGTAGCACCCGGAAGCATGACCGGGCCGGCGTTCAGCTGAAATTAGGCTGTTATAAGACCGCTAAGGCGAAACGACGGGTCCATCCGTATCACGGATGGGATGGTATAGTCAGCAATGGAGAAACGAGGGGAGTACATGCGCCTCTCATAGCAAGAACATGAAAAATTCGTAGAATTCTTCTCCAGATAGGCGTCAAAACGGATTGTGCCCAGACGCTCTACGAATTCCGGGACGCGGACCCCCGCATCCTGAACAACCTGACCAAGCTCTTCAACACCTACGATCTGAGCATCAACCACCGGTCCACCCAGATCATCCTGGACGTGGCCAATCTCATGTCCAGCACCATGTCCACCCACAAGACCACGCTGCGGGCCAACCAGCTCATGCAGATCACCAAGCAAGCGGTGGACGACACCGTCACCATGAACACCTACCAGAAGGCGGCCGATCCGAACACGCTGAAAATCCTGGACGACTGGCTGGAACAGAAGCTGGGCAGAGGCCAGTCCATCGCCGTGATCGCCCGTTCCGGCGGCGACGTACTCAAGCTCTACGAGTACCTGCAGGCCCGGTACGGCGCCCAGTACACCGTCCAGAACATCACGTCCCAGCGCCGGAACGATATCACCATCCTGTCCGCCATCGGGTCAAACTTGGCAAAGCTGTTCCCGGATCCCGCGGCCGCAAATCCAGGTACCTCCGCGCAATCTGCCGTTTCCGTACCGGACTGGCCCGAATTCGAACGCCGCATCCGCGACGAAAACATCCGGCTCAATTCGCTCCAGCGGGGCGGAAACCGCTATAACCAGAATGGCCCGACGGTCAACAAAGTCGTGCTGGACTGGCTGGCCGCCCAGCAGGCCGACGGACCGGTGATCATCTCCGAGCTCAACGATCCGGCCATGCACATGCCCCGGATCAGGAAACTCCAGATGTCCATGCTGGACGCCCAGACCGAGAAGAACAATATCCTGCAGCGGGTCATGGACGCCAAGAACGCCAAGCTGAAGGAACAGACCGCCGACATCGTCGTCTGCACGGTCCACGGCGTCAAGGGCCTGGAATACGACCATGTGGCCTGCTTCATCAACACGGAATCCGGCCGCTCCAGCTCCAGCAGCTCTGACGAGAACAAGCGCATCGCCTACGTGGCCCTTACCCGCGCCAGGCTGTCCGAGTGCGTGTTCTGTTCCCGTGAAAAGCTCCTGAAAGACTTCGAGGCATACCGGGCAGCCCAGCCCTGATCCGGGACGACGGCCGGCGGCGGAACGTGTCCCGCCGCCGGCGTTTCCATGATACATGTCATAATTTTACGAAAGAAGGAGATGGGCAAAACACAATGATCATCCATGACCCCCTGTACCAGCCTGAACAAAATGCGCTCCAGGACGGCGGCGACCTGGATGGACAGATCATGTCCGACCTGGAACAGTTCCGGGCCCGCATTTCCGCCGGCCCGTCCGGCGACTGCTGCGGCGATCCCGACGAACATGCCAAAAAGCGCGCCTGGATCGACCGGCTGATCGAGCTGACCGCAGCTGGCCTGGCTCAGATTGGCAATAACCCGGCGCATCCCGTGCCGTCCCGCTTGGATCGGGACGCCTGGTGCGCCATGAACCCCAAATTCCGCGAACCCGCTGTCCTGGCCGTCGCTATGCGCGAGATCGAAAAGATCGGACGGTACGAGACCGACACGGTCTACGTCGAAAAACAGTCCTTCCACCCTGACGACTGGTACCTATGGTCCGTGGCGGCCTGTCAGATCCGAGAAGACAACGGCTGCCGGGTCTGGTCCTGCTGGACCCTGAACCTGACCACGGGCAGCATGAACGGCGGGCATTACGGCCTGTCCGGGCAGGACCTGAAGACCGTTCTGGCAACCAAGAAAAGCGTCGCCGTCTGCGATCCCAAGGAATGCGGCCGGAACGACGAGAAAGAAGCGTGAACCGATGGCTGAAAATAAGATCCAAACGGCGCCGGATCAGAGCGCCGGCACAAAAACCGCAAAGCCCTTTGTCCTGACGCCGGAGAACTATTATTCCGACCAGGCCAACCAGCTATACCTGTCCAATTCCCTGTTCAAATCCATCTACGGCTGCCCCGCGGACCCGTATCCGTGCGAAGCCAAAGCCCTCCTGGGGCCAAAAGACGGATCCACGGAAGCCCTCCTGGTGGGCGGCTATGTGGATGCGGCTTTTGAATCCGACCAGGCTTTGAAAGACTATATCAAGAACCACGAGACCGTGCTGAAGCTCAAGTCCGGCAAGGGCTTCTACAAGTTTGTAACAGACGCCGATATCGCCATCGCCCGGGCCCGCCGGGACCCCGTCTTTATGTCCTATCTGGACGGCCAGCATCAAACCGTCATGACGGGGATCATTTCCGGCCACGCCTTCAAGATCAAGATGGATGATTACAAGCCGGGAGAACGCATCACGGACCTGAAGTACGTGAAATCGTCTGCCGAGGCATACTGCGAGCCCCTCAAGCGGCGCGTCACCTTCATCGAAGCGTACGGCTATGCCATCCAAGGCGCGATCTATCAAGAAGTCGTCGCGCAGAACACCGGCGCCAGGCTGCCCTTCTTCATCGCCTATATTACAAAAGAAGACAAACCGGACTTTGGCGTGGTGGAAGTTCCTCAGCAGATGCTGGACGAAGCCCTGGAGTACGTCGCCCTGAGCCTGACCGCCCGGCCCATGGCCGAAGTCAGAAAGGCGCCCAGGGCCTGCCGGCGCCGTTCCTGCGAGTGGTGCCGCGATCAGAAATCCCTGTCCGGCCCTTATGCCTACGACGATTTCGTGCTGTACAGCCAGACCTGACGCCTATGAAAGGACGCCTGTCATTATGACCACGATGCAGCGAGTCATCCGGGAATCGACTAAACGGACCATCGAAGACATCCGGCAAATGGCCGATCCAATCTTCGATCTGCCCGAAATTGAACGGATCTGCATGCGATACATGCAGGTACAGATCATGTCCGCGAATTACACAGAGCTTCGCGGATCACAACGACTGCGTATGCCCAGGCATCTCGACTTCAGCCAAGTTGCGGCCATTCTGAACGAGATCCTGGACATCCGGACGCTGCAGCCTGGTCCGGGATCCCAGGACATGAAGCGCCGCCTCGCGCTGTTTGGTCCGGATGGCTCGTGTTCGCAGGACATGTCACAAGTTAAACGCATGGCGCTGGAACTTGACAACAGCCTGACAGAGAACGGGCTAAAACGGGTATTAGACCGTCTGCGCCTGATCGCGCCGGAACATGGTGATTAAAAACGCTACAGGTTAAAAAGCCGGCCCGGCGCGGATTCCGTCGCCGGGCCGCAAAATTTTCATGCGCGGGGTATTGCAAAATCGGCCGTGATGCCGTATAATATTTTTATTATTTTTAATAAAAACAACGCACCCTGCCTGCCGTATCCAGCGGCCGGCCGGCCTTTTTCGGCCGAAACGCCTGGAAATTTAACGGAAAGGAGGGACCAGAACGCTTGATCACACTGCAACAAGTCTTGCAGGAAGAGACCAGCCAATTCATCGCCGCAGACTTGCCGAACTTCATAGCTTCGGACGGGTCCATCGACTACGCCAACGTCGAGATATCGCTCATGCAGCGCATCCAGGTACGAATAATGAACGCGAACCAGGCTATACAGCAGTCACAAAAAGGAGCATCGCGTCTCACAATGCCTAAGTACCTTGATTTTGGACAGATTGCCGAGATTTTGAACGCGGCCATGACGATCCGCGTCATCACAGACGGGGACAGCGAAATGCGTCTGCTGGGCGTATATAACGGCCAGATCTACGACACGAACCTGCGTACGCTGCACATGGCCGCGACAAAATTAAACGGCCGCATGAGCCGGCGGGACCTGGACGAGATGGTAGCGCGGCTCATGCTGATATGTGACGAAGTCCAGGTCAACCAGAATAGGGACCTGATCGCCGTAAACAACGGCATCTTCGATTTCAAGAAGAAAAAGCTTATCGATTTCTCGCCGGACCTCGTGTTTCTCAGCAAGTCGGCCGTCGACTATATCGATACAGGCGTGCCGTTAAAAATCATGCCTGACGACGGTTGGGACGTCGAATCCTGGCTGGCCGATATCGCGGTCGACCAAGACGTCTGTAAGCTTCTATGGGAAACAGCCGGCGCCGTTTTAAGGCCGTACGTCAGGTGGAACAAAACCGTGTGGCTGTACTCTACGGCTGGAAACAACGGCAAAGGCACATATTGTGAATTGCTTCGCAACCTGCTTGGCCCGAGCGCCTGCGTCAGCATTCCTATCTCAGATTTCGCAAAAGATTTCGCCCTGAGCCCGCTGGTCGGCAAGCAGGCGATCATCACGGATGAAAATGACGTCGGCCTGTACATCGACAAAGTCGCCATCATGAAGGCTGTCGTCACCGGCGACGTCATCACGATCAACAAGAAATTCGCGCAGCCGGTGAATTACAGGTTCCGGGGAATGATGGTCCAATGCCTGAACGAGTATCCAAAGGTCAAGGACCGATCCGATTCCTTCTACCGGCGGCAGATCTTCGTACCGTTCGAGAAGTGCTTTACCGGACGGGAAAACAAGAATATCAAGGCCCAGTATCTTCAGGACCCCGAGGTACTCCAGTATGTCATGTACAAGCTGCTCAACATGGACTATTACGAGTTGTCCGAACCTGACGCCTGCCGCCTGGCCCTGGCCGACTACAAAGAAAACAACGACCCGGTCCGGCAATTCTGGAACGAGTTTGAGGACGAATTCGTATGGGACCTGCTCCCCTACCCGTTCCTGTTCGACCTCTACAAGAAATGGTACGACGAGAACTTCCCCAGAGCCCAGCAGGTGTCCAGGATCGTGTTCATCAACGCGCTAAAAACGATCGTAGTCAGGGAATCCATCGTCTGGACCTGCTCAGACGACAATAAGAAGAAATACCGGATCGGGTCAAAAATGTCAAAACCCGAGCTTCTGATCGATCAATACGACCTGAAAAACTGGATGTCCAAGAGCTATACCGGACGGGAAACCGTAAAACGCTGCACATTGAAAGCGGGCGATCCGCTGGCCGACAGCTATTCCGGCCTGATCCGGAAATGATCAAAACAATCGAGAGGAGACGACTTCGACATGATCGAGCCCTTCATGATGGCCGTGTCCGGCCGGCCGGACCCTGCCGTGTATACCTGCCGGACGCCTATCAAGTTCAAAGACCCTAACCGGGCCATCAGCCTGATCCCGGTCAGCTCTGAGATTTTATCCGGCGACAGGCCATTTTACACCGTCGAGCAGGCGAAAGCCGATGACACGATCTGGAAAAGCGCCATCGACAACACGGCGCAGATCGGCCTCCGCGCCAGCACGGAAAACGATCTGATTTCTATCCGGTCAACGGTAGACGCGAAGACGCCGGGCGCCGCCGTGTTGTTGCTGCCCGGGAAGAACCGCCGCATCAGGCTGTTCCAGGCCCTGGCCGAGAATTTGAGATCCAAGGGTAAACCGGCGCCCCAGGACTGCTGGTTCGTGTTTATCACGCCTGACGAGATACTGCTGGCCGACAAATCCGAGTATCCGCTCACAACGCTTAAGAAAACCGTTCGAAGTATCCGAAACCAGCTGGAATCCAAAAAGCCCGGCGTGCTGCTCTCGATGGAGGTATTGGAATATGACGCAGAGACCGACACGTACCGGGAAGTTTAGAGGCGCGCCGAAGCAGGCCCAGATCAGACTAAAAGATTTTGCCAACTCATTCAATTGCGCGTCGGATCCCAAACTGGTATCGGCTATGGACAGCGCCATGGAGGCCTGTATGGCGGAAGCCTACGCCCGGCAATACCGGGAAGGATATACCGAACTTTGGACCGACGGCAGCTACGATGACAAAGATCATCGCGCCGGCATCGGCATCATGATCCGCCAGATGCCGGCGCCGGGCAGCGGCCGCGCCGGTCAGGAACCAGATATCAAAGCCATATTCGGCAAGGCCGTCAAAGCCTCGGATTCCCAGGAAGCCGAGCTCTACGCCATGGCCGTTGGCCTGTCATATCTGTTAGACGCCTGCCCGGACGTCAAGTCCGTGCGATTGCGCTATGACTGCGTGGGCGCGTCCGTGACGGCGGCCAACATCGACGCATACGCGTCCCGAGGCGCGCCCTATACGAATTTTCGAAGCGCCTTGAAACGAGCCCGGAAAGCCGGCGTCGTGATCCTGTTTCAGCACGTGAAGTCCCACGCCGGCAACGACGGCAACGAGATCTGCGACCTGCTGGCGAAGCATTACGCGAACATTCCCCTGCTCCCTGCGCAGCATGATAAGATCGCGAAATATACCAAGCGCGGCACATCCCGTGCCATACCGAAGAAAGGGGGTGCCGCGCATGGCGGAACCCGATAGCAAAACCGGCAATCAAACGGCACAGGCGCAGCCCGCGACAAAGCCGGAACGGCAGCTGGCCTTCTGGGACATCGAATCCCTGATGAATATTTTTATGTTCGCCGTATACGCGCCAGAATCCAGGCTGCTCAATCAGCCCGGCCAGAACAAAGACCATCTGGTCTATTTCTATCTGTTCGACGGCGGGCTGGTCCTGACAGACGCCCTAAAAGACAGGATCCTGAAGCGCGTGTTCGAGAAGAACAAAAAGCTGGATCCATGCAACACCCAGATCACATTCATGGACCTGTCACTGGAATCCACAAACCGATTCCTGCTGGGCTGGTTCGGCGCCGACGACAAATCGGCTTTTGCCGATCCCAGCGAGAATCGCTTTAGAGCATTATGTCCTAAGATCCAGAGCGATTTACAGGACGACAATCTGGAATTCCCGTACCTGCTGGGCTACAACACCGTAAATTACGACAACGTGATGCTGGCGTTTTACTTCCACGAGACCTGGGGCTTTGCCCCGGGCACCGGCAAGCCGTCGTTCCTGCCGACAACCGCGGCGTTTATGCGTAAGTTCAACAACAACCTGTTCACGAACTACAAGCGCGACATGCGATCGGCACTGGCCCAGGACGAGAAAAATATCTACGAGAACATGCTGCGCACCGGCATGTTCGTCGACGTCGGCAAGGTCAACGACAAGGTCTACAAAATGCCCTTGAAGCGCATCATGGGCATGATGGGCATGGATATCTTCGAAGATGAATCCGTGAAGGGCGATAAACCCGTGACCGATCCGGAAGAACTCGCCAACCTGTTCGCCTATAACGCGTCCGATGACATCAAGCTGTCCACGCTGTTCCAGAACCGGGCGTTCAAAGCCCAGTTCCAGCTCAAGAAAGGACTGATGGACAGCTATCCCGATATCATCTATAAAAAAGACAAGAAGACCGGCCGCACCGAAGTTCGGATCAACCGGATGAAGATCGACGATACCTCGGCGAAATTCGCCCAGCGGGTCCTGTGCCCCGACGGGTGGTTGGACGATATCCGCGCAGTCAGCTTCGAGTATCCAAAGGGCTCCGGGCGAAATATTTTGAAGGAGACCCGCGAGTGGGCCGCGGAAAAATTCAAGCACTGCCCACAGGTCATGCTTGAACACCTGGGCCCGATCTTCGACTGGTACGGCGCCATCGAGGGCCATAATTTCGACGACTCCGAGCATTACACCCAAAAATACTTCATGGACGCCCTGCCGGCGATCAAGATCTCCGACATTCCGATGCCGCGAACAACAGTCCCCTATTTCAACGCTGACGGATCGCCGTCCAGCACCTATGTGAACTTCGGGATCGGCGGCATCCATGGCGCCGAATACGACCAGGCGGAATATCGAAAAGACGTTGAAGAACATCTTTTGAAATGTCACGATATCTACGATTTTCTATGCCTGGTAAGCGATCATATGCCGGCGCTGCAGGACGATGAAGACATTGCCCGCGCCTTTGCCGATACGGATATGTTCCAAAGCCTGTTCCCGGATTCCGTCTGGGACGATCTCCGGTCGCTCAAACCTACGATCATCATCAATGGCGATAAGATCAAACGATCTGCGTATCTTACCGTACGAAAGGACGGCGCCATCCGGATCAAGTGGCCAAAAGCCGTCAGCCTGTTCGTTCAGGACAAAAAGACCGGAAAATGGAACCTGAACAAGAAATACTCGTACACGTCCGACGACGAGGTCGACCATCAGGACTTCACCAGCTACTATCCCTGCCTGCTGATGAACCTGAAAGCGTACGAGAACGCGGCCCTGGGCGAAGACCGATATGTCCAGCAGTTCGAAAACAAGGGCAAATTCGGCAAGATCATGAAGGACAAAAGCCGTTCCGAATCCGAGCGCGAATTCTATTCGACTTTGAGAGAAGGCACGAAGCTGATCCTGAACTCCGCCTCCGGAGGATCGGACACTGCGTACGACAATCCGATCCGAATGAACAACGTAATTATCTCAATGCGATTGATAGGGTAACAGCTGCCCTGCCTATCCAGTAATGGGTGGGTACTCCGGGTTAAAAGCTAAGAATCCCCAAGAGCCACGCATGCTGAAACAAAGGGCGAAAGCCCAGGTGGAAAAGCAGCGAAAGCAAAAAGAAACTGCGTGGATGGCACATGGTGAAATAAAAGCCCACGGGTAAATTGTGAAAGCCCATGTGGTCCTAAATGCCGAAGCAGCCGGGTGCATATCCCGGAAACGGGTCTTTATAGCTGGGAAACACTGCAAAACGAATGTATCATTCGAAGGTGTACCCTCAACGACTAGCTCCTTGTCGGAGCGGCGAAAGCCTTAATGTAGGGCGCAAGCAAATGGCGTCCGAAAAATCCGGCTCCTGAATGATATCAGGATGCAGAAATAGTCTGGTCTGCATGGAAACATGCAGCTGCCTGCAGCCAACAGGCGGCGTACGGCTTGCGACCGTACGTGAACATCATCTCGCACAACGCAGCTCTTCACATGGCGCATTGGCCAGGCGGAAACGCTGGAAGGCTACCGCGTCACAAGCACGAACACAGACGGCCTATACGCCGCCTGTGACGCAAATTCGAGGCCTCGGCTCCGGGAAATACTGGCCAACGAATCCGCGTCCATCAACGTCGAGATCGAACCCGAGGAAATGCGCCTCGTCACCAAAGACGCCAACAATCGTATTGAAGTCTCCCTGGACGGAAAATTGCTATCCGCGTCAGGCGGCGACGTATCCTGCTGGCGGGGCCCCGTCCCGAACAAGGCCCTCTCCCACCCGGCATTGATCGACCGCCTCATGGTAGACTATATGATCAAGTATGGCGTCAACGAGCCATTTGATATCGGCCGTGCGGCCGGCGTACTGGCAAATATCAAATCCACGCTGCCGCCATTCGAAATGCTCATGCTGTACCAGCAGATCATCAATTCGATGGAGGGCTCCGTCCGGTATATCTTCGCGGAGATCAACGGCCAGATCCGGACATTCCAGCACAATAACCGGATTTTTGCCATTAAGCCGGAAGGCGCCCACCTGTATATGGCCAATGGCTGGAACAACGGCGTCGGGCATGACGAGACGGCCGACAAAGTCCTGGCCGCTTACGGAGTCGACCCGGACCAGTTCAAGAATACCCGCGTCATCAAGATCTCCCGCATCGACCCGCAGCAGAACATGTTCATCTACAACCAGGCGCTGGACGAGCTGGACCCGGCCACGGCCAAAGGCCTCATCGACAATCTGGACGACGGCTATTATATCGACCTGTTCCGCACTACGTACAACAACTGGTGCAACATGGCCGATCATGATTCTGATGATCCGGATGATCCCGATAATCAAAATAATGAGGAAACGACCAGCGACGCGGCCTGAACAACAAAAAGCGGCACGGACGATCTGCCAAAAATACCGTCCGTGCCGCTATATAGGAAAAATGCAATAATTAAAAAAATATGAAAGGAGATCACGCCAGGTGAAAAACAGCTGCCGCTCCAATGACAGCGATATGATCGAATTTACCGTGACGGCTGATCACATCACGCTGCTCAAAAACCTGAACATGAAGATCTCGACGTTTATCTATGACCGGTCAGAATACGGCAGTTATTTTCAGAACTGCCCCGCCATCGACACGAAGCGGCCTTTCGGAAATTCAGGTGATCCGGCCTGGGAGGCCCTGCACACATTAAAAATCAAACCCGCCGGCCGTGACGAAGCCTACTCTGAAGAGCAATTAAACTACGGCCGGTATTTGATCCTGTCCCTGCCCCTCGCCTACGACGCCGTCATGGACCACGGGGTCATCGAACCGTGTGTCGGGCATGTCTCCCGATTCAGCGGCGCAGGCTTCTCATTCCAGCATCGCCGCGTCCTGGAATACTGGCGTGACGCCATCAACGAGGCGTGCAAGCTGGACGGCGTCGTGCCCGACCAGCTGATCACGCTTTTGACGGGCATCGGCCGGGCCGAGACGCCTGTGGCGCCGATTTTCGACATCCTGCGCACCATGCGCCATTGCCCGTGGGCCTTTAAGGCCATGGTCGTACTCAGTCAGCACGCCGTCAGAAACTATAAAGCGCTCCATCCAGACGCGTCCGGCCTGTGCGACGACGAGATCCTGTCCGGCCTGCGCTCGGGCAAGTATGCGATCACATGGTCCGACGCCAATCTCGACTGGCCGCCGGATCAAAACCCAGCAACGTGATATGACGCTGCCCGAGATCCAAAAGCTGCGGGACAGGCTGTATCGAAAACGAAAACGCTGGGTGCTATTCCTGTCCCTCGTCATGCTGGCATGCATCCTGATCTGCGCCTGGTCCACCATGCACATCCTGCCGGTCTACGGCCGCTGGTACCGAGCGAACCACTTTGACGAGCATCCGATCGGGCATTTATCCGGGCCATTCCTGCTGGACATCTCGATCCGGTATGACCGGGAGCCGCCAAAAGACGCACACCTCGTCAACGCGGAGACAGGAAACCATATCTATGGGCTATCCGAAGATCCGGATCGATCACGGCCCGGACTTTTAATTCTTACCGGCGACTTCGACGACACGATGCAAAAAGGCAATTACCTGCTCAAGCTGCGCCCAGGCGACAATCGCAGCCTGACCTGCAACGTCGATATCCTGCCGTCCAGGAAATACATGGCCCTAACAGCGACGCCATATCGGAACAGCAATAACGACCTGTGGCTTGAAATCCATGCCGAATTTCATAACGCCGCCGGAACAAATGGACCGAATGTCTCAATCTCCTTAAACGATCCAGAAAGAAAAATAGACATTTGCTCGTTCAAACCTGACGGGCCCATTATATCCAAACAGCTCAACCTGAGCGCGCTGTTTCATGACCTGGACCTGCCGGCCGGCGATTTGATTTCAATATCCGCGTGGGCGGAATATGCTGTCCCGGATGGCTCCGGGACAGCATATTCGAAAAAAGAACGCGTCCTTGAATTAAACGCATGGCCAACGCACGATCCGGACGGTCCTTACGATTACAGCATGGCCGACACAGACACGTACCTGGCCAGTTTAACAGGCTGATCACTATACGAACGAAACGAGGGTTTGCAACATGCCCAAAACAACGAAAGATAAGACAACAGACGGCAAAAATCAGGACCAGAACACAAAATTCTTAGAGGCCTGGCGCAGTTTGGAACTGCTGCTCCGGGACGATAACAAAACCGTACAGGATTACGAGAACACGCTCTCGTATCAGAACAGAGACACCGACGCCTCGAGGCTTCGCATCTGCCGCCAGATCCGGAACTTCCTGGTGCACGATGGCACAGGCTTCGTAGCTGCCGCGGCCGAGATGACCCGCTTTGTCGAAGATCTTGCCACGGAGCTCCAACGCGCAAAAGGCACGGCCAGGACGACGATGATGTCCGTCGCGAAATACGGCTATGTAACGCCTGGCGAGACGACCGCAGCAGCTGCCCGCGTCCTGCTCAACAAGCACCGCGACAGCGTCCTGGTCCTGGATACGGACAAAAAGCTGCTGGGCGCCATCAACATTATGTCTCTGGCCACGGCCATCTCGGAGAACACGTCCGCCGGCATGGTCCGGACACTGGTCGATCGGTATAATCTGGACACGCAGCTGCCTGTCGTTCATGACGACACGCCTGTAGCCAATATACCGGACACCCGCTGCGTCGTCCAGAATTCGAAGGGACAGTGTATCGGCGTGGTCAACGCCGGGAAAGCGTGGCGATGATGGCCTATCAAGTACCATCGCCCGACGCGAACCAGATAGCCGAATTTCCTGGGGAATTGCTTCGGGATTTTATCACGGCATGGCTGGAGTTCCGGCATTCCAGCCCTTGTACCACCAGCAAGACCACGTTCAAATATTTCACCGCGCCAAAATCGGAAGATATGGCAGAACCGGATGTATTGTATGGCCCGGACCGCGAACAGGCCTATAAGAAGCTCATGTGGGCCTTCCGGAAATGCCAGCGTGCGAAAGCCTTCGATCAGTTTTTCGACGCCGCTCACGCGCATTATTACGAAGCCATGACTATTCCCGGCCTCGTGCTTTTACGCGAATGGACATCCGAAATGCCGGTCCTGCCGGGCCTGTATACCGGGTCTTTCCGGGCTATCAAGCCGGAAGACTACGACGAGATCTGGCTGATCGTCCGCGGATTGAAATCCATGCCGAAGAACCCGCTGGGAAATATCTGGCATGTGCCGGTATTAGCCCCGTCCCAGGCCTTGTGGTATCACTACTTGGACCTGAAGAAAGCCGGTAACTGGAACGAACAGATATTCCTGTCCGACTATGCGCCAAGATTTTTATCCGAAATGCTGCAGCCGGAACAAAAAGCGAAATTGCAGGAACTCTGTGAGCGCACGAAGACAGAATCTATTCTATGCGCCTGTTATTGCAGCGACGAAACAATATGCCACCGGCGATTGATCAGAATGATCTACGACACCATGAAAGGAGATGACTGAGCGAATGGCCAAAGCCAGACAAAAACCCCTGCCGTTTCACCAGGATCTCAACGGCTACGAGCGCGTGACACGAGCGTTTGCCCGGAAAGCCTGGTCCTGGGGGATCCCCGTGTGGCAGGATGCCGGGGATGGCGCCAAACTGCTGTCCAGGCCGGGACATGTTCCCGTACGCGAAGCCAAAAACGCATTTGATCAGCAATGCCTGGCCGCCGGACCATGGAACGAGGACCCGCGATCCGGCCAATTCTTCCCAAAGCACGGCCGGCAATGCGTATATTTGATCCATTTTGGGCTCATGGCCCTGCATTTCGAATTCGAAGACGGGAGCAACCCGTTCGTGAAATACGGAACGGCAATCGAGCTGATCTACGAACTGCAAGCCTGGTCTTACCTGTATCATATCAAAACCAAAGCCGCCAGCGACACTCATATAATCGCATTCATGCTGCGGCTGCGCACAAAATCATTTGCTGATGCGCTGACCGCGACGCCTCTGCGATAATAATCGCATCGAGCCAAAAACATGAGCCATTGAAATTTCAAAAAAAAAAAGAAAAAAAAATAAGGAGGAAACGCCATATGCAGAACCCGGATATCGATCACATAGAACGATCCCGGCAATATAGATCGGAACTGTCCGCAGCGTCAGCCGTACCGGGCACAAGCCTGGTCGTATACGAACGCGGCCACGGTACGGCGCTCATGATCGCAGAAGCCGCTGGACAGGCCGGCGCAAAGACGGCCCTGTTCGTCGTACCGAAACTCGCCCAGGAATTGTACCTGGACCAGCTGCGACGTATGGGCTTTACTGCCAGCGCCGCATCGGGCAAGAAGGGCGCCATAGAAGAAATATGCCGGCAGGCCGCGGCCTATCAGGACGGCAAACCCGCGATCTTCATCGCCGCGCCCAACGACATGGTCAAAGCTGGCCATTGGTGCGACGCCTGGAAGCAGCAGACGCCATTTGGATTCGTTGCCGTTCTGGACGCCGAGAATTTCCGGAACATGAATTCCGAAAAAAACCAGGGCCTCAAAGACGTGATCACCCGTGCCGGAAACGCCGTTTTGCTCGTCGGTCACGACACAGACCCGGTCAAAACCCGCGCCCTGGCGCGGGCCTGGGATCTGCATATCGTAACGATCCTCCCTCGCCCCGCGCACGCTGTCGCGAGCGGGTGCGAGGCGATGGCCATGGACGCAGACTGATGGCATAACGGCCAGAGCCAGAAAGGATGTGATCTGCAAAATGCCCATGCACGAGGGCGTCGAAACGGCGCTCCGAAAAATACCACTGGAAAACTACCAGGTAAAATGCCTGGACTTCGTCCTGAAGCACAAGAAATGCGGCCTGTTCCTGGACATTGGATACGGCAAAACATTAACGACCCTGGCCGCCATCGGTATGCTGGGCTGCCGCAACGTCCTGATCGTGGCGCCAAAAGCCATTGCCCGGACCACCTGGCACGCCGAGGTCCGAAAATGGTCCCTGCCCTTCGAGTGCTACTCCATGGTGGAAAAACTCAACCCGAAAACCGGCAAGAAAACCATGATCCCGCAAAAAGACCTGCTGCCATTGTACCAGGCCATGCCCCAGATGCCAGGCAATAAGACCCACATGTTCATCACGACGCGGGACAGGGTGACACACCTGGCCGACTGGTGCATTACGACTGGAATATGGCCGTTTGATATGATCGTCTGCGACGAGTTCCAAAGCTTCAAGGGCGGCAAAACCAACCGGACCAAGGCCATCACGGAGCTTTCAGCGCACACGCCGCGTCTCGTTGGCCTCACTGGAACGCCCATGCCCAATTCTTTGGAGGACGTCTGGTCCGAAGTAAAGATCCTGGACAACGGCGCCCGGCTGGGCCGCTATATCACCCAGTTCCGGAACGAATATATGCACTCGACCATGATCGTCAACGGCCACGCCGTAGGCTGGAAGCCAAACCCCGGCGCCATGGACCGGGTCTTCTCCAAGATCGCCGATATTGTAATCTCCGTCCATGCCGACCTGGGCCTGCCGCCATTGAATATCCAGGACTTCCCCGTCGATCTCCCGGCCGGCGCCATGGCCAAGTATAACAACTTTTTGAAGCAGGGGACGTTTGATCTCCGGGACCTGGATCCATTCGCTGAATTCCGGACGCCGGACGGCAACGCCGAGATCTCGCCCCAGAACGCCGCTGTCCTGGCGGCTAAATTGCTGCAGATGGCGTCTGGAACATTATATGATTCCGGCCACAACACCTACGTCCTCCACGACGTAAAGCTCGAGGCCCTCCAGTATATCGTCGATAACACCGGCGGGCCCGTTCTGGTGGCCTATCACTTCCAATGTGACGAGCAGCGCATTCTGGAAAATATCAAGCTCCAGCCTGGCGAGCAGGCCGTAAAATTCGACGGCTCGGAGGAGATGAAAGACGCCTGGAACCGCGGCGAGTACCGCCTCATGCTGCTCCAGCCGGCCAGCACATGCCACGGGATAAACCTGCAGGACGGCGGCTCGACACTGGTCTGGTACTCGATCCCCTGGTCCCTGGAGCATTACGATCAGACGATTGGGCGGCTGCACCGGAAAGGCCAGACAAAACCCGTCATGGTGATCCGGATCATCGCCAATAACACCCTGGACGCGTCCGTCGCGGCGGCCCTGAAGAAAAAGGGCTACGGAAACGACGCATTGTTGACCGCCGTTCGCCGCGAGTTCACGAAACCGATCGCTTAAACCGGCAAATCAAACAACAGACAACAAAACCGCGCCCGTCCAATACGGCGATGCGGAAAAAGAAAGGATGATCAACTATGAAAAAAATCACGGCTGCCGTATTGGACGGCCAGATGACCTTCGACACCCTCGACGCCGAAAACCAGCCCCGCGAGAACAACAGCCCCGAAATCGATACGACGGCCGTGAAGCTGCCGGATGATATTCTGCCCCAGCCCTGGGACCACCCGGAGTATGGCCGGTATTACATCCGGCCGGCGGAGACGGCCCATGGCGATTTCGAGGTCATGTACTACGACATGCTCTACAAGCTCATCAAGCGCAAATGGGACGAACTCTTTATGGGCGGACCATATCCCGAGATCCGCCGGATCGAGCTTCTCAACGATCAGGACCTGGAAAACCCCGGCGAATTCGCGCCCGTTCAGGGCATCATGCTCAAGATGCCTGTAAACCCCTGGAACGCCATGTTCATCCGCCCGGGCCGCCTGGAAACCAGCCTGGAAAAGAACAAATGCCTGTGCATGAAGCTGGACGATCGGACCTACGCCGTCTCACCCTTCATGGAGTGGGAGATGGCAGAGTTCTGGGAGAACAATCTGTATGACCTGAACTGACGCAACGGCCATGTCAAAAAGGCCGTCCATTCCGGCGGCCTGGTTATTAGAATCAAAAAAGGAGAACCTGATATGAAAAAGCCAAGCAAAAACGCGATGGTAAAGATCCCGTTGGAAAATTTCCAGCGGGCCTGCACCATCGTAGCCGAAATGGACTCGCTGATCAAAGACAACGTCCAGGACAAGATGAACATGCTGCTCATGTCGTCTACTTACGAAAACCTGGGCACCGCCGCCGGGATTTTATCCGGATACCTTCCGGACGGGACCGCGGGACTGACGGTCTCCCAAGAAAAAACCAGGCAATCCATCCGGACCGCGTACGCGCACCTGGAGGCGGCCAAAGCCAACACCCGGGACGAATCCACGGCACAGACCGCGTGCCTGCAGCTTCAGGCCTGTTTATTTACAATACTGAACGCCAGATATATCGACAATAAATTCCAGGAATCCGTCGAGAACATTATGGCCGCCGCCACCTGCGGCCTGGAGATCATCAACGGCCTCATCGACGCCGGACCGGAATCCCTGGACCCGGACTATCTGTCAGACGCCGGCCAAAAACTCACGGAAGAACGCATGGATCTGGTCAAACAGACGCTGTCGTCCCTCCTTCCCCGGACTGAGATCAAAAATCACGATCCGGAGGTGAACGAGTAATGCCGTCTTTCAGCAAAAAGAAACAAAAGACCGCAAAGAACACGGCGCCGCAGCCTGCAGAGCCGTCTAAATCCGACATCAGCGGCCTCAGCGCCGAAGCCTTGGAGACAGCGGCCTCTCCGGAACCGACCAAGGAACCAGATAAAAACCCGGAGGCAGCGCCGAAGCCTGGTGCGGCCGAAAAGCCGAAGACCAAGAGCATCGCCGAAAAATTTGCCGGCATGGACAAGAGCCGCCTCATGGGCGCCGCCGCGACTGTCGTGTGTGTCGGCTGCCTCGGCGTGTTCGTGCTGTACCAGATTTTCTCCGGAATCCAGACCAATCCCAGACAACAAAATCCTGACCCGACCCAGGACCCGGATCAAAACACGCCCGGCGTTACGATTCCCGGTCAAGCCACCAAGGACGGTGTCGAGCTGGAGATCCAGTCCGGCCAAAATGATATTGATACGACCGTCACAGGCATAGACCCGTTCAACCGTGGGCAGTGGGATGATTACAAACTGGAAACAGAAGACGGAGATCAGGCTGCCGAAAATCGCGGCGCTGAAGTCGAGAGCGGCGCCCGTTACTGGGTCCGTGCCCGGGACGGATCCAATATGTACAAGATCATCATTCCGACAGGCTATATCGCCGCGGACCTGGGAGACTGCGTGACCGTCGGGACCGGCAATTACGAGACGACAGGCAGCGAGCCCGTGACGTTTTTCTGGCGAAAGGGCGCCGATATCAAATTATTATTAGACCATGGTTATCGAGATCTGGCCGGAAATTCTACCGGATACGCACAATACGACGTCCGCGCCCTTGGATATTATCTGTTCCAAGATGAATCCGGAGACGACTGGCCTGTCGTAACAGCCGTAATGACGCGGGAAGAGATCAATCCAGACATCGACGCCTATCAGGAATATTGGATCATAATTGGCAAGCCGGCCAACGACAATCGATATCTGGTAGGCACGATCCCCGCAGAAAGCTTCGCGGATCTCGCCACACAGCTATACCCCAATATCTCAGCGTTTGCGAAAGCCCTGTTCCCGGCGAGTTCCGTTCCGGACTTCCCGGACTACTGGCAGATCCCGTCAGAAAAATATCCTGGTCAAACTGAAACGCCAAACGCGACATCTGAGACAGACCTGATCCAAACCGAAACGCCGGACACGATATCTGTAGCCGGCCCGGTTCAACCGTCAAACCAACTCGAAAACATGGACCAATCAATTGGAAATACACCGGCGTCAGACACGCAGAACCAGCAATAAGATCAAACACACGCCATTCTTAAGAAAGGAAAATGCTATAACGAAATGAAACTTGAAAGAGGCCGTCTTTCCCAAGGGGAATGCGTCGCTATGGTCATCACCTGCATTGCCGCATTTTTCATTGTCACGTTTGGTCCGAACCTGTATCTCAGCGTCACAGGACAGGTCCGTGAAAATAATGCCCAGATCATGCCCAAGCACGGAACGATCGAATACGAACAGTTCCGGCAGAATTTCCAGTCCGAATATGGCCGGGAATGGACCGTCCAGGACGACCTGAACGCTATGGAGAACGGCGCCCACGTGATGATAGGCATCATCACATCCATCATGGCGGCATGCGTGCTGTTCAGCATGGTACACGACTTGAGATGCTGGCGCCAAGAAAAACGCATGTACCAGTCAAGGCAGACCATGGAACCGCCCATGTGCGCCAAAACCCAGTGGATCAGGATCCTTATATACCTGAGCCTGGCGCTGCCGTGCGCATGCTACATGTGGATCATCGTACCGCGTGTTGTCATACCCTTGAATTAAACGCAATACCGGCGTCCCGGAATATAAATTCCGGGGCGTCATAGGAGGCCGTTTGGCAGACGGCGCTCATATTGAACACCCGTGGCAGCGTCCATCGGCAAGCGAACGGCAACCGCGAGCCGGACGGAAGGCGCTCTCCTATGCGCAGGGGTCCGATTCCCCAGACGCTGCCGGCATACGGCCGTATGATTTTATACGGCAAAAGAAGACGTCCATCCACCGCGCCGCTGCCGCGGCACGTGGCTGGATAATGCAACGCGCGGAGAGGGCGATCCGGTATGTTCGCCGGGCGCACTCTTCGCGCGAAACATATTTGTGAACAACTGAATAATACATAGGAGGACAATATAATGACTACCACAGCCAATAAATACGACCACGAAAACAGCCGCCATGCCGCGTATGATCCGAACTACCAGCCTCGTCCCCGCCGCCGTCTGACACCTGCCGAACGCCGCCGCCGGACGTTCGAGACCCGTCTCGCCGCCGCCATCCTGGTAGCCGCCGGGCTGATCGCGGGTATTGCGATCACATCTGCCGTCAACTGGGCGGCAAGCCGCAATGACACCCGGGACTATGGCCGGGAACTGCGCTATTCGAATTATACCGTCCAAGCGGGCGACACCCTGTGGGACATCGCACAGGACATGGCCGCGGTCAACCCGGAATTTACCGACGTGCGCCAGTATTTGTCCCTGCTCCAGGAAACAAATCACATCTATGGGGACTACCTGCAGGAGGGCCGCGTCATCGCCGTACCCTATTACGCAACGCCTTCTGAGAAAATGCGGGGCGGCGGAAGCCTGGAAGAGACCATCGTGTCGACATATGCCCGATACGGCATCGTGAATCAGGACGCCTGGCTCCAGATCCTGACCGGAAATTAAAAAAAAACAGGAGGCATCACATGACATGAAACAGGAACCTGATATAAAATTTGAACCGACCAGGAAAGAACTGGACGACTGGAACCAGTGGACCCGGAACTGGCATCTGGACACGTCGAAATGCCGGGACCTGGACAGCGCCATGCAATTGCTGGCCTGCCTGGCAGACGAATATGAAGCCAGACAAATCGACCGGATCCCGTGCCAGATCTATCACCTGGCCCTGGATTGGCTGGCCACGCTAAAAAACCGGATCGAAGCCGTCAAGGCCATCGTATACACGTCCGGGCTCGCAGGGTCAGACGGCCAGCTCATTGAAGGAACGACATGCGAACGCTGCATGCTCTATAACACAAATACGATCGACGACCAGGAGGCCGAAACGCTGCTCCAGCATGGACTGCAAGACACAGACCCAAGAGTTGTTGATCTATGGATGGAACAGGCATTTGCGCTCTTCCCTAACCTCGCCGGCGAACCGGATCAGGATCGATCACGATGAAAGGAGAAAAGCCATCTATGGACGATACGAAAATTGGCGTCACCGGCGCCGGGTATGACCCAGCCGAGACATACGGCAAGATCCTGATCATGGGCCGTGCCCAGACCGGCAAAACAACCGTGGCCAATCATCTCGCGGCAATTACTGGGCTGAAACTGCTCAAGACATGCACCACCAGGCCCAGGCGTTCCCCTGAAGAGAACACCTATCATTTTTACACCCCTGAAGAGGCCATGGCCATCCCCATGAAAGACAAATTTTTCTATACCGTGTCCGTCGATGGCTTCGAGAGATGGACCAACCGGTCCGACTTCCTGGACGCCGGCATCGCGGTCCTGGACACCGTCGGCGCAGAACAGGCCGTTCAGATATGGCGCGCCCAGGGTTACAATGTGACCTTGCTGTACTGTGAAGAGCCCGTCGAGACCAGGCGCGCGAGATGGATCAGCTCGACTGTGCGATCCGATAGCCCGGACGCCTTTGACGCGGCGCTCCTGAATTTTAATCATCGCGAACAGATCGAAGCACCAGGCTTTGATCATCTGGAACAGATGATCTGGACCGCACAAGCCCTTGAGATCGACCCGGAACAGCATGGCTGCCAGACGGTGTACCAGGCCGACAGTCTTGTAATCATCCAGACATCGAAAACCGACATGGACGCGTTTTTCAAAAATTTTACGAACCGGCTCATTGGCCGCGGGGGGCCGCCCCGTCACCGGCTTCCACGTATTCCGGCCAGACCGCGATCTGGACCTATTCCGTGAAAATTTCACGGAGAGCCAATGGGCCTGCATCTGCTGGCTATTCGATTTGCTGCCCGAAACGGCCTGCCGGATCCAGATAGCAGCTCCGTCCATCAATGCCTGCGTCCACCCGGACGCCGGCGTGGCCGCCAAATACAAAACAGAAAGCGAGGCGTAACTTAACATCATGTCCGCGAAAAAACCGCCTGTCTGCGAGCTCACGCTCAAATTCGAGAACGGCGCGTCGTTCACATACCCGTTGGATCAATTATTGGCATCCCTTGGGCTGATCCAGACGCCTGACGAGATCCAGCTCAGTATGCGCCGCGGTGACGTCCGGATGGACGCGAAGCTGCAGCCGAAAGAGAGCGAATACCCTGGCATCACGGTCGACGCATACACGTCACAGTCCGGAGATATCTATCTCGGCAACTTCGAGTTCCCCTCTGAAGACTATCCGACCCGCATTTCGGCCAGGCTTTACGCCGGCTGCCACAAATACGAGACGGATGAACCCATCGCCATCGCGACGCACGAGATATCCGACGACGCCCGTGTGATTTATAGATCGTCGAAGCACGGCGATCCCAGAAAGCACATGCACAAGCTTGTCTACATTGACAGGAAGCTGGCCGAGCCACGGACCTGGTGTGCAGCCGGTGAGGATAACATGCCTGAACATGTCGAGGACGAATCTCAAAAATAATTTGATCTACGACACTTCAACGAAAACATAAAATTGGAGGAACATCAACATGGCTAACAACACCAACCAAAACACGGCCGAGATCAAGGTCACCCTGTTCAAGCCCACCGGGAAATATTACACCGAGGAGACCGTCACCATCCCCGACAAGACCATGCAGGTGTTCCAGATCGTGGACTGGCTGCAGGAGAACTACAAGAATTACAAGAATATGGCCCTGGTCGCTATGCTGGGCGAGCTGGACCACGGCTACCCCATCATGATCCCCGCCGACCAGCGCAATTAAAAATATCGCCATGGCAATACACGACAGGCGCGGCAAGCACGCGCTGCTGACGATAAGCGGCCTCGTGAAAGACATGCTCCCGGCTGTAAACCGGCCCGGATGCATTCTGGTCCTGACCAACGGCAGAAACACAGGCTCTTATTATGTCCCACTGTCGCCCCATGACTGCCGGATTCAATTCCCGGAAGGCTCCCAGGCGAGCCTGTACGTCTGGGACGACGCGAAGCACGATGCCAAAGGCATTATTGATACGGCCGGTAACGGCGATCGCCTTTGGGACATTATGGGCATCTGATCAGAAAAAGATCTAAGAAAAATCTGAGAAACGGAGATACAAAAAGACCATGCGCGAAGAGATACAGTTCATCGGCGCGGCCTGCAGCCCCCTGCTGGTTTTATTATTCGCATTTGAGATGACCTCGCTCCAAGATTGTTATAACCTTGGCATTCTGTCCGAGCGGGACATGTCCGTCCGTGTGGCATATTACGTTTTCAAGCTGCCCATTGGCGTCCTGCTGCCCATTTTTCTCAACGTAAAAGGCGCGCTGGCACTGGCGGCATTGAGCGTATGTTCTATCATCTCGATCATCCTGGAACAGCGCAAGATCAACGAACAGCGCGAAATACGGGAAAACGGGGGTGCCGGCCATGACTGACGACATGTTCATCGTCATGAGCTTTGCGCTCATCCCGCTGGCCGGATTATTATTCGCCCTTGAGGTCTGGTCCATCAACGGAATGCATCATTCCAAGCTTATGACCGGTCCCCGGGCCGAGTGGCGGTCGATCTGTTCCACGACCAAACTACTGGCCAGTACCTTTGTTCCAGCATTGTTAGATTGGCGCGGGTTCTGGACCATCGTGATCCTGGACGTCGCGTCAATCATAATTATCATCAAGGAACAGAAGGCGATCAAACAATTGGAACATAACAACGATACCTGACCGATCACTCACCTATGAAAGGAGAAATTTTAACCATGACCTTTGACCAGGCGTGTCATATCCAGGACCCCAACGATCTGGCATGGGGCGAACGGATGGCCCGATACGTCCGCTATATCGGACGCAGCGAGCTTAAACAGCACCTGCCGGCAAAGCCGCCGGAGCTGGCACGAGAATGGCTGCGCGACCAGCATTTCAACGCTATGCCGCTGCGGCGCTGGGAGGAGGCAGTAGGCTACGCCGGCTTCCGCGACAGCCAATCGACCCTGCCCATCCAGCCCAGCCGGCCAAAAAACGCATTCATCAGAATGCTGCACGCGAAAAACATCACGGACTTCAACATGTCAGAAGCCATCGCATTATTAAAATACTGCGCCGAGTTAGAAGCCCGGGACTTCCTAAAAGAAGCCCTGGCAGACCGGCCGGACCCTGACGTGAATTTCATCGAGATCTGGGCCGTCTTCGAACATTGCAGCGCCCGGCCCGATAAACTCAATCAGTTTAACATTTTTGATTTCGACTGCATAGAGACGTTTCGATCGGAACAGGACGCCATCCAGTACGAGATGGCGAACGGCGGCCGCCGGGTCCGAAAGCTGATCCGGATCCGAGACGTCAACGGCGATCTTGCCCGGCAGCTCGATCGCGATAAGACACGCAAGGAGGATGGCGCAAATGGCAAATAATCTCAAAACGATCGGCCGGTTCACAGGCGAGCATCGATTTCTGTCGAACTTCTGGATCTGCCGTGTCGTCTACCACGGCGTCGATTACGCCAATGCCGAGACGGCATTCCAGGCCCAGAAGGTCACGGATATCGACGAGCAGATACGATTTGCGGAGCTGTTGCCCGGAGACGCCAAACGGGCCGGCCGGCGAGTCAAGCTCCGTCCCGACTGGGAAAAAATCAAGACGGAAAAAATGGCCCATATCGTTGAAGCCAAGTTCCGGCAGAATGGCGATCTGGCCCGCATGCTCCTGGACACGGGCGACGCAGATCTGATCGAGGGCAACACATGGGGCGATACCACATGGGGCGTCTGCAACGGCAAAGGCGAAAATCGCCTGGGCCGCATTCTGACGGCTTTACGGTCCGATCTTCGATCCGAGCGAGCCGGCAAAAGCCAGTCGTTCCGGATCACGCTTCGGAGCATTTACGGCGGCGGCGCGGCAGACCTGGCGACGGCACGCGTATGGCTCTATGGACCAAAAGACCTGACAGATCGTGCCAAGGAAGAACTGCGCGCGAAATTGCGCGAGACCCGGCACATTATGCTTCACGGCCCTCTCAACGGAACCCGGAGAAGAAAAGATGCCCGAGCACATGGAGGACGAATAAACCCATGCACAGTATATATCACGATCAGGACCGGCCCGTAAACAGATGCCAATGCCGTCCGGCACACGTGAGCCACAGGTTCAGCGATAAGCAGGTGGAAGACGCCATGTACCGGCTCATGCCCGGCTGGTTCACGATGCTGGACGACCTCATGGACCCTTACGGCCCCGATCCGCACATCAGCCATATCCAGGCGGTCGCGGACAGAAACCCGAACAAGCCACTGGACGACATCATCCATGATGAGTTCCATGAGACATGGTTCCAGTACCATGCCGACGGAGACGACGACTGGTGACACAGACCACGAAAGGAGGGCCTACCAATGCCCACAGGACACAAACTCACGCCTGACATGCTGGCTGCCGTACGGCGTCAGGCATGCCGTAAATTAAAGAACATCGGAAAGGCCCACGGGTTCGACCACGCCCTCCGCGTCGAGACGATGGCCCTGGACTTCATATCGGACAGTCCTGAGACGGACCTGATGCTGGTGAGCCTGTTCGCGCTGCTCCATGACGTGGACGACTACAAGCTCTTCCCCGGCTCGAACGGCGGCACGCCTAACGCGGACATCATCATGGCCGGCGCAAGGATCCCGTTCCATGTCCAGGAACTGTTCCGGGAGCAGATCGCCAGGTTCGGCTATTCCAGACGCCTGAAGGGCTTATGTCCCAGCCACCCGGCAGCCATGGCCGTATCGGACGCCGACATGTGCGACATCATGGGCGCCACAGGCATCGCCAGGCTGGTCGAATACGACGTCCAGTCCGGGGCGGTCTTCTTCGACCCTGACGACATGCCCGCGAAGACCATAACCCATGAAGGATACATGTCCACACAGACCGAATCCGGATGCCGGCACATGTTCGACAAGATCCTGCTGCTGCCGTCCCATATGCTGACCAAAAAAGGCCGCGCGGAAGCCCTGGAGCGCCGCGAGACGACGGCCATGTACCTGCGGGCCCTGTTCCGGGAGCAGCATGCCACCAGATGGTCCGAGCTCCTGGAAGAATACCTCAACAGACCTGTCTAAGCGATAAGGCTGATGCCGGGCCTGCATGCGCGTAACGCCGTGCGGGCCTGCCGCGGGCTGAGCAAGACAGGACGGAACACATAGGAGAAACAAAATGCCGAAAAAGATTGCCAACGCAGCGTCCGTGCTGCTGACCGTGTCAGGCTTCCTGAGCGCCATGTTCCCGGCGAAAGGCCGTCCCGGCTGCGTGCTGGAGCTGACCAACGGGATCAATACAGGCCTGTACTACGTCCCGCTGTCGCCACATGACTGCCGCCGCAGATTCCCGGAAAAGACACATGTGAAATTCAAGGTCTGGGCGTCTGCCCTGCCTGACCTGGCCGGAGTGATCGACACCGCCGGGGACGGGGAGCGTCTTTGGGAAGCCACTGGCGCCTGACACGACACATACGCAACATAGGAGGACCACAACATGCCTGAAAAGATCAGCCGTTTCGACGGCCAATACCGGTTCCTGTCCAACTTTTCCGACCATCGCGTCGTATATGGCGGCATCGACTACAAGCATGCCGAAAACGCGTTCCAGGCCCAAAAGTCCATGGACGTTACAGAAAAAGAACGCATCGCGGAACTGGCGCCTGGCGAGGCCAAACGCCGCGGCAGGCACGTCCAGCTCCGCCATGACTGGGAAGACGTCAAGATCAGCGTCATGACTGGCATCGTGTCCGCAAAGTTCCGGCAGGACGGCCAGCTGGCGCGCATGCTCCTGGACACCGGCGGCGCGGTGCTCATCGAAGGGAACACCTGGAACGACACGTTCTGGGGCGCATGTAATGGCAAGGGCCTGAACCACCTGGGCCGCATCCTGATGACGCTTCGCCATGACCTGTTACAGGAGCGCGCAGGCCGTTCGGAGACGTTCCACGTACAGCTCATGAACATGTGGGGCGCACCCAGTCCGGATATCGACGACCGGTACGTCACGCTGTATGGGACCGAGGCCGACACAGCCAAAGCGAAAGCCATGCTGGCAGATACCCTGAAGCAGTTCAAGCACGACCTGAACGTCAACTGCAGGCCCACCTGGGACGAAGCCAGCGTACTGCGCGCCGCCCTGGAGCATATCCGTTCCGAGACCGGGATAGCCTACCAGATCGACGCGCACATCATATCAGACGTGATCCGCGTCTGACCCGACAAAAAAAAATCAAAAAGGAGCCAATCATGACATTTGATGAAGCATGCCATATCCAGAACCCGCACGGCATCAATTACCGTGAAAAAATGGACCGGTACGTCGCCTACATCGGGCGTGACGAGATCCGGCCACACCTGCCGGCGCCTGTGAACGTGCTGGCCCGTGAATACCTCATGGACAGGAACTTCAACAAGATGAGGCTGTCCCTGTGGGAATCTGCCGCGGGGTTCCCGGGCTTCAGGGACGCGCAGGGGCAGAAAGCGCCAATACCCAGCGGCCCGCTGCCCATGCTGCTATACTCCCGGCATGTGACGAGCTTCTCCATGTCACAAGCCGTGAGCCTGCTCAAGCACGCGGCAGAGCTGGACGTGATCGATTACCTGAAATCGATCTTCATGGACCCGCAGGCCGACCATCCGGAACAGTTCTGGGCCGTCTTCGAGCACTGCTCGTCCGATCCGGACAGGCTCAACCGCCACAACATCTTCGACTTCGACTGTGTCGCGTCGTTCGATACAGAGGCCGCAGCTATGGCCTTCGAGGCAGAGAACCCGGAATACCGTGTCCGCAAGCTGGTCACAGCGCCAAAACGCAAAAATACCAGCGGACCGGACAACCATTGACACGAAAACAGGAGGGAAAACCATGCATGATTTTGAAAAAAGAGCTGCCCTGCAGCCTATGATGAACCTGGTGCCCACGGTCGTGGAACAGACGAGCCGCGGCGAGCGGGCCTATGACATCTTCTCCCGGATCCTGAAGGATCGGATCATCTTCATGGAAGGCGAGGTCACCGACACCAGCGCCGCGCTGATCAAGGCCCAGCTGCTCTACCTGGAATCCGTGGACCCTAAAGCAGACATCTGGTTCTACATCAACAGTCCCGGCGGATCCGTGACGGCCGGCATGGGGATTTATGATACGATGAACCTGGTAAGCCCCGACGTCTGCACCGTCTGTACCGGTCTGGCAGCCAGCATGGGCGCGTTCCTGCTCTCCAGCGGCGCCAAGAACAAGCGCTACTGCCTGCCCAATTCAGAAGTGATGATCCACCAGCCCCTGGGCGGCGTCCAGGGCCAGGTGACCGACATGGCCATCACCATGAAACGCATGGAGAAGCTCAAAGCCAAGCTCACCGCCATCATGGCCGAGAATTGCGGGAAAACGCCCGATCAGATCGCCCCCGACCTGGAACGCGATCACTGGCTGGACGCCATCGATGCCGTGGGCTACGGACTGGTAGACGACATCCTGGCGAAACACGGCAACAGACGATAACGCCAAAAGAAAACGCAAAATACCACAAAAAAATACCGAAATCAGAGGAGGTCCAGTTTATGTTCAATTTTCGAGAAGATATACGCGCAAGCTATCGTGAACCTGACGATCCCGGACGACTCCCTGCCATGATCGTCACGGCCATCGGCCTGATCTGTTTCATCTGCATGCTCGCAGCCGCATTCCACTGGAGCCTCCCTGATTTCGGCAGCGCTACTGCGCCCGCGCCTGAACCCGACATCCAGATCACTGCGACAGTTGGAACACTGGACGAGATCGCCGTCATCCAATATTATAATCACATCGATTATCCAGACGGTCCGCCCGTTAACACGGGCGCCGAGATCGAATACGGCGGCGATACTTACACGCTGTTTCGCGTGGCGCCCGGACTGATCAGCACGGATAAGGGCGACTGCTGGGAAGTCGTCTTCCGCAAATGATCGAAAAAACTTAAAAAAAAATAACTTAGAAAGGAGTTTCACGACATGGCGAAAAAGAAAGTATACGCCGTCCGGGCCGGCCGGAAACCGGGTATTTATGCGACCTGGGACGAGTGCAAAGCGCAAGTAGACGGCTTTTCCGGCGCCCAGTTCAAGGGTTTCGCATCTGAAGCCGAGGCAGAAAACTACATGTCCAACGGCGGGAACATGACCCGGGACGAACAATCTGCCGGCTGGGCCCCGGAGCTGCCCTACGCGTTCACAGACGGCTCGTTCAACACACGGACCATGCAGGCCGGATGGGGCGGGTTCCTGGTCATCAATGATTCGGAAAAGATCACGCTGCAAGGCGCCGTCGACGACCCTGGCTGGAACGCCATGCGCAACGTGGCCGGCGAGACCTGCGGCGCCATGTCCGCCATCGCGAGAGCCCTGGAGCTGGGCCTGAAGACCCTGCATATCTATTATGACTATATGGGCGTCGAGCTGTGGAACGTGCCTGTTGACCAGGGCGGCTGGGAAGCGTCAAAACCGGAGACCCGGTTTTACCAGGCCGCAGTAAGCCGAGCCCGTGCCAAGGGCCTGGATATCAAGTTCCAGCACGTCAAGGCACACACCGGGATCCCTGGAAACGAAGAGGCGGACCGGCTGGCAAAACAGGCCATAGGAGTGATCTGACGATGCCCGTACGAAAAAAGAAAAACGCGATCCCGGAAAGTGTCATTGAGGACGAGCTGTCCCGCCAATGCGAGATCCATGGAATATACCAGCATAAAAACACAGGCCGGAACGGGATCCCGGACAGGCTGTTGATCCACGAAGGCCGTCATTGGTTCGTAGAATTGAAGCGCCCCGGCGAAAAGCCGACAGAATTACAGCGCGCCGTGGCCCGGGAATTACGATGCCATGGCGCTGTGACCCTCTGGGCCGACAGCATCGAATCCGTCCAAGAAATCATAGCAAGGCTCTGGTCCGGCGACGATCCGCCGTCCAGCCGGATCTACGGCCGCCCGAAAAACCTGGAAAAATTATGATACACAAGATTGGAGGCTTTCAACCATGCATCTGCTCAATGAAACTACCGTCAACACGATCATGGACGCCTGCTGGACGGCCTATCGGGCCGCCAAACGCGGTATCGACATTCTGGAATCCATCGGCCTTTCCGTCGAAGGAGCCGCCAAAGACAAAGCCCACGACATGTCCGTCCTGTTTGAAGCCCAGACAGCGGCTGAAAACGCCATGTTCGCCATTGCGGGGCTCCAACGCGCCGCGAACGCCGCTGACAAGGCGTCGGCTATCCTGGCGAAAGAAGCCGGCGCCAACGACCCGCCCAGCAGCTCCGGCGGCATCCTGTTCGAGCTCCGGCGTCTGGCCGAAAATGTAAGCACGGACACCGATCCGAGTCTGCAGCCCTTTGAAGTAACGCTCTCTATTACCGGCGGCCTGACGGTTTACGGATCCAGCGAAGACGACGCGATCCGCCGGGCCAACGCCATGCCGTCCGACGACCTGATCCGAAACGGCTGCTGGGACAGCCCCGGCGCCACAGACGCATACGAAGGATGATGAGCCCAATGATCCAAAAGCAAGCCATATCGCCGCAAAAACTCAGGCTCATGCTGTTCTGCACGGCGATCGCGATCGCCATGCTGTGCGCCGTCGCATCATACCTGTCCAAATTCAGAGATCGGAATTTGACCATCGTGGTCATGCTTGCCTGCGCGGTCTGCGCGCTGATCCGCGGCATAAACGGGCAAAACAGACGGGATCTGATCAACCGGTATTTCCAATATCACGGCACGCCACTGTACAACACAAAATATATCCTGCCGGACATGCGGGCCGCCGTAGCCTGGGCGCTGCTTGATTCGATCTGGATCGCCCTGGATATCACGATCTGTCTGACGCTCTGGATACCCGGCGTGTTCGGGATCATCTTTCAAAGCCTGTTCTTATACGGCTTCGACGCGTCCAGAACGCTCCGCCCGGACCTGTGGGATTCGATTGAAAAAACACAGTCCATGGACATGCTGGAATCCCTGTTATACGCCCAGGCCTGTGCGGCCATGATCGCCGCCGCATTCATCATGGATTAAAAAAAACGGCCAATACACAAGAATATCAAAAAAATCCAAAGGAGGCCCGCGAAAATGCCTTCCGACATCATCACGAATAACATCGCGGAGATATGCCTGGCCACCGGATGCGCGGCTCTCTGCGACAGCCCTGCCGGTATCATGCTGGCGGGGCCCGGCTTCGCCATTCCCGTTTTTGATCCGGCATGGGAGGCCAGGACCGGCCGCCCGTTCAAAACCTGTATCGTTGCCGAGTATCTCGAGAACGTCAATTTCGAAGCCGCAGCCCGTGCCATTTCCAGCTCCCTGGCCGAAGCATCCCTGTCCACAGACCAGGGAAACGCCGGGTGCGCCGGCTATGTCGGTTTGCTGAAGCACATCGACAGCACGCCCATGGCGGGCAGAATCATCCTGACGCCCATTGGAAACGTCTGGCCAGACGCCATGGCCGCGTTTTTGCCATATGATCAAAACGGCCCCAGGGTGCCGGACACGATCCACGACAGGATCTTCCCGCTCATGAACCATATCGATTCCGTGGCGCTGACCCTGCCTGATCATGAAAATATTGACGCCTGGTGCATGTATAACCCCAGTTTGCTGGCCTGGGACGGAGATGTCTGCTGCGGATGGAACGCGGCTCACGCAAGAACCGTCCGGGTCAACATTGAAACCGTAGATTTCAAAAAGCCATGGCGGATCATCCGGCAGCCCGACGGATCCGAAACAATATCTCCGGCGACGCCCCTGGTCCTGAAATCGCCCATGCTGTCCTATTACGAGACGGTCTAAGCTCACAACAGATCCCCAAACCTGACAGCAATCGTTTCATGGCTGAAACAGGCCGGCGCGCCCGCTGGCGCCGGTGCGCCGGCCGGAAACCAGGACGCAGAATCGTTGTTTGCTTTTACGAAAGATAGAGGTGATGTGTCATGGCGGACAAGATCGCTATGATCGCAGGCCACCGGCCCGAAAAATTATTCGGCTATGACCTGATGAATGAAAAATACCTGCGCATCCGAATGGCGATACGTGATATTTTGACCAGAGAAGACGCGATCGAATTTTGGACCGGATTGGAACCAGCCTGCGGCATGCTCGGAGCTCTGGTGGCCGTCGACATGCAGGAAAACAGCTCAGATATCAAGCTGAACATCGCAATTCCCGGCAAAGACCATAAAGACTACCGCTGGCCCCAGCCGGTCCGAGACCTGTACGACGCCGTTTTATATCGTTCAGATCGTACAGACATGCTTACAGATGACGCATGTTCCACATGGGTCCTGGAGCAATGCCGCCGCTATATGGCGGATCAATGCGATTTCGCCATTATAATCTACAACGGTACGCCGGGCGCGACCGCCAACTGTATCAAGTACCTGCGCAAGACAGGCAAGGCCATTTGGTTCATCGATCCGTACAAGCCTGGTAATCCTGTGTTCGTACCGGCGCCGAACCGACATTGAAATCATAAACCCGCACAGAAAGGCGGTTTTTACCAATGAAAAATCAGAAAAAATCCTCGTTCTGGGAAAATTTCTTCAACAACAATCGAAACTTGTATATCCTGCTCGGCGTCGTGCTTGGTACCATGCTCATTGCGTGGTTCGTCATGCCCCACGACGTCGATACCAAAAATATTGAGATCATGGAATACGCCGACTTCCTGACAAAACTCGAAGCCGGCGAGGTGGACCAGATCAGCTACAACCGGTCCAGCGAGTACATGATCGTTTCGTTCTTCAACGACGAGACCCGTGAAATGTCCCCGGAGGACCGGCAGGCATACGAGTATCCTGTCGAGAGCAAGCGCGCCGTCAAGTACCCGGCCACGGACACGTTCCGGGAAATGTGCCTGCAATATGGCGCCACGCCCACCATGTGGACCGCTTCCAGCTCCTTCATGGACATTATCTCCACCATCGTCACCCTGATCATGATGGGCGGCATGGTGCTGATCCTGGTCGTCATGCTCAAAGCCGGACCGCTGGCGTCCATGACAGCCCGTGAAAAAGACCTGATCAAGACATCTGACGTGAAATTCTCCGACGTGATCGGCCAGGACGAGGTCATCGAAGACCTGAAATTCATCGTGGATCTCATGAAGGACCCTTCCATGGGTGAAAAGATCGGCGCCAAAATTCCAAAGGGCTTATTGCTCCAAGGCCCTCCCGGCACCGGAAAAACCATGCTGGCCAAGGCCATCGCAGGTGAAGCCGGCGTTCCGTTTTTGCAGCAGGCTGGTTCCAGCTTCATTGAAATGTACGTCGGCGTGGGCGCACAGCGCGTCCGGTCTTTATTCAAGATCGCCCGCAAGAACGCGCCCTGCGTGATCTTTATCGACGAGATCGACGCCGTAGGCTCGGCCCGATCCAAATCCGGAACGTCCGAGCATGAACAGACCGTCAACGCCCTCCTGGAACAAATGGACGGCTTCTCCGCCCGGGACGGCGTATTTATCATCGCCGCGACCAACCGGGCCGATCAGCTGGACGAGGCTCTGGTCCGGCCGGGCCGGTTCGACCGTGCCGTGACCGTCAATCCGCCCGCCGACTGGCACGCCCGCAAAAAAATGTTCGACCACTATCTCGAAAAACTGACCCTGGCCCCGGACCTGGATATCGAGAATCTGGCCCGCCAGACCCCCGGATTCACCGGCGCGGACATCGCAGCCATTTGCAACGAGGCCGGCATGATCGCCGTTATGACCAAAAAAGACACGGTCGACATGGCCTGCCTGGAAGAGGCCATCGACAAGAAAGTCTTTATGGGCAGCAGGTCCAAACGCGAACAATTCAAACGCGACCGTCATATCGTCGCGTTCCATGAAGCCGGCCACGCCGTCATGACCTGGCTGCTGGGCGAGCCGATCTCACGAGCCAGTATCCAATCGACGACAAGCGGCGTCGGCGGCGCCGTGTTTGGAGGCGACCGGGAGAGCCAGTTCATGACCGCCACAGACTTTAGAAATCAGGTCATGATCGCCTACGCAGGCCGCGCCTCTGAGAAAATCAAATTCGGAGACGAGACGACTGGCGCATCTAACGACATCACCCAGGCCACCGGGCTGCTGAAACAATACGTCGAGCGGTTCGGCTTCGACAAGGAGATGGGTATGCTGGACCTGAGCCTGCTGGCCAAGGACCGACTGGTCAGCGCAGCGGATACCATCAAGGTCCTGCGGCGGCTTTCCAATGAGCTCTACACAGAATGCACGAAACTCCTCAAGGACAATTATCGCTATGTTGACGTCCTGGCCGAATGTTTACTATCTGAAGAGAGCCTGGCCGGGCCCCGTATCGAGCATATCCTGCAGACAACGAAAGACCAGATCGCCAACACCTGATAGTAAACGCAAAAAAAGGAGACAATTTCATGGACGAGAATCATGATCGTATCACAGGAACCGTCGTCTGGTTCAACCGCATCCTGGGCCGGGCGGAGGACGCCAACGGAGAATATTACAAGCTCCACATTGACGAATTCCAACCCGAATTCCGCGCCGCAGCCAGGACGATTTTGCGGGCAGGCTCCGAGATCAGCTTCATTGCCCGGCCCATTAAACACCGTTCTGAAGCAAAATACCGTGCCCTGGATATCGCCATCACGAAATGCGACCCGCTGCCTGATCCGACGGGGCTGCATATCGGCTATTGGACCGATCTCCACGGCCAGCGCTGCTCAGCGTGCGGCAAACATTCCGGTGACAAGCACGCCTGGTGTCCTGCCTGCGGCGCGCAGATGCATGACAAGGACCTGTATGATATTCTGATCCGAAACCTGATCCACAGGGATGACCGGCCTGATATCACGATCCTGCGTGAAGATTACACTGAGAGCCAATGGTCCGCGATCTGCGGCATTTTCGGCACGGTTTCTGAGACCACGAAACGAATCCGTATCACACGGCCTATCGTGCAGGCGTTCGCCTGAATTGCCAGAAAGGATATAACAGTATGGACCTGAAACTCGAATTCAAGTCAGAGGGCCGGATCGACAGGATCCGGTTCATCACGCTGGAGATGCCCGACGGCACCGACGCAACTGTGACCTGGTGGTCCGAAATGACGGACCATTCGAATGGGGATCATATCACGCTCTGTTCCGGTCTGACGGTCGTTCGGCCGAACAAGCCCGACCAACTGCCGGACAAGCCAACCTGGCACGACCTGGTCCGCGCGCGTCTGTTAGATATCACATGGGACGGACCAGGCCAGATCACTGATCTGAAAATTTGGGCTGTCAACACGGGGCGCAATATTATGGCGCCCATCGACGCATATTCAACGGACTTCCCCAGCGCCGTGACGTGGTCCGAGATCGACCGCGGCGCCCGTGGCATGGTCCGGTATTTCAATAATTTCGGACTGCCGACAAAGCTGTCCTGCGCCGGCCACCTCGGCACACGCATGAAGCGCTTTTGGATCGAGTTCCAGGAAAACGTAACGGACCAGGACATCGCGCGATTCATGCAGGCGCATACTGGGAAAGACCATGATTTTTGCGCCAACGGCATGTTCTGCAGCCGGTACGACAAGCCCTTCGATGGCAATATCGTGAAGACGATCCAATACACGGCGCCGGATACGCTGAGCGCCATGCAGGACCTCACAGACTGGGTAGCGGACGACATGTCCGGTGAGCCCGGCCACGGCGCGACGGGCTATGATGGCATGCACACAGCTGCCGGCACAGCTGTCACGCTCTGCGTCAAGAACATCGATCCCGCGACGGCCGAGGCCATCTATCGAAACATCCGAAAAGATCACATCCGGGAGGACATCGACAAATGGCTGCAATACCATGACGAAGACCTGGATACAGATTCACGAGACCAGGCCGCGGACCTCTATGTTTATGACGGCCGGTACGACAAAAACCTGAGCCACTGGGACAACATCGCCAACGTGATCAAGATCGTCCGGGATTTTGCCTGAAAAAATCACATAGGAGAATACAAACATGTATATGACGCTTGCCTACAAATCTCTCGGGACCGGGCCGGACGGCCCGTTCCGCCCCACGGCATTAAACCTTAAAACCTGCGGCATCTACGGCCCGGAATTCACACATGTCGACTGGGACCCTGTCGAGATCATCCGTGTGGATGACGAGACGAGCATGATCGCCGCCGACGTTCGCGTCAACAACGCCTCCGGGCTCATGGCCTGCATCATGCAGGGCGGCCGGTTCCTGTCCTGTATGTCCGACGGCGCCGTAGAACTCAGCTCCCTGAAGTTCAGCCAGTCCCCGGGAACGCCCGGATTTTCCATCGACGGGCTGCCCATCGTGACGACAGGACTGTCCCCGGAACGGGAGTACATCCGCGAGTATTTTGACAGGAACGGACTATTCGTCCAATCCACCGAAAATGCCGGCGGCTCCCACGCCCTGTGGTTTTATCCCGACGTGACATGGGAACACATCCAGAAGTTCCTGACCGCGCACCCGTGGAATGGGTTGGGCTCGTTCGCCAACGTGCTCCAGTTCGATCACGAGGGCAGGATAAAACAGCATCTCGGATATCTCTACGCCCATCCGGAACACGCTGAGAGCGACCTGTCCCGCTGGAAATCCGACGACATACAGGCAGGAGGCATAGCAAATGGCTGAACAGAAAACGCTGCGGAACAAACGACTGCCGCACGAACACATCATCGTCGGATCCGAGCGCAAAGCGTTGCTTGAAAGCTGGGGCTGGTACAGAAACATGGCCGGCGGCTGGGTACATCCGCACTGCATGGACCTGATGTCCAGGCACGAGATACTGTCCCTCACGCCCGCACAGTTGGATTACAAACTGACGTACGGATCCCGCGCCATGCTGCCGGTCGAATTGAAACTCACGGCTGATTGACGCGCCTGGTACACCACGGGCATACTCCAGAAGAGCCTGCGGTTCTTCAATGCCAAGACCTGTTTGACTGAAAAGCTTTACAGGATCATCGCGTTCTGACCGGCCGTCAAACAAAAGAAAGGATAGATCATGCAAAAGTTAAAAGCGATCGCCAACGAACTGAAAAGACTCGCTATTATGTTCGCTGCCGCCATCATCCTGGTATCCTTGTTATGCTGGCCGTTTCTGAAATCTTCGATCGATCATGACAAAGCGAACGAACAGATCATGCAGGACTACAACACTGCGGTGGCCGAAAATCTCCAGTATGACAACATCCGTGACATCATGTCCCTGGCACCGTATACGGGTCTGACTGGAGAAGAAAGACGACGGCTTCTCCGGAGCCATGTCCGAAGACGATTCCATGCGCATGCTCAAGAATCTCAAGACATTCGACGTTTATGTCGCCGAAAACAAAATCGACACGACGGTAGCCCGGGCGATGCTGATCCTTATGGGCGCAGAAATCGAGATCAACAGCATAAACGAAGATCCCGCCGCCGGCGCCTGACAGCCAATCTATCACAAAAGAAAACAGACGAGGTGAAGACGAATGCGCAAAGAACCCCTCGCATCCCGGCTGCGCCCCACGAACTTAAATAACTACTATGGCCAGCAGCATATCCTGTCGCCCGGAAATCTGCTCCGGCGCATGATCGAGGCGGACCGGGTGTCCAGCATGATATTATACGGGCCGCCCGGGACCGGCAAGACCAGCCTGGCCAGCGTCATCGCCAATACGACCAGTTCCCGGTTCGTGCAGATCAACGCGACCACCGCCGGAAAAAAAGACATGCAGGAAGCCGTCACAGAGGCCAAAAAGCATCTGGACGACCGCGGCATGAAAACGATCCTGTTCATCGACGAGATCCATCGGTTTAACAAAGCCCAGCAGGATTATCTGCTGCCGTTCGTCGAAAATGGCACGGTAATACTGATCGGCGCCACGACCGAAAACCCGTTCTTTGAAGTCAACAAGGCCCTCGTGTCCCGCAGCCAGATCTTCGAATTGCTGGCCGTTCCCTATGACCAGATCCAACTGGCCCTGGAACACGCCATGGATTTCATCAACCGGGATTCAGACTATCCGTCCGTATCCGCTGATCCAAAGGCGCTGGCATTCATGGCAGAAATGGCCGCCGGCGACGTCCGTCACGCGTATAACGCCTTGGAGCTGGCCGTCCTGAGTACCGAACCGGACGCCGCGAACACCGTCCGGATCGACCTGGCCATCGCGCAGCAATGCCTCCAGAAAAAATACATCGACTATGACAAAGACGGAGATAATCATTATGATACGATCTCCGCTTTTATCAAGTCCATGCGCGGATCCGATCCGGACGCCGTGCTGTATTATCTGGCGCGCATGCTGACCGCCGGGGAAGACATCAAGTTTATCGCCCGGCGCATCATGATCCACGCCTGCGAGGACGTAGGACTGGCCGACCCCATGGCCATCGTCGTGGCCGAGGCCTGCTGCTCCGCCATCGAGCGCATCGGCATGCCCGAAGCCCAGATTTTATTATCCGAAGCCGCCCTGTACGTCACCAAAGCGCCGAAATCAAACTCGGCATGTGCCAGCATCTCCAGGGCCATGGAGCTGGCGACGTTCGCATCGGACCTGGACATCCCCGCAAATCTCCGAGACGCCCACTATGCCGGCGCCAAAAAGCTCAACCGGGGCATCGGATATAAATACCCCCATGATTACCCGGGCGCATGGGTGCAGCAGCAATACCTGCCGGACAAACTGGTCGGCACGAAGCTCTATATGGAGCAGCCCAACGACTTCCCGACCTATCGGGGCAAGAAACAAACAAAGGAAGAGACATGAAAATCGATCGGACAACGGAAAATTTACGGGAATACCGCAGAAAGATCGCCCTGTCCCAGGCCTACGGCACTATCGTCATGCCGGTCATGGAAACCATGGAAAGAACCACGGTAGTCCTGCAAAAACCGGACGGCTCGCCCGTTGAGAGCGTCATGCGGGACTATGGCTTTACAAACATGCCGGACCCGGAAAACACCGCGAAAACACTGTGCGCCAGCACACTGCTGGCCTATTCCGGCGTACGCCGTCTTGTGAGCCCGACCGAGGACGCATTGTGCCAAAAACTACGAGACAACATGCAGATCCTGTATCCGGAGCAGGAAGCGCTGGATCCATATTATCAGAACATCAA
>ERZ777305.687-NODE-687-length-52289-cov-21.464257_pt1 | contig 52289 bp, 45 predicted proteins | sample MGYA00374965_ERZ777305 | MGnify/ENA primary metagenome ERZ777305 (study PRJEB29328, sample SAMD00013331) | mouse gut metagenome | study: EMG produced TPA metagenomics assembly of the Metagenome analysis of fecal microbiota from mouse which was promoted...
AGCGGAGAGACAGGGATTCGAACCCTGGGTACCCGTAAGGGCACAACGGTTTTCGAGACCGCCCCGATCGACCGCTCCGGCATCTCTCCTTGTGGTCAATTGCGGTGCAAAGGTAGAAATTTATTTTTTAATTTCCATCTGTTTTTATTGAAAATTTTATGCTAAATTTGTGCTATGATTACTACGCGACAAAATTTCGAGTTATCATCCGTGACCACATTTGCTATTCCGGCAAAATGCGGCTGCTATATCGAGTATGACTGCCCTGAGGATATCCCGTTCATATTCTTCACTTTACGCCCTGACGTTGACTTCATTCATATCGGAGGCGGCAGCAATCTGCTATTCACATCCGATTTCCCTGGGGTTGTGGTCCACAGCGCGATCAAAGGGATAGAAGTGATTGACGAGACACCATCGGAAGTAAAGGTCATGGTCGGTGCCGGAGAAAAAATGGACGATTTCATCCTATGGGCTTGTGACCGCCGGCTTTGGGGCATAGAGAACCTGTCAGGAATCCCCGGAGAAGTGGGAGCATCTGCTGTGCAGAATGTTGGGGCATATGGCTCGGAAGCAGCCGATGCCATTGTTGAAGTCAATGCCTACGACCGAGAAAGGGAGGAATTTGTGACAATAGAGTGCAACGATTGCCATTACGGCTATCGTGACTCAATATTCAAGCGAAAGGAATTGCGGGGATGCATGATAATACACTCCGTTGTCTACAGGCTTTCAAAAGAACCGAAACCCAATATCAACTATCCCGCACTCAAGCACTTATTCCCCACCCCACCTTCCACTCCTTCACAAGTGCGCGAGGCGGTGATCAATGTTCGTAATTCCAAGCTCCCCGACCCCACTGAAGTGCCGAGCGCAGGAAGTTTCTTTAAGAACCCTGTGGTCAGCACCGAGCAACTGAAGCACATAATCGAAGTGGAAGGCAACGACTCATTCCCTCACTTCAATACCGAAGGTGGCTGGAAAATTCCGGCAGCGTGGCTGATTGACCGATGCGGGTGGAAAGGACATCGGTCCGGCAATGTGGCTGTATGGCATCTGCAACCACTAGTGATTATAAACCCTGACCGCAACGCTACAGCTTCAGAGGTATTGGATCTCGAAAATGCCATCAAAGCGTCTGTCAGAGAGAGATATGGCATCACATTGGATCCAGAAGTTGAACACATCTGACCACAACCACGTTAGCACAATATAAAATTGTATACACATCACTCTTCCTCTATTTTATCAACTATTTAAAACAATGAGCAAATACATCATCGAAGGCGGACATCGCCTGAACGGCAACATAAAACCACAAGGAGCAAAAAATGAAGCACTCCAGGTGATTAGCGCAGTGCTGCTGACCTCGGAGCCTGTCACCATTCATAATGTGCCTAACATACTGGACGTGAAAAACCTCATTGACCTCCTCAGGGCAATGAATGTCAAGGTGGAAAAGATCGGTGAACACAGCTACCGGTTCCAAGCCGATGATCTTGATGAGGACTACATATCAAGTGCCGATTTTGTAGCACGTTGCGCCGGATTGCGAGGCTCTGTGCTCGTTGTAGGACCTTTGCTTGCACGCCTTGGGCAATCATATTTTGCCAAGCCCGGTGGTGATAAAATAGGCCGACGCAAGGTCGACACCCACATATCCGGACTCTCCAAGCTCGGAGCTATGATAGCCTATAACGAAGAGCGTCAAGCATATTACCTTGTAACTGTCAACGGTCTTAAAGGATGCTACATACTCCTCGACGAGGCATCTGTGACAGGCACCGCAAACATCATAATGGCTGCATCACTCGCTGAAGGCACTACCACCATTTACAATGCAGCCTGCGAGCCATATGTGCAGCAACTGTGCAGAATGCTTTCTCAGATGGGGGTTAAGATCGAAGGCATCGGCTCCAACCTGCTTCGCATCACAGGGACGGACCATATCGGCGGAGCGGACCATACCATACTCCCCGACATGATCGAGGTGGGAAGTTTCATTGGCATGGCCGCACTCACTCAAAGCGAGCTCACCATCAAGGATGTGTCCTATGATAATCTTGGTATAATCCCCGATTCTTTCCGCAGGCTCGGCATCAGACTCGAACGCCGTGGCGATGACATCTTCATCCCTGCACAGGATGTATACGAGATCGAAACCAATCTCGACGGATCAATCCCCACCATAGCTGATGCCCCATGGCCCGGATTGACCCCCGACCTTCTTTCTGTAATGCTTGTGACCGCGACACAATGTCGAGGATCAGTGCTGATACACCAAAAGATGTTCGAAAGCCGCCTGTTCTTTGTCGACCGGCTCATTGACATGGGCGCACAGATCATGCTATGCGACCCTCACCGCGCTGTGGTGATAGGCCTTGACCACAAAATGCCCCTTAGAGCCAACAATATGCACTCCCCCGACATCCGAGCCGGAATAGCGATGCTAATAGCAGCCTTGAGTGCGAAAGGCATGTCGACGATCGACAACATCGACCAGATCGACCGTGGATACGAAGCTATCGACACCCGCCTGTCATCGGCCGGAGCATGCATCTCCAGGCGAGAATAGAAATCTCTCAAGTCAAGTCAAGCCCATCTCTACTCTACAAAATGGAAGGAAACAACAAACAGCTGTCCGATATACGCGAACTTGTACGCCGGCTCGCCTCTGAGGCTTCGGTTGTGAGCGAGCCTACCGACTATGCCAAGATTCGCAAGGTACACAAAGAAGCCATCAAATCCGGATATTCGCCATCACGCACCCACGGTATCGACCCTTCGGTGCGCTCGATAGAGACATGCATAGCACTATGTGAGATGGTATCGCCTGACCGCAACATGATTGTAGCAACACTCATATATAATCTGTGTGCGGCAGGAGTGCTTGATATCAACCGCATAGAAGAACTATGGGATGCCGATGTGGCTCACCTTGTCACCGGACTGATGAAAGTGACCACTCTTTACGGCAAACAGACTGTAGTAAAAACCGACAATTTCCGTCGGCTCCTTATGGCACTTGCCGATGACATACGTGTCATCATAATCATGATAGTAGACCGCCTGACGCTTATGAGGGCGATCAACCATCATCCTGACGAAAAATTCGTCATCGATACAGCTTTTGAAGCGAATTATCTGTACGCACCCCTCGCCCATCGCCTCGGCCTTTACAAAATAAAGAGCGAGCTTGAGGACATGTCGCTCAAATACTCGTCAAGGGAAACCTACACAAAGATAGCCCGAGAGCTCAACGAGACAAAGGCGGCTCGTGACGCATATATCGCATCGTTCATAGCCCCGGTGAAAGAGAAACTCGACAAGACCGGGCTAAAATATGAAATCAAAGGGCGCACCAAAAGCATATTCTCCATCTGGAATAAGCTGCGCAAGCAACAGGTGGAACTGTCGGGCATCTATGACCTCTTCGCCATCCGTATCATTCTTGATGTACCGCGTGAGGATGAGAAAGCTGAGTGCTGGAGGGTGTTCTCGATAGTCACGGATATGTACACCTCCAATCCGAAAAGGCTCAAGGACTGGCTCTCAATCCCTAAAGGCAATGGATACGAGTCTCTCCACACCACCGTCATGGGACCTGACAGCAAATGGGTCGAAGTCCAGATACGCACTCGCAGGATGGACCTCGTTGCAGAAAAAGGTCTCGCAGCCCACTGGAAATACAAGGGCATAAAGAGCGAGGGCCAACTGGACGCATGGATGAACAATGTTCGTGACATTCTTGAGACCGCCGACGGCCCCATGGAGCTCATGAAAAATTTCAAGATGGACCTGTATGACAAAGAGGTGTTCATCTTCACTCCTATGGGCGACCTCTACAGGCTCCCTATGGGAGCATCTGTGCTCGACTTCGCTTTTGCCGTACATTCTAAACTCGGATGCTCATGTGTCGGCGGCAAGGTGAACGGACGAAACCGCAAACTCAATCACAAGCTCTCGTCGGGCGACACAGTAGAAATCACAACATCTCCGTCGCAAACCCCCAAACTCGACTGGCTCAACTTCGTAGTGACCAACAAGGCACGCAACAAGATACGCCAGACCATCAATGAGCGAGCCAACCGATCGTCAGAATTCGGTCGTGAACTGCTGCAACGCCGCTGTAAAAACCGGAAAATAGAACTTGATGAGGGCACACTGATGCGATCCATAAAAAAACTGGGATATCGCACAGTCACTGACTTCTATAAAGCCATAGCAGATGAATCGATCGATGTCAACGATGTCATAGCCACCTATGAGCTAATTTATTCTGCCGAACATAAAGCTGAGATTGAGAGGCGAAGCGCAGAGGAGTTCGAGCTAATAGACCCGAACGAACGCCTTTCAGATGGCAATGATGACATACTTGTGATCGGCGATAACATAAAGGGGGTCAATTACCGGCTGTCAAAATGCTGCAACCCCATCTATGGAGATGATGTGTTCGGATTCGTATCGGCAGAAGGTGTCATCAAGATCCACCGCATGAATTGCCCGAATTCAAATCACATACGCGAACGCTATCCTTATCGCGTGATACGCACGCGCTGGTCAGGGAAAGCAGGCAATCAGTTTGCCGCCACAGTGCGCATCTTGGGCAACGACGACATAAGCATTGTGACCAATATCACATCCATAATCAACAAAGAGAAGGATGTCAATATGCGCAACATATCAATCGAGTCGCATGATGGAATGTTCTCTGGCTTCCTCGTGCTGGGTATCAACGACACATCCGCGCTCAACAATATAATCAAAAAAATAAAAACCGTAAAAGGCGTAAAAGATGTTCAACGCAGCAATTAGACAATGGCGTACACCACTCGCCATATTTACCTCATTAACCCTGTTTGCCTCCTGTTCAGGCTCGGCAGACAAGGATAAAGCACAGGCACTCCTTGACTCCGCCACTCAGGCGTTCGATTCAGGCAACTATATCCTGGCTCTCTCTATTACGGACTCTTTAAAAAGAAGCTATCCCTCACAGATTGAAATACGCCGCAAGGCATTACATCTCACTACTCGTGCCACTGAAGGCCTGACGCTCCATAGGCTTGAGACAGCCGACTCCCTTCTTGCGACTCTCGGAGTGAAAGGAGATTCATTGCAGAAACTCATCCGCTATGTCAAGAATCCGATAGAAGGATACTATGTAGGCATCAATGCCAAGGACGGAGGCATAGTCGGCTCCAACGGCATTCAGGCACGACTTACACCCAACGGCGACTTCTATCTTATATCGTCACTCAAGTCCAAGGCTGTGAAAAGCACATCGGTCACAGTGGCATGCGATGGGGCAAGCGCATCGACTTCTACAGTTGCATACGACGGCGAGCGGAACGACCGTTCAATGGGTGCTGAAGTAATTACATACATGGGTGCTGAATGCGACTCCCTTGGTCATTTCATACAGCTGCACTATTCCCAGCCCATGACTCTGACATTTAATGGTTCCACATCATACTCCATGCCTCTCCCACAGGCTCAGGCTCAGGAAATAGCCACCTTGTATGAATACTCCACCACTATGCGACGAGCAAAAGTGGCATCACTGGAAAAAGAAAAGCTCACCCGCGCGCTCGATATAGCAAGAGCCCAGGCAGCAAAGACATATGTAGAGCCATCTGACGATGAAAAGTGAAAAGAAGTTTACCGAAAGGATTGAATCACGTTACAAGAGCATCTACGCTCGTGTAATGGCCATATGGGCATACTGCTCAGAAGGAGTGTGGGAGGACCATAGGACCACGCTTAAGGTCAACATCATCAAGACCGTCAATCTAACTGTAAAGACTTTTTTAAGCTCAAATCTTCAAAGCAAGGCGTGCGCTATGACCTATCGCACACTTCTTGCCATAGTCCCGGCTCTGGCTTTGGTATTCGCCATAGGCAGAGGATTCGGATTCCAGAACCTGCTGCAAACACAGCTTTTCCATTATTTTCCATCCCAGCATAAAGCACTGGAGATGGCTTTCTCGTTTGTCGATTCCTGCCTCGCCCAAGCTTCGGAAGGGATATTTGTAGGTGTGGGTCTGGTTTTCCTCCTATGGACCATTATATCGCTCCTTGACAGCGTTGAAGAGACTTTCAACGAGGTGTGGGGAGTCACTGTCGACCGATCCATATTCCGCAAAGTCACTGACTATCTTGCCATCTGCATAATTCTACCTGTGTTAATGATATGCTCCGGTGGCCTTCAGATATTCATGTCAAAAACCATACAGCACCTTCTGCCGTTTGATTTCGTTACGCCTTTTATCGAATTCCTCCTTGACTGTGTCAGCTTCCTGTTCGCATGGCTATTCTTTACAGGTGCCTACATGCTAATACCTAATGCCAAGGTTAAGTTCAAAAACGCATTTCCGGCAGGAGCTATAGCAGGAACCTCATTTCAGGTGCTGCAATGGCTGTTCGTCACAGGACAGCTGTATGTCTCCAAATACAATGCCATATACGGCTCTTTCTCGTTCCTTCCATTGATGCTCATATGGATGCAGATGTCATGGCTCATCACCCTCGCCGGAGCTCTTATATGCTGCTCAGCACAGAACATATCTCTGTTCAGTTTCAACAAGCAGACCCAGAACATATCTGAGAATTACCGCCGCAAAGTGTCGATCGCAGTGCTTTCAACAGTCCTAAAACGATTTTCAGCAAGCGAATCCCCACTTACTGTAGCCCAAATAGCCAGCAGATATGACATCCCGTCACGCCTTGCAGCCAATATCACAGAACGGCTGCTCAACTGTGGCCTACTTGTCAGGGTCGCACCTCTGGGGGAAACAGAGATATCCGATGATCTCCCCATACAGCCCTCCCTGAGCATTGATCATTACACAGTCTCCTATGTCATCGACACGCTCCGCAATCATGGAGAGGACAACTTCATACCTGGTTTTGATAAAGAATTCCCAGAAGTCGTGAAAGTGTGCGACGAAATATATCGGCAGATATCTTCGGCAGAGGGAAAGACCCTTCTTACCGATCTTTAAATACCCCAATTTTCAATTATATATTCATTATTAATCATTTCTAAAAGTTATGAAAGAAGTAATCTCCACAACATCAGCTCCAGCAGCTATCGGTCCCTACAGCCAGGCCATCAAGTGCGGCTCACTGCTTTTCTGCTCTGGTCAGATCCCCGTAAATCCTGCCACAGGCGAAGTTCCGGAAGGCATCCAGGCTCAGACAGAACAATCTCTTGCTAACGTAAAAGCCCTCCTTGCTGCTGCGGGAACAAGCATTGACCGCGTGGTTAAAACCACCGTTTTCCTTGCCGACATGAGCCTTTTCGGTCCCATGAACGAAGTATATGGCCGCACATTCTCTGAGCCATTCCCGGCTCGTTCAGCAGTCGCTGTACGTGAACTTCCCAAACAAGTGCTTGTTGAAATCGAAGTGATAGCTGAGGTATAAACCTTTTAACACAACAACGTCTTTTGGATGGTTGCGCTAATCATGCGCAACCATCTTTTTTATATGCAGTTGGATTCTAATTAGAATGCTATGTAATTTTACATACAACCATGTTTTAGAGAATATTGGATTAATTAAAGTAAAAAAATCGAGACTAACACCTGTTTTTAGTGAAAATATTAATCTAAATACTTGTAAAGGTTAAACACGCTCATTTCCAGCATATTTACGGATGGCATGATTGTTATAAGGCTAAATGGCATCTGAGTTCATAAACTGGACAATCACTCTGATTTACAAAAGAAAATTATTTTGAGAATTAAGCTATACCCAAATTCTCAAATGCAACATCAATTGCCATCTGCAAACCCGAATAAACGCATCTGCAAATTCAAATATCTGCCATTATCGATTTGCAATCGCAAACATATTGATTTTAATTCTGCGAACATCTCTTTATGGCACTATTTCGGATTCAGAAATAGATACGCTTGTTAATGCAAAGCCTTAAATTTTATTTTTCAAATATATTTGCAATTGCAGATGCGGATTTATCGTCTATACAAAACATTGATTAACATTAATTTTATAGTATTATAAATCAGCGATATATAAAATATATTTAAATTAATTATTTAACAATTACCATATATTAAATCAATTTATTTAACTCATACAACACTTGCAGTGTACATCGGCTGTGTCACAGCGCATACAAACTACCAATTAAAGTCCAACTTTAGCATTGCGCTTTATTGACTCCCTTGTGTTATGCAATTGCAAATCTTAAAATTAACACTTATTCCACTTTTAGCTCTCAATACCGAATCTGTGATTGTAAAACGAAACACTATATTTTTCATTAATAAATTTTGCAGTTTAAAATATTATAATTACATTTGCACATCGAATAACAAATATAAATTCTAAGTTTGTAAACTCATGGATCTTGTTTCCAGACTCAAACAATACCTCACGTTACGTGGTATCGGCATTACCCAATTCGCCGATGAGTGTGACATACCCCGCCCCACAGCATCTCAATTGCTTGCAGGACGAAACAAAAAAGTGAGCGACGAAATCATAGGTAAAATACACTTCACCTACCCTGATCTTTCTGTGACGTGGTTGATGTTTGGCGAAGGGGATATGTCAACGGAAAGAAATATCGCAACGTCAGAGCCTGAAAACGCTCTCAAAAAAGACATTTCAGAGATTCAAATACTTGACAATAAACCGGCTGAGACAATTGATGAGGGTTTGTTTTCTGATAAAGAATCTCAACCAGAAAAAACAGGCACAATTGAAAGTGCGGAAACCCAGGAATGCAGCGAGGAATTTTCGTTTGGCAACAATACTTTTTCATTCTCACATCAGGCAGCCACTGCCGACCCACATGCATCTCGGCCTGCCCAATGTGTGGACGCACCGATGCCTCAATCCAACCCTAAAACAACAGTTCAAGGGAAAGACAGAAGAGTTACAGGGATCGTTGTCTATTATAGTGATTCAACCTATGAATCGTTCATCCCCGATCCTGATGCGAAACATCCGTTCATGCGTTGATCTCAACTCTGAAAATCACCGGCCGAGAACCATCCGGACATGACACCACCCTCACCCCATCATTGAAAAATTTACAGCACCCGCCGTTTCGTAATGACAACGCCTTAGACACAGATGCCACCAAGGCACCCCAGGCATGCGTGCAAAATCCAGGAGGGCATACATCACCGGATTTTATATTCCACTTCTCGCCAACATGAAATGATCTGCACGGTCCCTCCTCCGGATCATCAAGATACATGCTCTGCAAATCCTCATAGCATTCCATACGTACAACTGAGATTCGGCAATCACAAGGCATCACAGAACTGCCGCCACCCTTTTGGGTGTTCACAGCTGCGTAACCCTTAATTATGCCCAATCCGACAGCCCCCAATGAGAGAGCTCCTATTTTGCAGAAATGCCTTCTATCCATCGCTTATACATGTACCTGTTGATTTGACAACATGACACAAAATTACAAAATTTGACATAAACACCAAAGTGGCAACGCCGTCACGGAGTCGCCACTTTGATAATAAACCAATCATTATCACATTTCTTGCAATGGAAAAAGTAATTTTGCTATGCATTATTACAACATAGCCTGATGCAAAAAGGTTCATGAAAGGTTGAAAATATTTTTTCATTCTTCATGGAATTTTTGTAATTTTGTCTTTAATGAAAGGTATAGTCATAAAGAATACCGGAAGCAACTACCTGGTACGCACCACAGACGGCATCGACAGGGCTTGCAAAATAAAAGGCAACTTCCGGCTAAAAGGAATCCGCACCACCAATCCGGTTGCAGTCGGCGACATTGTCAGCGTCACCGATGCTGCTGGAGGAGACACTCCATACATCATATCGGTGGAACCACGCCGCAACTACATCATACGCCGTTCAAGCAATTTGTCAAAACAGGCTCACATCCTTGCCGCCAATCTTGACCAGGTGTGCTTGATAGTTACATTATTTCACCCTACCACTTCCACAACATTCATCGACCGATTCCTTGCGACAGCCGAAGCCTACCGTGTTCCGGCAGTATTGGTCATAAACAAGATAGATCTTCTTGAGAATGATTCGGAAGCACTGGAATACCTCTCAGCAGTAAAATACCTTTATGAATCCATCGGATACAAAGTGTGCCTCGTCTCTGCAAAAAACGGAGACGGACTTGAATCACTCAAAACGATCCTTGACAGTAAAGTCACTCTATTTTCAGGGAACTCCGGTGTAGGAAAATCGACTCTTATAAACGACATAATACCTGGAGCGGAACTCGCCACAGCAGAGATATCCAGCATCCATGATACCGGAATGCACACCACGACATTCTCCGAGATGTTCGCTGTGCCGGAAATGCCTGAAGGGACCTACATCATTGACACCCCAGGGGTCAAAGGATTCGGCACTCTCGAATTCGAAAAGCATGAGGTCGGGCATTATTTCCCGGAAATATTCCGATATGGCGCAGATTGCCGCTATGGCGACTGCACACACACACATGAACCGGGATGCGCCGTAAAGAACGCGCTTGATGAAAATCTCATCGCCAGATCACGCTATGCATCCTATCTGTCAATCCTTGAAGATGAGGATGACGACAAATACCGTAAAGGGTATTAAAATTTAGAAGATATTTTGACATGAGTATATCTATAAATAATCTCAAAGTAGAATTCTCGGCTAAATGCCTTTTTGACAATATTTCCTATATCATAAACCGCAAGGACAAGATTGCGCTTGTAGGTAAAAACGGTGCAGGAAAATCAACGATGCTCAAGATCATAGCCGGATTACAGAAACCGACGTCCGGTAGCGTCGCCACTCCACACGACACAACTATAGGATACCTTCCACAACATATGACAATAAGCGATACCGCTACTGTCATTGAAGAGGTGCGCACAGCTTTCAGCCACATCCATGAGATGCACGCTCGCCTGGACCGCATGAGCAACGAACTCGCCTCCCGCACCGACTATGAATCGACGGAGTACCAGGATCTCATTGAATCCATGACAGCACTCACCGACCGCATCGCCATGGAGGAAAGCGAGAATTGTGAAGCTGAAATGGAAAAGACTCTCATGGGACTTGGTTTCGTCCGTGAGGACTTCAACCGCCCCACATCAGAATTCTCCGGAGGTTGGCGCATGCGCATTGAGCTTGCCAAACTGCTCCTGACACGTCCTGACGTGCTTCTGCTCGACGAGCCCACCAACCACCTTGACATAGAGTCGATACAATGGCTCGAAAATTTCCTGACCACCAAAGCCAATGCCGTAGTTCTTGTGAGCCACGACCGAGCATTCATCGACAATGTGACCAATCGCACCATCGAGATCTCCATTGGAAAGATTTATGACTACTCTGTCAATTATTCCAAATACGTAGTGTTGCGACAGGAAAGACTGGAACAGCAGATGCGCGCATTCCAGAACCAGCAGAAGATGATCAAGGAAACAGAGGATTTCATAGAGCGGTTCCGCTACAAGGCAACCAAAAGCGTGCAGGTACAGAGCCGCATCAAGCAGCTTGCCAAGATCGACCGCATCGAAGTCGATGAAGTGGACACCTCTCATCTCAATCTAAAATTCCCACCCGCCCCCCGTTCAGGCGATTATCCGGTGATAGCCGACAATGTGGGGAAAGCATACGGGCTACATCAGGTATTTGACAATGCGACATTCACCATCAAGCGCGGCGAGAAAGTGGCGTTTGTCGGTAAAAACGGTGAGGGAAAATCCACCCTTGTCAAATGCATAATGGGCGAAATACCATTTACAGGCAATCTTAAAATAGGTCATAACGTCAAAATCGGTTATTTCGCACAGAATCAGGCACAACTTCTTGACGAGGAAATTTCAGTCTTTGACACAATCGACAGAGTTGCTGTAGGTGACATCCGTACCAAGATACGCGACATTCTCGGTGCATTCATGTTTGGCGGTGAGGCTTCCGACAAGAAAGTGAAAGTGCTCTCCGGAGGAGAAAAGACCCGACTGGCAATGATAAGGCTTCTTCTCGAACCTGTCAACCTTCTCATTCTTGATGAGCCCACCAATCACCTTGACATGAAGACCAAGGATATTCTTAAAAATGCCATAAAAGAATTTGACGGCACGGTCATCGTCGTAAGCCACGACCGTGAATTCCTTGACGGTCTGGTGGAAAAGGTTTATGAATTCGGTGGAGGGAAGGTAAAAGAATGTCTCGGGGGTATATACGAATTCCTTGAAAAGAAAAAACTCGCCTCTCTTTCAGAACTTGAACGTTCAACCACACCTACTGAACAGCCTTCTGCAAAAAAGTCTGAGCAAAAACCTTCGGATGGCCCCAACACTCAGACACAGACACGAAAGCTCTCCTATGCAGAACAGCGTGAACATGAAAAAATTGTCAGAAAAGCGAAAAAGAAAATGGATGAGGCAGAGTCTGAAGTAAGCCGGCTGGAACAAGAAGTAGCAGATATAGAATCAATAATATCTACAGGAAGCTTTCCTTCCGACATCTACGATCGCCATGCAGCCACAACAAAGCAGCTCGAAAACGCAATGTCGCTATGGGAATTAGCGACACTCGAATATGAGGAAATAAATTCCACAAAATAGCTTCGGCTTTGGGGATGAACAAATTTTGAAGATTTAATCAGAAGCGATTGACGACGGCTTGCCGACAGGATATCCCGAGGCAAAATAAAATACCGTTCTCGGATCAATAGCCTCGCCCCTATACCGTGTCTCAAAATGCAGATGTGGACCTGTAGTATTTCCGGAATTTCCACTCAGGGCTATCGCCTGCCCGGCAACCACATAATCTCCGGGCGAGACTATCGACATCTTCAAATGGGCATATCGCGTCTCCATTCCATCATCATGAATAAGAACGATATAACGCCCATATCCCTTTGCCTCATAATCCACTCTTTCAACCCTACCCGAAAGCGGAGCAAATACAGTGTCTCCGGGATTCATTGCCACATCTATCCCTTTGTGCATTCTTCCGAAGTTGGGTCGATAGCCAAAACCTGAGGTGATACGTCCCCATTCCATACCTTTTAGAGCCCCAATATATCCAGGATAAGGGACCGTGCTTTTTATCCCATTATTGCCAATAATCCCTGACTTATGATATCCACATCCCGAGTAGGCATGTGATATATAATTCAGCGGACTCACTGCCGATATCTTTACATCCTCAGAATGAGAGATTGCAGACAGAATACTGCTGATATCCGCTTTTTCGGATATCTCATCATGTTTCTCATGATTTTCTGATGAAATCATGAATGACAGCACGTCAGACACCTGAGCATGTGAAATGCCGGAGCCTGACGCGATAATAATTGAAATAAAAATCCGTAAGAGAGACATTCCTCTTATCTGCCAATTTCTTGTGAGTTACTCTTCTGCACAATCCGTTTGTTGCTTTTCGCCACCTTCTGCCAGTCTTTTCTTATAATCCTCAAGGAGTGGAGATATCAGTAATATCCAAGCGGCACAAGCCACAAAAGCAAGAAATGTAAATCCGACAAGAATCAGACCTTTTTTTGGACTCATTGCCCGGATAGGCACAGTTGCCGGAGTCACTATGGCATATACAGGTGTGTTCTCCTGCACTTTAGCCTGGGCCTTCTGTACCTGCTGGGCTGTCTGATTGTACAGGTTGAAAGCGAGAGTCGCCTCATTCTCAAGACGATCCTGCATAGTCTGAGCCGAGTGGAATGCAAGCCCCTGGTTCCTGTCAAGATAGTCGGCATAACGCTGCTGTGCTTTGTAATAATTGCTCTGAGCCTCCTCATTAAGTTTCAAAGCATACTCCAGGTCATTACGAGCCTTGTTTGTACGATAGTTTGTCACATATTCCTGAAGGCGAGCCACCACTGTATCAGCAAGCACAGCCGACACAAGGGGATCCTGCATATTCACATCTATTGTAACAACACTCGTTTTTGTGTCGACTGACGCAGAAACCCGCTGATTAAGAGCCTCTACAAGACCATTTTCTTCTACAGTAAGCTGAAAATTGTCAAGTTTCTTCCCCTCGGCAGGCTCATCATTGCTACGCAATGCTCCAAGAAGTTTGAACGGAAGCCCCATAACCGTACTCCACCAAGGAGCCCTAATCTCATTTTCAAGATATTGGCGCACAGTCATTTTTTTGCCGTCATCTTTTGTTGTCACCTGTACATCAAAAAGACTTGTGGTAAAAGGCACCGAACTAACGACATCCGGATAAAGCTGTGGATATACAGCATCTGCTCCAGATGATGAGCTCATAGAAAAGCCTGCCATTGACGCCAATGCGCCAAGACTGCCACCTCCACCCTTGGAATCTGCCACTTCGGGAGCAAGCTTTACCGAAGTAGCATACTCTTTAGGGATGCTGAACGCAACAACCAGACCGAACACTGCTCCACAAGCACTCCAGACAGCCAATTTTTTGCGTTTATTCCAAAGAGTCATTGCAAGTTCAAGAAGATCGATCTCCATCTCCTCTTCCTGGCTCTTATTTATATCATTTTCCTGCATCGGGCTTATGAATTTACTTAAAGATATTAGTGATTGTGGCAGCCATTGTAGCTACAGAAGTGAAGCTTGTTGCGAGTGTAAGAATCTTGGTCCAGTCCGTACCGCTATTTTTAGGTTTGCTCGGCACAATAATCTGACAACCCGGCTCTATCGGGGTATTCTTCTTTGCTTTGGCAACTGTTCCGTTGAGATAGACAATAAATGCCTTTCCCTTTTTAGCCTGCTGACCATAGCCTCCAGCCTGATCTATATAATAGCTCAGTTTCTTTCCCGGCTCATACACCACAGCATTCGGGAACATCACATCTCCTGTAATCTTTACAGTACTCTGTTCCTGTGGCACATAAAGCACATCTCCAGGCTGCATCACAAGGTCATAAGTAGACCCTGGGTTATTAAGAGCTTTCTGCAAATCGATACCCACATTATATGTATCAGAAACTTCAATCTTGCTAAGGGCAAGAGAATCAGCCTGACCTGCCTGATTGTTAGCCATTGCCAGGCGCAAAGTTTCCTTTCGGGCAATATATTCAGCCTCTGTAAGCTTGCGAGAAAGACTTGCTCCTTTTATATAGGCTCCTTCAATCACTCCTCCGGCGCGTTTCACAAGCTCCGAAACTCGTTCATTACGTCTCTGTAGTACATACTCTCCATCAAAAAGTACTTCACCGTTAATTTCAACAGTGGTCTGAACTCCATAGCCTGGAGATTTTCTTACCACTACACGATCATACGGTTTAAGGACAAAATGCTCACCCTTTCCTACCGCAAATCCACCGTCTATCGACACGGAATACACATGCGAAAGCTGCTGTGTAGCAGTCACAGAGGTGGGGTCTACAATTCGGCGTGACACATCGACACGCGCAGTGGAGGCTCCTTCAAGCAGACCTCCGGCTTGAAGTATAATGTCCTCGACCGTCATGTTTTCCGCATAAGGATACGTCCCGGGATTGGTCACCTGTCCGGCGATTGTGATATCTCCACGGTCGGTAAGATCATCAATGCTTGAAATCTCGATTATATCATTACGCTTAAGCTCTACATCAGGTGAAATCCCTGCCATAATGTTCTTCAAGTCAAGAGCAATGATCTGTAGCTGCATGTCAGGGCCCTCACGGTAAAGCAGCACACGATCGTCATAAGCGTTGTCAGTAAGCCCATCCGCTTTACGTATCAGGTCCGACACAGTACGGATATCACGCCCTATGGCGAACATTCCGGGACGATATACAGCTCCCTTCAACTCGACCCTGTTAGCATAACGGTCAAGAATGGTGCCTACTGTTATCATGTCACCATCCTTTAGACGATAGGAACCGAATTCTCCTCGCTCTATATTATAAAGTTCATTTTCTGTTCCGCTCTGTCGCTCCAGACGCACCATTCCTGAATATGCGTCTCCGGTAAAACCGCCGGCATAATCAAGAATCGTTTTAATGGTCTCATCCGGCTTGATTTCATAGTACATCGGACGCTTCACATTTCCGTCAATGCTAACAAGCTGTTCATAAGGAGGTACAATTATCACATCCCCTTCCTGAAGACGTATGTTTCCATTGGTTTTCCCATTGAAAAGATATTCGTATATGTCGACACCTGCCACTTTTTTATTGTTGCGCAACACCTGGATGTTACGGAGTGAACCTATATCATTTATCCCTCCTGACAGATAAAGCGCATGGAACACTGACGAAAACGGCGACATACGGAAAGTGCCAGGAGTGGCAACCTCTCCAAGAATATCGACCTGTATCGTGCGCACCTGACCGAGAGTGACCTGCACATCGGTCTCGGCCTCGCTCATTCCTGCGTATTTACGAGAAAAAGCATTCTTAATATGCTTGTTGGCATCACTGATAGTCATCCCGTTAAGATAAACCGGACCAATCTGTGCGATCATTATACTCCCTTCCGGAGATATCATCTCACGCAAATGATCTTCAGATGTGCCCCAAATATCGATAATCACTTCGTCACCAGGACCAAGACGATAGTTCTGAGGGGTAGCCAAATTCTCACTTGGCTCAAATGATAAAGCCTGCGTGTTAAAAATTTTGTGACCGTAAATCTCCTTGTAGTTCAGAGAATCAATGGCAAGATTCACATTCTCGTAAAGTAGACCATTGTTATCATTATTATAATAAGAATCATCGGCCGATGTGAAATCAACAGGTCCACCCTGTATCCTCGACTGTGACACACCTTTTTCATAATTCCTTCTTGTCGAAACATTATCTTTCTGACGAGAATTCTCTGAGTTGCCTCTACGGCGGTCGCCATTGACACTTGTAGAGTTACGGCTATCTGCAGCTTCTCCCCTCTGCTGTGCCTCGTATTTGGCCTTTATTCTTTTTGCCTGATCAGGAGTGACCCCCTTTGCAAGAAGTTCCTTCCCTATCTGCTGCTCGGTTTTTCCGGCTGCCGACTGTTTCTTTATATAATCTATCACCTGCTGGTCGGTCAAAGCCGATACCATAAGGCTGCAAACCATAAATAATGGCAGTAAAACACGCCTCATTTTCATCTGTATAAACGATAATTCTATTTTACGGAATTTCAGAACAAAACTGTGCCGATGATTGGTGTATACCTGAAATAACCCATGCCGGGAATACCTCGATAATGATTATCGGTCAAATCTGTTGCAAAGTTAAAAAATTTATTCAACTTTCACAAATGGAATCTGACAATCAAGCACATGTTAAAAAACTACTCAGGAGCGGCAGTAAATACTGTCGCTCCTGAGCGTTTATTATTAGCGAGCAAATAATTATTCTGCTACAACTTCAAAAGGAACCTCTACTGTCACGTCACGGTGGAGACGGATAGTAGCAGTGTAGCTGCCTACTTCTTTCACAGCCTCAAGAGAGATGAGCTTACGATCAACATTGTGACCAAGCTTCTCAAGAGCCTCGGCAATCTGTATAGAGTTAACAGAGCCAAAGATTGTGCCTGTGGAAGATGTCTTTGCACCGATAGTGAGCTTCACGCCCTCAAGTGCTGCGGCAGCAGCCTCCGCGTCAGCCTTAATGCGCTCAAGCTTGTGAGCACGCTGACGCTGGTTCTCAGCAAGTACTTTAAGAGCTGCCTCGGATGCGATCACAGCTTTGCCTGTAGGGATAAGGTAGTTGCGACCGTATCCGTTCTTTACTTCGACTACATCGTCCTTGTAGCCAAGGCCGTTGATGTCCTCTTTAAGAATGATCTTCATAATTCCTGATAGCTTTTAAAGTTATTTCATCAAGTCAGTAACGTAGGGAAGGAGAGCCAAGTGGCGGGCACGCTTAACGGCCTGAGCCACGCGACGCTGGAACTTGAGTGAAGTTCCGGTGATGCGGCGGGGAAGAAGCTTGCCCTGCTCGTTGAGGAACTTCTTGAGGAATTCGGGATCCTTGTAATCGATATACTTGATACCGCTTCTCTTGAAACGGCAATATTTCTTTTTCTTAACGTCTACCGACAGGGGGGTAAGGTAGCGGATTTCTGATGCTTGTGCCATGATTTAGTTCTCCTTTACTTCTTCGTTGACAGATGTGGTTGACTTACGGCTGCGACGCTTCTCGGCATACTCTGCGGCATACTTGTCGTTGCGGAACACGAGGAAACGAAGCACGCGCTCGTCGCGACGGAATGCGGTCTCAATCTTCTTGACGATAGTGGAATCGCCGTCAAACTCTACGAATGAGTAGAAGCCGGTTGACTTTTTCTGGATGGGATAAGCAAGCTTGCGAAGACCCCAGATCTCTTCGTTGACGATAGATGCACCGTTGTCGGTGAGCACCTTCTCGAACTTTTCTACCGCTTCCTTCATCTGCTGGTCAGATAAAACGGGAGTTAAAATGAAAACGGTTTCGTAATGATTCATTTTAGTGAATGATTAGTGAATTATTTTATGGTTGCGCCAGTCCTCATCCGAAGCCAACGCGTTTTTCCGGGTGCAAAATTAGTGAATATAACGTCTATATCCAAATATTTAGACCATTATTATTTCAAAAATCCACACTCAGGCGAATATTGAACTGCCGGCGGGTTAAATAATTTGGCACAGCATACTGCACATCATTGACATCCGTAACCCAATAATAGGAAGCCACGTTGGATATATCAAGGAGATTAAACATATCTACCCCGAGCCATACACTTTTAAGCCACCTCCATGCACCCGAGCGTGATTCACCATCTTTTATTGGAGAGAGAAGAGCGTATTGCAATCCTACATCAACACGCTTATAAGGCGGCATACGGAAATAGCCCTCATCACGAGTGCTGCGTGGTGCCGTAGATGGCAGCCCCTGCATAAACACGCCTCTGAGTGCGAACTTCAAACGACGGATCTTTGGGAAATAGTCCGTGAAGAAAATCCCCAGCGAATAGCCACGGTCAGTTGGTCTCGGCACATTTATCCCATGTAGCGTCTCTCTTGTTTTCATCAGCGAAAAGCTTATCCAGGAATCACTGCCAGGCACAAATTGCCCGAAAAGTTTCATTTCAATTCCTGTTGCATAGCCTGAAGACTCATTCATCCCTGAATACACCAATTTGAGATTGTCAATCTCATACGGCACCAGATCCGACATCTTCTTGTAATACGCCTCCCCTGACAACTTAAAAGGTCTGCCTAATGCCCTGAACGTGTAATCCGTACCGGTTATTATATGGACGCTTTGCTGTGACTTGATATCTTTATTGAGAGTGATTGACTGGTTCCCAAAGCCGTCAGCGACAGCCATACGATATTCCTTATAAAAAGGTGACTGATAATACAATCCTGTAGCAAACCGGAATGCCCATCCCGGATGCTCCTCAGGAATAAAACCAACTGACACTCGCGGACTCACAAGCGTTTCTTTATTGAAACTCCAGTGACACATCCTTACACCGGCATTAACTGTGACAAACCCGGCAGAAGTCGACAACCTCCAGGCATCCTGCAAAAACGCCGTAAAACGCAATGATGACACATCATGTTTGGAATCAAGACCGTACACCATAGAAAGTTCCGTTGGCGATACCGGGATGGAAAATCCGGCAGAATCCCTGAGCTCCCATTCCCTGCTGCGATCCATGACACACTCTCTTTGGATACCGACACCATACCCAAGAGTATGGCGTGGATTTATGGCACTCTCTCCTTTGATGGCAAAGGACATTACTGACGCTTTCAATCTGTTCCGTGCATGTTCACGGTAACGCCCCACCCCAAGTTCTCCACCAATATCGGATGTCCCAGCCTGATCAAGCCAATACTCTCCGGATATATCGTAAGCAACAAGTTCATTGGTGAGATAACTTGATGCCACAAGCCTTAACGCTGTGCCACGGTTCACTCGATACTCCAACGAAAGAGCTCCTAAATATGTCTCGAAGCGATCCTTTTCCTGACCATCAAAATACACAGTAAACTGCCTGGCATCCATCGACGTGCCAAACGTAGTGGTTCTGTTTACAGGTGTGAAAACATAATTGTTTATAGATATATTGCCAAGAAACGATCCCTTCAGCCTATCGGAGAACTTATATGTAAGAAATGTCTGGTAATCGAAATAACGAGGATCATACTCCCCTTTGGTATCCATTGAACTAAGTAGTGATGAAGCCGACTTGTATCTCACACCATGAAGCTGGCTGAATCGGTTGGAGCCCTGCCCTAAGGACAGAGCACCGCCCATAAGGCTTCCTGACAATGATCCTTCGAATGAATCCACCTCACGATAGGTTATATCCAGCACCGACGACATTTTGTCACCATATTCTGCCGGATAACCACCTGTCGAGAACCCGATCGACCCTACCAGGTCAGGGTTTACAATACTCATCCCCTCTTGCTGCCCAGCCGAAACGAGCTGAGGCCTATATATCTCTATGTCATTTATATACACCGAATTTTCATCATATGAACCACCTCTCACAGAATATTGCGACGACATCTCATTGCTACTGTTAACACCAGCCATCGTTGTAATCAACGACTCCACACTCCCGCCCGACACGTCAGGCGAACTACGTAACTGTGAAGCATCAATTATAGCAATCGATCCTGTCTGTTTTTTCAGTTCAGCCACCTCTACCTGTTGCAGCATTTCGGAATCGAACTGCATGCGCATATTCAATGCAACCTCTCCTGAAGCTCCGACCAGCCTCCGCTTCTCCTCCCTGTACCCTATACATGAAAAAATTATAGTTATGGTATCCGACATGGCACATGACAGAGAATAATCCCCATCTGATCCTGATGCTGTGCCGACAGCGGTCCCTTCTACACGGACAGTGGCAAACTCTATAGGCTCACCTTTAGTATCTGTGATCTTTCCATGCACCTTTACCTGCCCCACAGCTATAACAGGCAACAGTATGCCTGAAATTAAAAGTATACATATTATAATGTGACGCAGTATTGACATTTAGTTATAGTTGGTTGGTCCAACTATAAAACGCTACATATATTAAAAAATTGCATCCACACCTCACAGAACTCTCCTGCTGAGCCTGCGTGGGAACAAGAATACTATTGATAAAGCCACCATGACTGCAAGAGCCCAAGGATAGTAAAGATAAGAGAACGGTGCAGCAGGAGCTATTCCTGCCAAAGACGCGGCAAGCAACGTCTGTGCTCCATAAGGGATAAGGCATTGGACTATACAGGAACATGAATCGAGCAGTGATGCATTCTTCCTTGGATCAATACCATACTTCTCCCCTATCTCACGCGCTATTCCCCCCACAGTTATTATAGCTACTGTGTTGTTGGCTGTACACATATTGACTATCCCAACAAGAAAGGCAACACAAGCCTGCGCGCCCCTAAGCCCTGACACCTTGGCTGTGAGCACTCTGAGCAGATATTGGATACCGCCTGCCGCCTTTATGACACCAAGCATACCTGCGGCAAGAAGTGTCACAATAATAAGATCCCCCATAGAATCGATACCCTTGCCCATATATCCGAAGATTGAAATCATGTCAGAGCCATACAACAAACCCATACCGACAGCCGTAAGTATCCCAAGAGTCAGCACAATAGACACATTGACCCCACCTACGGCAGCCACAATGACGACCAGATACGGCAACACAAGCCATGGATTGGCATCATCGCTGATCGGCACATCGGGAGCACCTATACTCATAAAGATGTATACCATAAGAGTAGCCAATGCCGCCGGAAGGGCTATCCACAGATTTGCCTTGAACTTGTCAGCCATCTTGCAGCCCTGCGACCGAGTCGCGGCAATAGTCGTATCGGATATAAACGACATGTTATCACCGAAAAACGCACCTCCGAGCACCACTGCGACATAAAATGGCAGACTTGCCTCCGATGCTTCCGCCATCTCCACCGCTAACGGAGTGAGTGCCACCACCGTGCCAACCGATGTGCCTATTGATAATGAAATGAAACAGGCTGCGACAAAAAGTCCGGGCACAATATATTCCGACGGAAAAATTCTCATTGTGAAATTGACCGTGGCATCGATTGCCCCGATCTCCTTTGCCAATGACGCAAATGCACCGGCAAGAATGAATATCCATATCATATACAGGATATTCGGATGTCCGGCTGAGCGTGAGAATGTCTCGATCCTTTCAGCCAACGAGCCTCCGTTTCGGTATATGACAACACTCCACATAGATGCGGCAAGCAATGCCACAGAAAGCGGCATCTTGTAGAAATCACCTATTATAAGTGACACCGCAAGATACATACACAAAAACACGGCGACCGGCGACAATGCCCACAGTCCTTGCCGTGCACCTATCCTCGACAACTCTACAGGTCCGTTCATCAGCCGAGATACTGCATGTGATCCATCATGACATGAACAAATGGGCGGTCTCCAACCTTAGTGAAACCCACTCGTTCATACAGTCGGCGAGCTTTAGGGTTAACCGGATCAACAAGTAACCCAGCCGGTTTGCCACACTTGGCAGCACGCTTTATGGATTCCTTAAGCAGCTCTCCGGCAATGCCTTTGCCGCGATATTCAGGCAACACCGCAAGAGTGTCGAGATAAAACTCTTCGGCATCACACTCATCCTCCACACCTTCAAGGCTAAGACCGAGGCAAGAGGAAACGGCTTCAAAAAACGGCAACCGAAGCTCATGCAGGCGTGCTCCGTCATATCCAACGCATACCCCCACTGGATTGCCCCGGTCATCAAGTGCAACAAGTGTGTTGGTATAGCTGTACTGTGTGTCGTCACGTTTTGCCAACATTGCAAACATATTCACGACATCCTCTAAAGTATGATTCTCACCGGCAAGGTTCTGCGCAATCTCAATGCCTATTGCTTCCACCACTGATTCACCTATCAGACGGCTGTCTTCAGGTCGGGCAGGTATTATTTTCATATAAGCGTATTTACGTTTTTAATATTTATAATGCGGTTCATGTCGACAATATCGACACTATCCACCTCACAGTCACTGCTCAGACAGGGGGCTTTCACCTTCCCATTTATATTCTTGCAGCCACGTTCAATCCTCATTGCATCCCAAAGCCCAGAATCAATGAAAGATCTATGCAGCTCTGCACCGCCCTCGACAAGCACACTTGTTATGCCGCGTTTATACAGATCCTCAAGCACATCATTCAGAGATGAAAATTCTCGATATATGATCGTGGTGCCATCTACCGCATCCATCACTCTGCCTCTGCGGTCAAGTATTACACGCAATGGCGAATGTCCGGCATAAAGACGTGTGTCAAGACGTGGATTGTCAGCCAAAACCGTCCCGCTTCCGACAAGAATCGCATCATGCGTTGCACGAAGCCTATGAGTGAGCATAGATGTAAGCGGCGTTGATATCTTTCCATCAATGTATCCGTCAGCACTCTCAGCCCATTTGAGGGTCACAAAAGGACGCTTCCGGCGATGCGAGGCCACAAACTTCTCATTTAGTTCAAGGCACTCTTTCTCAAGACATCCGGTGACGACCTCGACCCCGGCATCCTTAAGCATTCTTACCCCCCTGCCGGCAACCTTCTCGAATGGGTCAAGACACCCTATCACCACTCTTGGTATCCCCTTTTCGATAATCAAGGATGCACAGGGCGGCGTTTTGCCATAATGAGAACATGGCTCAAGAGTCACATACATTGTGGCATTGCACAACAGAGAGGTGTCAGCCACCGATGCCACAGCATTGACCTCGGCATGACCTTCACCACAACGACGATGCCACCCTTCCCCGATTATCTTTCCTGAAGGATCGACCAGAACAGCTCCCACCATCGGATTAGGGGATGCGTCAAGCAATCCATTGCCGGCGAGACACAAGGCTCGGCGCATATATCGCTCATCGACTTCCATACATCTGAACTTTTTTATCAAGGTTCCACCCAGTCGCCATGTTCCTTAATAAGAGCAATGAGCCGAGGAAGAGCCTCTGACGCAGGAATATTCTTCACCACACATTCCTTGCCTTTGTACAGGCTTATATGCCCGGGTCCTGCGCCTACATATCCGTAATCGGCATCTGCCATCTCTCCGGGACCGTTCACAATGCATCCCATCACACCTATTTTCAATCCTTTAAGATGAGATGTCGCAGCCTTTATTTCCTTCAATGTCGACTGAAGGTCATAGAGCGTGCGCCCGCACCCCGGACATGATATAAACTCCGTCTTGGATATGCGGTGACGAGTCGCCTGTAAAATATTGAGCGACAACCTGTTCAGCTCTTCACGTGTCACATCCGGAGCACCGATAAATATCGCATCCGCAATTCCGGAAAGGAGCACATAACCGAAATCGACCGCAGCATTGATCTGCAATGCCTTGAAAGAAACAATGTCGTAGAACTTCGCTACTATCACAGGATTCTCAATCCCGCGTGCTGACATCCCATTTACAAACGACTTTACCTTCAACGCCCAATCGGCACCATCGGCAGTCACAGTTACCACGGCATCATGCCTTGCAGATATTTTATCATATTCAAGACCCCAATCACCGTTCAAGTCAGCCCATATACCATCCTTGGTTTCATCATTTATAGGATCAAGCCCCACTACCTGAGTGACTCTGCCGTCCCATGCCGACTTTCTTCGAGAACAGACAAACTGATCTGCATCTTCTATGTATCCGTTCATCACATAATCACCGGATGCTCCTGACACCTCATCGATATGACGCAGTATCGCTTTCGCTACAGGTATTTCCTGTTCAGGCTCTTCGCTGAGTGACACGCGTATAGTATCCCCTATACCATCCATCAGCAACGATCCTATTCCGACTGCCGACTTTATTCTGCCATCCTCTCCATCGCCGGCCTCGGTCACACCGAGATGCAACGGAAAATGCATATCCTCCGCATCCATAGCTGCAACAAGACGGCGCACAGTCTCAGTCATCACAAGCACATTGGAGGCCTTGATCGATATGACCACATCATTGAACTCATGATGTACACATACACGAAGGAACTCCATGGCACTCTCCACCATACCGGCAGGGGTATCGCCATACCGGCTCATGATTCGGTCGGAAAGAGACCCATGGTTAACTCCGATGCGCAAAGCAGTGTGATGCTCTTTACAAAGGTCAAGAAGCGGGACAAGAGCATTCTCAATCTTTATGAGCTCTTCGGCATATTCCCCGTCAGTGAACTCTATCTTCTTGAATGTACGTCCCGGATCAACGAAATTGCCTGGATTGATACGTACTTTCTCAACCCTCTCCGCAGCGGCAAAAGCCGCACGCGGGTTGAAATGCACATCAGCGACCAAAGGCACCTTAACACCCATCGCGTCAAGCGACTTCTTTATCTCGTAAAGGTTCTCTGCCTCACGGACTCCCTGTGTAGTGAGACGGACTATCTCGCCTCCGGCTTCTACAATGCGTCGAGTCTGCTCAGCCGAGCCTTTAGTATCATTGGTGGAGGTAGTTGTCATTGACTGCACAACCACCGGATTGATTCCGCCAATAGTCACGTCACCTACCTTGACCGGAGAGGTGACGCGACGTGTCCATTGGAATTTTTCCATAGAAAAACAAGTCACAGAAGTGACTGAGAATTACACTTTGTATTCGTACTTGACTTCTCTGAGCTCCTCATTAGCCTTGACTATCTTCTTGGAGAGAGTGGCGCGGTAGGCTTCATAACGAGCTGCAAGATCAGGATCGGAGAGAGCGAGTACCTGTACGGCTGTCACAGCAGCATTCATTCCGGCATTGATACCCACAGTCGCCACTGATATACCCGGAGGCATCTGCACTATAGAGTAGAGGGCATCCATTCCGCTAAGTGTGGAATTGATAGGAATGCCTATGACCGGAAGCGGAGTCATCGCGGCAATCACTCCAGGCAGAGCAGCAGCCATGCCGGCAGCAGCGATTATCACCTTTATGCCTCGCGCCTGTGCCCCTGTGGCAAACTCCTCCACCTCACGTGGAGTGCGATGGGCCGAAAGGGCATTCATCTCAAAAGGCACCTGCATATCATTCAGAAAATCGGCAGCCTTCTTAAGAATAGGGAGATCGCTTGTGCTCCCCATAATAATACTCACAATTGGTTTCATCAGTCAAATATGCAATATTGATTGGTTATTGAAATATTACGGAAAAAATCATTGAGGGAGATGTATCATTGTGCAGAACCATACACAGACAAAACCGTTGAGCGCACCCGCCAACACCTGCATAAGTGTATGGCATTGCAGATACACACGTGCAGTCATCACAAGCCCTACAAGCACCACTGTCACCGAGAGCCACACATTCAGGTCGCATACAGCCTGATGAGATGCCGCAAGACGGAACATCATGGCTGCCAGTCCTCCCGTAGCGGCAGAGTGTGCCGATATCTTCCATTTAAGATTCACGATTATGTTCACGAATGCGGCTATCGCGCCACCCGCAAAAAATAATGTGAGCCACTGAGGGGCATCTGCCCTGAAAAGGAAATATCCGCAACCGAGATAACAAAGTATGATAAGGATATACGGTATTGAACGCTCCGACCTGGAATTCAGCCCTGGATCGTTTACAACCCCTGATTTATACAACCCGATTATGCCGGCAAAAGGTATCACACAGGTCAGCACGAATGTTATAGCGATCGTGGTCCACAGTACCTTGGAGGGCAGCACCACAAGCATCGAAAGGAATGATGCAAGTATCATCGCATAAGTGGGCACCAACAGCGGTGTAAAAATGCTGGAGATGATCTGTGATATCCGTTTCATAATTATATTTTTTTTCTTAGTCTGGCCACAGGTATTCCGAGACGTTCACGATATTTAGCCACCGTACGCCTGGCTATGTTGTAGCCCATTTCATTCAACATGGTCGTGAGAGCATCATCGCTTAGAGGCGAAGCGGTGTCCTCATCTGATATCAAGCCCTTTAGGGAGGAAAGAATTTCGTGCGATGAAGCGTCCTCCTCGTCATTTACCCTTTCATTGAAAAAGAATTTCAGAGGATACACGCCACCCGGAGTGGCAACATACTTACCGGCTGTGGCTCGTGAAATAACCGAAATATCCAGTCCGGTAAATGAAGAGATATCTCTCAACACCATGGGCCTGAGTCTGCTCTCATCTTCAGAGACAAAGAAATCTTTCTGCCAACGTACTATCGCCTCCGTCACATTCATCAGCGTGGAGCGTCGCATCCTAAGGAGCTCTATAAAGTCCGAAGCCTCCTCCCTCTTTTTTGTTATGAATGACTGAGCTTCGCTCTGTCGTTTTCCCGAAGATGCATTCCATGGCTCTCCCCCATTATCATACGCGACAAAGCTCCGTTCTATCACCAGATCAGGGATATTGTTGGGCATGGTTACGGTCACACGGTCATTCTGATCCACATCGACATAGAAATCAGGGATTATATGTCGTGTACGGTCATCGGCATCGCTCTCTCCTATCCGGCTTGCGGGCTTCGGATCAAGAGAACGTATCACCTCGTCAGCAGCCTTAAGAGATTCACGGCTCACGCCAAGCATTGATGCAAGACGATCAAAATGTCTTAGTGAGAAGATGTCGAAATAATCCCTCACAATCTCACTCGCAAGGCGTGTCGAATCATTCTCCGGGAGCCTTTTAAGCTGCAAAAGCAGACAATCCCTGAGGTCATTTGCGCCTACCCCTGCCGGATCAAGACGGCGTATGGCATTATAGACGGTTTTTAGTTCCTCAGCAGGAACTTCGATACCGGCATCAAAAGCAAGGTCGTCCTCAATCTGCTGAAGCGAACGTGTCATATATCCGTTGTCATCAAGATTTCCTATCACATATCTTGATATGTCAAGCTGGCGTTCCGACATTTCAGTCTCAGCAAGCTGTGTCATCAGATAGTCTATCAGTGATCCGCCGCCGGCAACAGCGACAGGCTCGAATACAGAATCGTCGGCACTTCTGTTGTTTATCCCCAGTCGATAAGGAGGTATATCATCCTCACTCGCATAATCGGCAAGCTGCATATCGTCAGCCGTTTCATTGAACGACTCTTCCGCATTGTCATCGCCAGCCACGGAGTCAGCTACCTCAAGAGCAGGATTGTCGTCAAGTTCGCGGCGCACCACCTCTTCGATTTCGGGTTCGGACATCTCAAGCATACGCACAAGCCTGATCTGCAACGGCGACAGGCGCAGCTGCATTCTCTGTTCAAGCGATTGGCTGAGAACTTCCTTCATACATTACAATTTATCAAGATAACGACATAACCGCACTCATGGTTTAACCCTAATCAGGCAACATGACACACAGTCATAACGCTCAGACATTATAGATTCCTGTCTTATACTTGGCAAGATTTTCTGATTTTAAGAACCATTCTATAGTGGCTTTCAATCCGTCACGCAGAGTGTATCGGGGTCGCCAATCGGTCATCGAAGTGATAATAGTATTATCCCCGCAAAGACGGAACACCTCACTTCCTGAAGGACGCAGCCTTGCAGGATCAGTAACATATTTCACATCCTCGCCCATAAGCTCAGCTATGGTCTCAAGTGTTTCACGCATGGTCACCTCTGTGCCTGTGGCTATATTTATCTCTTTACCTTCCACACCCGGAGTTGTGCCCAATGCGATAAATCCGGCAGCTGTATCGGCAACATAATTAAAGTCTCGCGTAGGTGTAAGGTCACCTACCATTATCTCACGCTTTCCTGACGCAATCTGGGATATGATCGATGGAATTATGGCCCTCGCGCTCTGGCGCGGACCGTATGTGTTGAACGGACGGGCTATAACTACCGGCAGGCTGAACGCATTATGAAAGCTCAGGGCTATGGCATCAGCCCCTATTTTCGTGGCACTGTAGGGCGACTGAGGCTGCTTGGGATGCTTCTCGTCAATAGGCACATAACGTGCTGTACCATACACCTCGCTTGTGGATGTCACCACAAGGCGGCTCACTCCGGCATCCCTGCAAGCCTGACATATATTGAGTGTGCCCTTGATATTGGTATCGACATAACTGTCAGGGGCTATGTAGCTGTAAGGTATAGCGATTAGAGCAGCAAGATGATACACAGTTGTACAGCCATTGACAATCTCCCGACACAGGTTTGGGTCACGGACATCTCCAGTCACCACTTCAAGCCCCGGATGCTCGATCCCCTCAAGCCATCCCCAGTAATTGAAAGAATTGTATTGGCTGAGTGCCCTTACATCATAACCGGCTGACAGAAGAGCCTCTACAAGGTGAGACCCTATGAATCCGTCAGCTCCGGTAACGAGCACTTTTTCTCTTTTTGATTGCATTATAGATGATTCCAAATAAATTTCTGTTTAATAAGCCTTTCTTAACACATATCGGTATTTAACACCATCAGTATCCGAGACATACCATAACCGCATGTCCGAAGAGGTCAGGGTCTCTATATTCAATGGTGTTATATCATTGTCAATTAGATGCAATGCCGAAACTATCGGGGCATAACTTGAGGATGAGAACTTGAGCATCAACATGTCGTTGTCCCTGGTCCACATTCCTCCTGTTGCATAAACCTCATGATGAAGTCTGGACTCTCGGATCATGATCATATCACCCTGAAAATCCCAACTGTAAAGAAGCACATCATTATTATAAATCGGTAGCTCCTCTCCGTCGGCACTGAGTGACACAAGCTTCCAACGGCCGAACAAGTCACCTATATCCCCGTCATTGTGTGTGCATCCTCCAAAAAACAGAGGAAGCATCATCAGCAATAGTATTATATAGCGAAACCTGGCAAACATGATCTCAGAAATTTAATAGACCGTTATACTTTACTGACACCATCGCACCAAATGAATTGCATGGCATATCGCCACGGTCCAGCCCTAACTGGGTGTTCACGCTCAACCCTTTCACACTTTTAGACCGCCAATTGATCTCTGCCAAGAATGATGCCAGATGAATAGGCTTGACAAAGGGTATGCTGCTGTTGCCGTAGGCCTTTCGGTATCCGCCCTTTAGCCTGTAAGACACACTCGAAGTCATGTCTCCTTCTATGCCCACATGAAATGCACGCATCACATTACCTACAAATTTAATATAACCATCTCTGTTATATATAGGTGACATCATGGCAGGAGTACCTATCGACATTCCGAAATAGGCATATGAAGCATACAGCCCATGGTTATAATAATTATCCTGACCTGACACATGGCTTGTGATCGATGTGCCGGGATAGTCGGCAGGATTATGTGTTATAGGTCCTCCATGGTTGGTGAGATCAAGATATTCAATCAACGCTCCTGATATCACACCCTTATTAGGAGCCTTATATTCAAGCCCCCACAGACCGTCCCAGCCATTCTGTTTGGCTATGCCGGAACCATCCTCAAACGGCCATGAGAAATATCCTGCCACCTCATGACCACCCTTAAACCTGTATCGAGCCCTAAAGTCCCATGCTCCAAGATGATTTCCGGAATAGAAGCCTTCTCCTCCATCTTCTGTAGGCAGCAGCATCTGAAAGAAGGTATGCAGCTTGATAGGCTTGTTATCTGTTCTGACCAGAACCCCCTTTGAATAATAATCCGAAATCCCGCCAAACTCTCCGGCAGCCTGCATGCCAAAGGTAACACAGAAAGGCTCAGACGGTCGTGTGCGGAAGTAGCACCGTTTATAATTGTACCACTCATTACGTGGCAGATAATCGTTATAATAGTTATAATGATCGCGCCACCACCCATTGTCCAGCCTTTTTCCGTAGGACACCTCACCCTGGATCTGCATCCATCCATTCGTGAATGGGATATCCTGAAAATCAACGAATCCCATCCTTAGCTGCGGAATCGGACGGCAATTTCCGCTCTCCACAAGGTCACCGCTTGTCAGACGTTGATTCAACAATGCGGAGGTGTGTTCCTTCATCCCGAATGAAGCGAATACTCCTCTGTACTTCACCTCCCCATAAAGCTGCTGAATCCATACGGAAGAAGGGCGTTCAGTGTGACACACCCATCCTTCAGTATCTTTGTCAAATCTTTCATACCCAACCCCTGATGCATATCCGGCTATCACATCCGCACCGTAACCATACGAAAACCGGTCACCCTTATTCATCACACGCGACACAGAGATCTCAGCCTGCAAATTTTTAGAGCTGGAAAACCGGCCATTCTTCAATGAGGATATATAATAAGGAGCGAAGTCTCCGCTACCATACCCGGCAGAAAACGACACCTCACAATCCAGCCCTTGCTGCGAGAACGACGGTAACGCAGCGACGGCAAATGCCATGAGCATTATGAGGGATCTTGTTTTCATACTTACTTGCACAATTATGGAATGAATCCACAAATTTAGCAATTATTTTATAATACACAAAATGATGATTTCCAACACATGTGGCAATTTAACAAAATCACGTCTCATTAACAATATTTTTGTCAAGCCATAGTGCGGAATGAAAAATAATTGCTAACTTTGCGCTCGGTACGATTCTAATATTATACTTCATCAATAACAAATTTATCTGTATAAAATGGTAAATTATAAAGAATTAGGGCTCGTAAACACCAAAGAGATGTTTGCCAAGGCCATCAAGGGAGGCTACGCCGTTCCCGCGTTCAACTTCAACAACATGGAGCAGCTCCAGGCTATTGTCAAGGCTGCTGCCGAAGAGAAGTCTCCTGTGATTCTTCAGGTATCAAAAGGCGCGCGCAACTATGCCAATGCCATACTCCTACGATACATGGCTCAGGGAGCTGTTGAGTATGCCAAGAGCCTCGGATGGGAAAATCCTCAGATTGTTCTCCATCTCGACCACGGCGACAGCTTCGAGATCTGCAAAGACTGCATCGACAACGGATTCTCATCAGTAATGATCGACGGCTCCCACCTCCCCTACGAAGAGAACGTAGCCCTCACAAAGCAGGTGTGCGAATACGCCCACAAATTTGACGTGACCGTAGAAGGTGAGCTTGGTGTGCTTGCCGGAGTAGAGGACGAGGTTTCATCCGACCATCACACATACACCGATCCTGAAGAGGTAATAGACTTCGCTACCCGCACAGGCTGCGACTCTCTCGCTATCTCTATCGGCACAAGCCACGGCGCATACAAGTTCACTCCCGAGCAGTGCACACGCAATGAAGAGGGCAAGCTCGTTCCCCCGCCGCTGGCATTCGATGTGCTCGATGCTGTAATGGAGAAGCTCCCCGGTTTCCCCATCGTGCTTCACGGCTCATCTTCTGTTCCCCAGGATGAGGTTGACACCATCAACAAGTATGGCGGCAAGCTTCCCGACGCTATCGGCATCCCTGAAGAGCAGCTCCGCAAGGCAGCGAAGAGCGCAGTATGCAAGATCAATATCGACTCTGACAGCCGTCTCGCCATGACAGCCGCCGTACGCAAGGTCCTCGCTGAAAAGCCTGCCGAGTTCGACCCCCGCAAGTACCTCGGTCCTGCTCGTGAAAACATGGAGAAACTCTACAAGCACAAGATTGTCAATGTGCTTGGCTCCAATGGTAAAGCATAATGATTATCTAAGGAAATTATTCTTTTAGACATTATTTATAATTTTTGCACTGACAATGATTCGTCCGGGCGCGTGATGCCTCCGGGCGAATTTTTTATTCTGCCTTTGAGTTGACTTTTTCAGGTACACGAAAAACACCTTACATATCAAGATTGTTAATATCACAAAAAACTAACAATGGCAACTCATCACTCTTCAACCCCCAACGTTCACAATGCAGGGAAAGAGACGTTTGCTGACAACGTGTTTTTCTCAGCCCGCCGAGCACTCTCCCACCATGCCAGTGGCGGCAATGTGCTCATGTTAGCCACTCTGCTCGCACTGCTTGCAGCAAATATCCCAGGGATCAGCACATTCTACAGCGAGTTCTGGGGCCAGGAAATGCGATTACAGATCGGAGACTTCAACCTGTTCTCCCACGCCGGCCATCCAATGACCGTCCTACAGTTCATCAACGATGCCCTGATGGCGATATTCTTCTTCAATATCGGGCTGGAAATCAAGCGCGAAATACTTGTCGGAGAACTATCCTCCTTCCGTAAGGCACTGCTTCCTATACTCGGAGCGATAGGTGGCATGATCATACCTGTGAGCATATTCTTCATAATGTCACAAGGCACAACTTATACTGACGGAGCCGCCATCCCCATGGCTACCGACATTGCCTTCTCGTTAGGCATCATAGCCTTGCTCGGCTCAAGAGTGCCGTCGTCACTGAAAATTTTCCTAACCACTCTTGCTGTTGTCGACGATATCGGAGGCATAATCGTCATAGCCACGTTCTATTCCGGACATATCGACATGGCGTTTATAGGTTACGCAGCCATCGGGCTGCTTGTTCTTCTTGCCGGAGGGGCAGTGCTTAAGATTCAGACCAAGATGTTCTACTTCATCATCGGCGGTGTTGTATGGTTCCTTGTCCTGAATTCCGGCATACATCCCACTATAGCCGGAGTGCTTGTGGCATTGTGTGTGCCGTCAGTGCCTGTCTACGCCCCAGGCAAATACATAAAAATCATACGTGAGAACATACGCAGATTCCGTGAGGATGACGATCTCGACCCGAATTCACGCACCATACTCAGCCATGAGCAGATGGACTGGCTCAAGGAAATCGAGACAGCATCCGACCGTGTGATATCTCCGCTCCAGGACATGGAGGACCAGTTGCACCCGCTCACCGACTATCTGATCATCCCCCTGTTTGCCTTCGCCAATGCAGGAATATACCTTCTTGACATCGAGCCCACAGCTGTTGTCAGCGGCATAAGCCTGGCAATAATGGTATCTCTCGTTATCGGAAAGTTCGTTGGCATATTCCTGTTCTCATGGTTAGGAGTCAAAACAGGCATAGCCCCGATGCCGGAAAAATCCAACTGGAAGATGATGAGTGCGATATCACTTCTCGGAGGCATAGGGTTCACGGTGTCCCTTTTCATCGCGTCACTGACATTCGACACCTCATATCCGATAGGAGCTGAGATGCTTGACAACGCCAAACTCGGTATCGTCGCCGGCTCCCTCACTGCAGGACTGTTGGGCTATATGCTTCTGCGCATCACTCTTCCAAAAAGCGCAAATACAATAGAGCCCGGCACAACATCTGCCACGCACAATGAACAAAGACAATAAAAAAGCTTCTAAAATTATACAATTAAAGAAATTTTTCCGTAAATTTGCATCCGTAAAAAAGAAACCCAAAATATTATCATCAATGACTATTGATCAGTACAATTTCAACGGCAAAAAGGCTATCGTGCGCGTTGACTTCAACGTTCCCCTGGACGAGAACGGCAACATCACTGATGACACCCGTATCCGCGGTGCCCTCCCCACCCTCAAAAAGATCCTCAATGACGGTGGAAGCCTCATTATCATGAGCCACATGGGCAAGCCCAAAGGAAAAGTCAACCCCAAGATGTCACTCAGCCAGATAAAAGAAGCAGTAGGCAAGCACCTTGGCACAGAGGTAAAATTTGCCGATGATTGCGCCAACGCATCAGAACTTGCGGCTGCCCTCAAGCCCGGCGAAGTGCTCCTGCTCGAAAACCTTCGCTTCCACCCCGAAGAGGAAGGCAAGCCTGTAGGCATCGACAAGGAAGATCCCGCTTACGAGGCTGCAAAGAAAGAAATGAAAGAGAAGCAGAAAGAGTTTGCCAAGACCCTCGCTTCCTACGCTGACGTATATGTCAACGATGCTTTCGGAACAGCTCACCGCCGCCACGCATCCACCGCTGTGATCGCCGATTACTTCGACGCTGACAACAAAATGCTCGGCTACCTCATGGAGAAAGAGGTAAATGCCGTTGACAACATCCTCTCTGACATTAAACGTCCTTTCACCGCTATCATGGGCGGATCGAAAGTTTCCACAAAAATAGGCATCATCGAAAACCTCATGGACAAGGTGGACAATCTCATCCTCTGCGGTGGTATGACCTACACATTTGCCAAAGCTCTTGGCGGAAATGTTGGCAAGTCAATATGCGAAGAGGATAAGCTCCAGCTCGCTCTTGACATCATCGAAAAAGCCAAGCAGAAAGGTGTCAACCTCGTGATCGGAACTGACTGCGTTGCCGCTGACGATTTCAGCAACGATGCCAACACCATGGTGGTACCGTGCATGGAGATCCCTGCTGAATGGGAAGGTCTTGACGCTGGCCCCAACACACGTGAGGCTTTTGCCAATGCTATCAAGGGCGCAAAGACCATTCTTTGGAACGGACCCGCCGGAGTGTTTGAATTCGACAACTTCACAGCCGGCTCACGCGCTATCGCTGATGCCATCGTTGAAGCTACCGAAAACGGTGCATTCTCTCTCGTAGGTGGAGGCGACTCTGTGGCCTGCATCAACAAGTTCGGTCTTGCTGACAAGGTCAGCTATGTATCCACCGGTGGCGGTGCCCTCCTTGAAGCCATAGAAGGCAAGGTGCTCCCCGGCATAGCAGCTATCCGCGGCTAAAACAAACTATTCTATAAAAGCTGCATGATGATTAGTGATTAATCCGCATACAGCGTCCCACAGCGTCGTCATATTTACGTAATGACGACGCTTTCTTTATCTCCTTATAAGCCTTTCGGTCAACATTAGGAGCCATGTACTCCCAGAACGGTTTCATCTTGCCAAGTATCTGCACATCTCCACACAGGGTGTCGCAATAATGGGAATATATGGCATCATGGAGCCTGACGAAAGCCCCCATCTTCTTATCAAGATCCCACTCGACCCCATTTCGCCATTCTTCAACTATGGACGGACGAGAGAACAATCCCCTGCCGATCATCACACCTGCCACACAGGGATATGCCGACATCACTTCATCTATCTGTTCGGGGCTCACTATATCTCCGTTATATATCACCGGATGTGCCGACGCGCCGAGCACCATTGCAAACTCATCCATAAACAAATCCCCGGAATACTGCTGGCGAGCTGTGCGCGGATGCACGGTCACATGCCGTAGAGGCATGGTGTTCAGGACAGCAAGCGCATCTCGCCATTCATCGGGACGCTCGACACCGAGACGCATCTTTGCTGAAAACGACAAGTCGCCATACTCTGCCGTCATTACCGCCGACACCTCTCTCAAAAGCTCTATATTACCCAATATGCCGGCTCCTCGTCCGTGATGGACCTGTGGAGGGAAAGGGCACCCCATATTCATGTCCGCCACACTATAACCTGCGATCCGGATCTCATCACAAAGCATCCGGAACTCCTTGATGTCTCTGAATATGATCTGCGGCACAAGCGTAAGCCCTTGATTGAACTCCGATTTCAGGTCTCTGACATCACGACGCCTTACCTCTCCGCGCTCCACACGCATAAACGGTGTGTGATAAGCTGCGACAGAACCACCACCATACACCTGATGATGAAAATGTCGCCATACAGGGTCAGTCAACCCTTGGATGGGTGCTGAAAAAATCATAAAACTGTTCTTTTCTTCCATATCGATGGCAAAATTAGTGAAAAAGTCAGCTCGATGTGTTGACAGTCTTGATTTTTTTGACTATTTTTGTATCAATCCAGGAGAATATTCGGCGTTTTCCGACAAATAAGATCCAATACGTCAATGGGTTTAAACCTTTTGTCCTCCCGGATGTCTAATATATTAAAAGCAGATTACAACAATCGTTAATTATCTCTTCCGATGAAAATCAATCGCATACTTCTCACCCTGGCAGGCATAGTGGCAGTCACTTCGGCAGCCACTGCCCAGTCGTTCTTCGATGACGACATCTATTACGATGCCTCTAAGGATAAGTCTACGCCAAAAACGTCCAAGACAATTCGTCAGACATATTCCACTCCATCAACAGTCATAGTAGCCGAATACCCTTCTGCTGACACCTATACTGTAAACGGCACACGCAGGATAAGCATTGACGACTATAACCGCCGCGGTATATTTGCCAAGGATTCCCTGTCCAACGACACCACTGCTACTGACTTTGCATACACTCGTCGCATAGAGCAATTCTACAACCCTGAAATCGTGAGCGGTTCCGGCGATCAGGAACTTGCCAACATATACTATATGGAGCCTGAGCGTGTCAACATATATGTCAACACACCATCAGCCTACTGGGGCTATGATTATTTCTATCCTCACTTCTCATGGTACTCTCCTTATTGGAGCTTCAACTGGAGATGGAACTCACCTTGGTATTGGGACAGCTGGCATGATCCGTATTGGTCCTGGAACTGGGGTTGGGGTCCTGCTTGGGGACCATCCTGGGGTTGGGGGCATCCCGGTTGGGGATGGGGCCCTGCGTGGGGTCCGTCCTGGGGCTGGGGACCAAGCCACCCGGTCAATCGACCAAATGTACCCGGATATCGTCCCGGCAATAACCGCCCGTCATATGGCAACAACAATTCAGGCATAATCAACGGAGGCCGTCGCCAGCAGATACGCAACAGCAATTCCGGATCATACAACCGCCCGTCTACAAACGGTCGCCGACCCGGCGTATCAACCAACTCAGGCAACTCCAACCGCCGTCCGAACCAGGGTGTCACCACACGACCATCCTACAATAACAACAATGACGGATACACTCGTCCATCCAACACAAATGGCGGGCGCAGTTCCGGATTTGGCAACTATAACGGAGGCTCGTCACGTGGCAGCTCCATTGGCAGCGGCTCATACGGAGGCGGCGGACGCTCAAGTGGCGCAGGACGTTCAGGCGGACGTGGACGCCATTAATCCATAATGAACAATAGAATCATCAGGCGTTTTTTGCCCGATGATTCTATTTTCATAACCATTATCCCCCCATCCTCTCTCAACTATTTCGCAACCAATAATGTTGTAATTAAATAATACTCACATTATTCAACAGCACATTTATGAACAAGCATCATCTCTTAGCACTCGCCATCACTCTCCCGGCATGTGCTTATGCCCAGACAGCTGTGGACGCTTATTCCGCATCCCAGCTCGACCTGCGCGGATCAGCACGCTTCATGTCGATGGGCGGAGCCTTCACAGCTCTTGGCGGAGACATATCTACATTGAACCAAAACCCCGGCGGCATAGGAGTGTATCGCAGCAGCGACATATCGCTGACTCTTGATCTCGAACCTCAGTCCACCAAGTCCTCTGTAGGCTCTCTTACCGACAAGAACAGCCAGACCAAATTCGGAGTCAACAACTTCGGATATATCGGCTCAGTCAACACCGGCGGCAGCGCAATGCCATTCTTCAACTGGGGTGTCAGCTTTTCTCGTGCAGCATCATTTGATCGCCGTTACGGCGGTCGCCTCGGCGAGATAGGCACTTCCTACACCAATATGGTTGCCGATTACACTACCTATGACGGTTTCACTCAGGGCGATCTCTTAAACAACAATCCGTATTTCGATTCGGATGCCCCATGGTCAAGCATACTGATGTTTGACGGATTCGGCATAAACCCTACAGGTCCAGGAGCCAACAGTTATACAGGTCTATTCAATTACGGTAGTACCACAGGCGAAGGATGGTACGATATTGAAGAGAAAGGACATGTCGATGAGTACTCTCTCAATTTCGGCGGCAATGTAATGAACATCCTGTACTGGGGCATCGGTTTCGGAATAACCGACATAGATTTTAAGCAATATGCCTATTATGGGGAAGCGTTCAATGCTCCCAATGTGCCGAGTTTCACACCTAAGCCCACTCCTGACGACCCAAATGCCGGAGACTATGGCTACTATTCAGGAAAAGATTATCCTCAGAACACAGGGGACTACGGCTTGACCAATTACAAGCACATCTGGGGAAGCGGATTCAACTTCAAGGCCGGCGTCATTATAAAACCGGTCAATGAATTCCGACTTGGTATTGCAGTCCACACCCCTACCTACTACAATCTCTCATATGAGGGCAACGCCACTATGGCATTCGGTTACGACTCGCCACAGTACACTCAGAATGAAGCTAATAAATTCAACAACGGTCAGACAAGCACCGAATGGGAAGATTTCGACTGGAAGCTCCAGACTCCATGGCGTTTCATGGTGGGAGCTGCCGGTGTGATCGGCGGACGCGCAATAATCAGTGCCGATTACGAATACCGTGCTTACAGCGACATGAAAGTCAAGGACTGGAACGGCAACAACTATAATGCCTACAATGATGACATAAAGACTTTCTATAAGGGTGTAAACATCATACGCCTCGGAGCCGAATACCGCGTGACTCCCGCATTCAGCATCCGTGCCGGCTACAGCTATGAGTCGAGTCCGGTACAGACACAGCTCCTTGATCCCGCAAATAACAGCGAAGTGATCTATGTCCCCACATCAGGTGCTTACGACACCGAGACTCAGCCTTCATTCACACTCGACCGCAGCACCAATTATATCACATGCGGACTCGGTTATCGCTACAAGAATTTCTACGCTGACCTCGCATACGTATACCGTCACCGCGAAAGCGACTATCAGGCATTCACCAATTATGAGGAACTTATGAATCCCGGCTCTTTTGTCTATGCCCCTAAAGCTAAAGTAACCGACAACAATAGCCAGTTAGTGCTCACTCTTGGTGTCCGCTTCTAAAAAACATCTTTTTTAATGGCAAGAAAAAAGACCGCATCACCTCCTTCACGTCAGAATGACGCGGAGGAGGTGATTGACCTTGACAATCCCGAGTTCCAGAAGGCTTGGGAATTGTTGCAATATACCAGTCAGTCCGTGTTCCTGACCGGAAAGGCAGGCACAGGCAAATCCACATTCCTACGTTACATCACCCGCCACACAAGCAAGCCTTATGTGGTGCTCGCTCCTACAGGCATTGCGGCGGTGAATGCCGGAGGACAGACCCTCCACTCATTTTTCCGTATACCGTTCAAGCCCATCACGCGCGATGACCCCGACTTTAAGCGTGACCGCCTGAGACAGCGAATGAAATATCCGGCATCACTCATCAAACTTATACGAAATCTTGAGTTGATCATCATCGACGAGATATCGATGGTGCGTGCCGATATAATCGACTTCATCGACAAGCTTCTTCGATTCTATACCCACAATGAGCGGCAGCCTTTCGGTGGCAAGCAGCTGCTGCTCGTAGGCGATGTGTTCCAGCTTGAGCCTGTGGTGACCGGTGATATGCGCGACATTCTGCGCAACTATTACCGGAACTTCTATTTCTTCAATGCCGATGCTTTCCGCGACATAAAGATTGTACCTATCGAGCTCAGGAAAGTGTATAGGCAGACCGATATTGACTTCATTTCACTCCTCGACCGTATACGTGCCGGCATATCTACCCCCGACGACCTTGCACGGCTGAATTCTCGTGTGGCACCTATGCAGTTGCCAGGGGTCGGCAGCACAAAAAGATCCGACAAGGATTTCACCATGACACTCGCAACTCGTCGCGACATGGTCGACCACATCAATGAAGCCCATCTCAGCGCAATAAAGAAACCCACAGTCACTTTCACCGGCACCATCAAAGGTGAGTTCCCCGATAACTCCCTCCCCACCGATCTGGACCTATGCCTGAAGGAAGGGGCGCAGGTTGTTTTCATAAAGAACGATCCTGAACGCCGGTGGGTAAACGGCACGGTGGGAAGAGTGTCAGCTCTCGCTGCCGACCTTCTTGAGATCACCCTCGAATCTGGAGAAACTCATCGGGTCCGCCAAGAGATATGGAGCAATATCAAATACACATTCAACCCTTCATCAAAAGAGATAAAAGAGGAGGAATTGGGAAGTTTCACACAATATCCCATCAAACTTGCCTGGGCTCTGACCGTGCACAAGAGCCAGGGTCTGACATTCAATAATGCCATAATCGATCTCGGTCATGGCGCATTTGCCGGAGGGCAGACCTACGTGGCCCTCTCTCGTTGCCGAAGTTTCGAAGGGCTCACGTTAGCCTCTACGGTGGCTGACAGGGATATATTTGTCAATCCCGCGGTGACACAATTCTCTCGTTCGTTCAATGACCAGACACTGATAAATGAAGCCCTGGAGAAAGCTCGTGCCGACAGTTGCTACGATAAAGCCCTAAAACTTGCCGATAAAGGTGAGTTGCCTGAAGCATTTGACCTGTTTGCCGAAGGATTGCGTAACCGTTCCATCCTTAATAATCCTGCACTTATGCGTTTTGCCCGCAGGAAACTCAATGTGGTGAAACTTATGAGCGACCGCATAGCTCATCTTGAAGCCAAAATCAAAGCCGATGCCGAACGGTTTGCCGATATGGCAAAAGAATATATCTCCTTAGGGGATGATTGCCTGCAAGATGAAATGCCGCTTCCGGCAATAGCCAACTACGGCAAGGCCCTCACCCTGTCCCCTACTCTTATCCCGGCTCTCTACGGCAGAGCAAAAGCACACGCTATGCTCGGAGAAACGGATAAAGCTCTTGATGACTATAAAACAATCCTTGACAATGACAGAGCCGACATAAGGGCCGTTATCGAAATGGCATCATGCTATATGGCTGAAGGGGATATCCACAATGCCATGGACCGATGCATGCTTGCTCTTGACATGCTCGACGATATCGAATGTCCGCGCCAGTTGCAATGCAGACTGCACACATGCCTTGCCGACATATTCGAAGAGACAGGCGACTCCGAGGAAGCAGCCCGCCACAGAGCTATAGCAAAAAGGCTGAAGCGTTAAGCCTCAGCCATGATAACTGTTTAACGGTATAAACCTCAAAAAACTGTTTTCGATTACCGCTACGCCGTTGAAATCAACGGTGGAGTGGCATTCTCCTGTGAATTCTCTTACCGAACATTCACACTTCCCGACGTCAAGTCCGCGGTCTGAAGGCTCAGTCTCACCGGAATATGTCACTACGACATTCCGGAACCTCCTGCCATTGACAACAGCCATGTGGCATCTCACTGAAGCCATGACCTGATCCGTTTATCGGTTTTTGACAACATTCTGCCCCTCTCGGGCCCTTACATTGTCGTTTCTGCCACGCGTACGCACAAGGCTTATCGAATCCAGATAGGAAATCTCCTTGGGAGACGCGGCATAATGTATGGCTCCATACACCGTTGACGCAACTTTAGTCGAATCCAGCACAAGCAGCAGACGGTTCATGCCGTCGGCAGGTCCATTGTACCATCGGTACTCTGTTGTTCCGTCATTATAATCAACCGCCATATTGAGTGTCACAAGATTATGTGTATTCACACCTTTGACCGACAGGGTGTAACGGTCACCGCGATCCCAGTTCTTATCCGACGACACATTGAACGATATGAAATCCGAAGGTATGTTGGCAGTGTTTCTACGCATCTTTATGCCTGACCAAATATCCACAGAATCACCGTCAAGGCTCATATGCCGTGGAGCACCATCCGACTTGCCACCTGCGCGCTCAGCCTCTTCGATACGTTTCTGAAGAATCTCTTCCGTCTTGTCGCACATTTCCATATATGCCTGTATATTATGGCCATACCAGTATAGCGAGGTGTCCACAAGTTCGCGAGTCACACCATGCTTGGCGTATATCGACTGTTGCAACACCTTACGGAGCGAATCATTGCCGAACGTACGGTGCTCGGTCTCTACCACCGCATCCCCTATATATATGTCCGCCATGAGGCGCGCCATCTTGTCCTCCGAAATCACATAATCGGGGGTCTTGCTGCACGACATGAGCATTACTATGAAAAGCAGTATGACAGGTAGACGGCGCATTTTAAGGATAATGGGTGTAATTACATCCTGCCTCTCTTCGAATAACCGCGAAGCGAAAGGTCGCGCAGTCCCGAAGGGGAAAGAACATACTTGTGATAAAAGACTATAAGCACGAATATTCCGCACGAAATGGCAGCATCGGCAAGATTGAACACAGGCTGGAAAAACAGGAAGAACTGACCTCCGACAAACGGCACCCAATCAGGCCATGTGAACGAGAACAACGGAAAGTAGAACATATCGACCACCTTACCCATAAACACAGGCGCATATCCCCCGCCCTCCGGAAAGAGGCTCGCCACCTGCGGAGGCATAGGATTATTGAATATCAATCCGTAGAATACACAGTCGAATATGTTTCCGGCAGCCCCGGCTGTAATCAAAGCAAGGCATATCAGATACCCTTTCGGCACCACTCTCATACGGATTATGCTATGGATATACCATACCAATGCCGATACAGCCACTATACGAAAAAGTGTAAGCGCAAGCTTACTGCCTATGGTCATTCCGAATGCCATCCCATTGTTCTCAATGAACAGTAGATGAAACCATGAAAAAACAGGCATATCCTCGCCCAGATAGAAAGATGTCTTTACAGCTATCTTTATTATCTGGTCGAGAAGTACCGTTACAATAATGATGATGGCTACAATAGTGCCTCGTGAACGCATATGTGTTATTTTCTTTTCATATTCTTTGCCTCCACACTGCGTGTGGCGTGCGGCACAGCGCGTAGACGCTCCTTAGGTATAAGTTCTCCTGTCTCGCAGCATACTCCGTAAGTCTTGTTCTCGATACGGATCAATGCATTCTGCAAGTGTTGAATGAATTTCAACTGACGGGTAGCCAACTGCCCGGCCTCCTCTTTGGAGAGGGTCGTGGCCCCCTCCTCAAGAATCTTGAATGTCGGCGATGTGTCGGCGATATCATTTCCATCGGTGTTATTTATATTGGCACGAAGAGTGTCATACTCTTTCTGTGCCTTGGCGAGCTTCTCCAGAATAATCGCTTTGAACTCCTGAAGCTCCTCGTCGCTATATCTATTTTTCTCGCTCATAATAGTGTGAGTTAGGTAATTAAATGAAACGTGTTAATTCTTTACTTATTTAACGAAATTTTCACATAAAGGTTCACATCATCTATGGCGAGTTCGCTGACTCCTTCCTCTCCGGCTGCAACAGGTGCGATCTCAAGAGAATTGGCAAGGACCTGACGAGATATGTAAGATGAATACTCCCTGATAGCTTCATCAGTAGCGTCGCTGGGTGAGAACACAAGGCAAATACGGTCGGTGACCTCAAATCCGCTCTGCTTACGTATGTTCTGCACACGGTTGACTATCTCGCGAGCTATGCCTTCGCGCTTCAACTCCGGTGTGACATTCACATCGAGTGCGATTGTCACCTGTCCGTTGTTTGCGACGAGCCAGCCCGGGATATCCTCCGAAACTATATCAACATCGCAAGCGTCAACACGAATCTCTGCACCATTTATATTCAGGTCAATATATCCCTGCCCCTCAAGAGTTGCCACGGCCTTTGAATCAAGCGACTTGATGGCTTCTGCAACAGCCTTCATATTCTTGCCATGCTTCGGGCCAAGCTTTTTGAAGTCAGGTTTCGCGCTCTTGACAATGATATTTTCATCATTGCCTACAATCTTGAGCTCTTTTACATTTATCTCATCCTTCACAAGCCCGGAGATCGCGTCAAGCATCGAATGCATTTCATCGTCAAGCGCAGGCACCATAAGAGAGCCGAGCGGCTGACGCACCTTGATGTTGACCTTTCTGCGTAGAGCAAGTGTCATGGATGTGATATCCTGAGCCAACTGCTGACGCTTCTCAAGCTCGGGAGCCGAGAGTGACTGATCCATCTTGGGGAATTCTGCAAGATGCACTGATGTGCCGGATGCTGTGAGGGCGCGATACAGCTCGTCGGCATAGAACGGTGCAAAAGGAGCGATGAGACGCGACACTGTCTCCAGACACTGATAAAGAGTCTGATAAGCGGCGTTATCACCACTCCAGAAACGTTTGCGGTTGAGGCGTACATACCAGTTGGAGAGCGAGTCGACAAATTCTGATATCGCACGTGCTGCACGTGTGGGCTCATAATCGTCAAGCGACTCGGTGACAGTCCCCACCAGAGTGTTAAGCAGGGAGAGCACCCAGCGGTCTATCTCGGGACGCTCGGCAACAGGAATTGCCGGAGCCGTCGGATCAAATCCGTCAAGGTTGGCATACAGTGCGAAGAAACCATATGTATTGTATAGCGTGGAGAAGAACTTGCGCGAAGTCTCCGCCACTCCGTTCTCATCATACTTGAGATTATCCCATGGTGATGAATTTGATATCATGTACCAGCGCACCGGATCGGCACCGAATTTCTCAATCTGCCCGAAAGGATCCACCGCATTGCCAAGACGCTTTGACATTTTGTTGCCAAACTTGTCAAGGACAAGTCCATTGGATACCACAGCCTTGTAAGCTACAGAGTCAAAGAGCATTCCGGCGATCGCATGGAGAGTGAAGAACCATCCGCGGGTCTGATCGACACCCTCGGCGATGAAGTCGGCGGGATATACCTCACGATTGTCAAACGCCTCCTTGTTCTCAAACGGATAATGAATCTGTGCATAAGGCATTGATCCGGAGTCAAACCACACGTCTATGAGGTCTTTCTCGCGATACATCGGCTTGCCGGACGGCGACAGGAGCACTATATCATCAACATAAGGACGGTGCAGGTCTATCTTGTCATAATTATCCTTTGCATATACTCCGGGCTCAAATCCTGCCTTGCGATAAAGGTTTTCCTTCATGAGTCCGGCTTCAACCGCACGGTCCATCTCGGCACAGAGCTGCTCTAACGACGAGATGCACATCTCCTCGGCTCCGTCCTCTGTACGCCATATGGGCAGAGGTGTCCCCCAGTAACGGCTGCGTGACAGATTCCAGTCCTGAAGGTTCTCAAGCCATTTTCCGAAACGGCCCGAACCTGTGGACGCAGGCTTCCAGTTGATGCCCTCATTAAGCTCCATCAGACGCTCACGCACTGCTGTGGTCTTTATGAACCAGCTGTCAAGCGGATAGTAGAGCACCGGTTTGTCGGTACGCCAGCAATGAGGATAGTTGTGTGTATGCTTCTCTATCTTGTACACTTTGTCGGTGGCTTTAAGCTCCATGCATATCTGCACGTCAAGAGTCTCGGTCTCCTCTGTGGCGGCAGGGTCGTAAGCGTTCTTGACATACTTACCTTCCCATGCCTTGTAAGCCTCCGCATCAACCATCTCGCTGACAAACTTAGGATCAAGATCACTCATCAGATAGAAACGGCCTGTCATGTCGACCATCGGACGGATATTGCCGTCACGGTCTATAAGATGTAGCGGCGGCACTCCGCTCTGCTTTGACACACGGAGGTCATCGGCACCGAACGTGCCGGCTATATGCACAATACCTGTTCCGTCCTCAGTGGTCACATAGTCTCCAGGTATCACACGGAACGCGCCCTCTCCCGGGTTAACCCAAGGAAGAAGCTGTTCATAATTTATGCCCACAAGGTCGGTGCCCTTCACTGTTGCCACCACCTCATAAGGCACAAGCTTGTCGCCCTTGTTATATTCATCGAGCCTGAGCTCGCAGGCCTTTGCATTGAAAAGCGAGCCCATAAGCGCATCAGCGGCAACCACAGTGATAGGCTTGCCTGAATATGGATTGTAGGTGCGTACGATATTGTAAGCAATTTCCGGGCCTACAGCCAGGGCGGTATTTGACGGAAGAGTCCATGGAGTGGTGGTCCATGCCAGGAAATAAGGCGTACCCCACTGGAAAAGAATATCCCTGTAGGGAGCAAGTGCAGGAGAATTGTCGTCAACCACCTTGAACTGAGCCACACAGGTAGTGTCCTTAACATCACGGTAGCATCCGGGCTGGTTGAGCTCGTGAGAGCTCAGTCCTGTGCCGGCAGCGGGAGAATAAGGCTGGATGGTGTATCCTTTATAAAGGTAGCCCTTCTCGTAAAGCTTGCTCAGCAGCCACCACACAGTCTCGATATACCGATTGTCATAGGTGATGTATGCATTAGGCATATCCACCCAATATCCCATACGCTTGGTGAGGTCCTCCCACTGGTCAGTATACTTCATCACCTCTCGACGGCATGCAGCATTGTATTCATCAACAGATATCTTCTTACCGATATCCTCCTTGGTGATGCCGAGCTCCTTTTCAACGCCAAGCTCCACAGGAAGCCCATGGGTGTCCCATCCAGCCTTGCGCTTCACCTGGAATCCCTGCATAGTCTTATAACGGCAGAAAATATCTTTGATAGTCCTGGCAAGCACATGATGGATGCCCGGACGGCCGTTAGCAGAAGGGGGACCCTCAAAAAACACAAACGACGGACAACCTTCGCGCTCCGACATGGTACGGTGGAACACATCCTCGTCACTCCACTGTCCGAGCACTCTCTGATTGATTTCGGGCAGATTCAGCCCGCCATATTCCTTGAATCTCTTCGCCATAATGAGATGATTTTTACTTTATTTCATCGGCAAAACCGCCTTCCTTTCAGCGCGGAATCACCCATAGTCTTAAAAATTTTCGCAAAATTAGCAAATTTTCCTCGCATTTCCCAGAAATTCCAAAAAAGAATTCAAAAGAAATCAGCCGACACCCAACAAAACACCCTTCCCACATAAAAACCACAGGACACCAATCCCCTACCCAATACAAAAAAAGCCATCGAAATCACACATCCGACAGCCCTCACCAACCCCATAAATTTGAAATTGCTATATCTTGAGTCCAAATAACCTCAAAAACATAAATTCATTTTCTTAAAAACATATGATATATGAGCTCTCTGATTCTATTGGGCAGAATTCTAACTATAAAACGTATAGAAATATTTTGTATAAAGTTTAACCGAGAAATAAATCCAAGTTCTCTTATGTGATTTTGAAATCTAACTTCATCAACAGCATGTTTCCATCCTCCTCTACGTTTATACATGTCTGGGGATGTCCTAAATAACAGGAGGCTTTCTTGCAGATTATAAAACTTAGCCCCATTGATAAGCAATCTTACCCACAGATAATAATCTTCAAATAATGGGAAAGGACGATACCCCCCTGCAAACAGGACAGAGTTTTTCTTAAACATAACTGCCGGATGATTGATTGGACATCTTTTTTTCGCATATTGCGCTATCTGATATGGAAACTCCGGCAACTTACGAGTGGAAATTATATTATCACAAGTATTTATAAACTCATCAATCCAACAGCTAACGACATCCACTTGAGGGTATTTCTCAAAAATGGCTAATTGTTTCTCAAACCTATCTGGCTTTGCTATATCATCTGTATCCATTCTGGCGACAAGTTCATTCTTACAATGAGACAATCCGATGTTCAAGGCATTACCAAGCCCACCATTCACTGATAATGGCACACGTTTCAGCTCCGGATATCTTGCACAATATTCATCAAGTACGGAATACAAATTTGGTGTCAGCGGTCCATCCTCCACTAATATAACTTCATTAGCCCTGCATGACTGGCTGAAAATACTGTCAAAACTTTTTCGCAAAAAAGACGGCTGCTCCTTTGCATAAAGTGACATCAAAACAGAAAAACTCATTGATCCTAATGCCCAATAAAAGGGCGTATTACATGAATTAATTTATTATGCCAGTTTCGACCCAATATGGCATATATTATCTTATGAATATTCCTTTTTAAATTAGACACCACTCCTTTTTTCACCCATTTACCATCAAAGTGATGGATTGAATATGTGTTTTCAGTGATATCAATATCTCCTGTAATGTAATTTTTAGGAGAGAAAAAATGATATGGCATAATATTCAAATTGTATTTTCTTGCCACATCATTAATTAATAACGGAACAGGCCTCATGTCAAATGTTCCATCTGGCGTCAAAAAACATCTGTTATCATAATATTCAAGGCACTCCTTAACCCACAAAGCCTCTTTTTCTGCGCCAATAACAGCAGCTTCAATATCTCCACCAGCTTCTTCTCCTAATATATATGTTTGGTTTAGAAGATTATCAAATGACTTTAACACTTCTACATCAGCATCTAAATATATTCCTCCGTATTTGTAAAGAGCATAAAACCTAATATAATCTGCTGCAAATGCATATTTTCGGTTTTCAAAAGCTTGCTTAACCCAAATACAAGATTCAATATCAAATTGAGTCCTATCCCAAACTATTATATCATATTCAGAAAGATGTTTTTTAACTGAATTTATACACTCCTTAATTAAATCAGGATATGGATCTCCACTTAGCCAACATATATGAATTATACGTGGTATCATAATATGGTTTCGTATTTATTAACAATGTCTTGCCAATTATCAGGAAGAGTCATAAAGTATTTTTTTAGTTTATCTCGATATGCAATATATTCGCGGTCTGTCCAACGTTCTAATATTTGTGATACAACACTATCAGCATAGTTCTTATCAACAATAATAGCAGTAGATTTCAGGTCATCGGTCAAAAATTTCCCGGGAGTGGACACAACAACACTTCCATTGGATATAGCTGCTAAAAAAGAGCCCCTTCGCTCAGATAATCCATCCGGAAATGGAAGATATGTAATTTTGGTCGAATTAAGATATTCAGAGACTTTTTCTGATGACTGGTTCAATTTATATTCAACACACATATCTGTATATGTTGATTTTAGTTGTTCAAAATATCTACTATAATCTGGTGTCACCTGTCCTATAATCGCTATTCTCAATTTTTTATGGTATCCAAACAACTGTTTCACTGTGTTATAGAAATCTTCTAAACCCTTGTTTGGTTGTATAAGACCAAAATAACACAAATCATATTCGCGTGAACACCAATTATTCGTATTTTCGGATGCGGCTATATTGGAAAGAATTTTTACAACATGAGATTTATGTTTTACACCTAAGAACCTCTTCGTGGCATATTGTTGTTCAAATTTATTTGTAAATATAATCCTATCTGCAAACATAAATAGAGCAGTCGCAATCTTGGCTTTTAATTTTCGCTGTGAAAATTCATGTAATATGACAATAAATTTCTTTTTTGTAAAAAGACTGAAATATAAACATAATAGCTGTGGGACTATACTCCATCCATACCCATGAGTCGGATATTGCATATATATGCATTTACACCCTGAGTTATTTATTTCCCTTATTTTTGAAATAAATGTGCTAATATCCCATGACTTTGAATAATATAATTCCCACTTACTATGATCGGCGTTATTAAAAACATTATACACGTAATCTCCAACGCCACAAATATCAGGCGGATATGATCCGGTAATCAATAAATTCGTATTCATCGCGAGATATTATCAAAAATAGATATATATGGGATATATAAATCAGGGAATATATTAAGTGCATTTATCATTTGCAGTAGTCCAAATGGTATTAGAAAACATAAAAAGGTCTGCTTTTGTCTTTTTGTTGCTAAATGCATAATTTGACCTATTAGTACAATTTCTACAAAAGCCCAATACGCAGTAAGCATCTGGAAAAAAGTTCCAATAAGACATACATATGCAGATATAGCGAGAATGTATGCATTAAAACAGAATTTACAAAAATCTGGCACCAAATCTTCTGAACGTCGACGCTTCAATATCCATAAATAAAATCCCACAAAACACAATCGTTTAACAAGAGCTAAAATTGTAGAATATATAATATTTCCGGTTCCAAATTTTAAATGTTCCTCTCCTTCACTAGAGTAAATAGCAACGCTATGAATTAGAGCTAAATCTGAATTAATTCCACCTATTGCTTCAAATATACGCAAAGGCAAACCAGAAATTCCTATAATTATACTTATTGACAGTAACAGAATGATTCTCTTCCAAGAGAACAGCTGCTTTGGAATAAAATATATTAAAACGTTAGCAATGGAACTTCGATGAAAAAAGAAAGCAATTACAATGGAAATCCACGACTTAATATTTTTGTTTTTAAATACAAAATAGAATGTCCACAACACTATAACCATTGCAATCATTCTTCGATTGCTGCCCATAAATTGGGCAATCATAAAATTTGTATAAAACAAAAAAATAGAAATATTTGGTCTCGGAGAGAACTTTATAATAAATTTATATAGTATAATACCAGTTAAAGCAGCATCTATAAATATTAGTATAGAGTAATTATCTGTAAAAAGTTTAACAAAAGCATTAAGAAGCACATATCCAAAATCAAAATGAACAACATTGACAAGTATTGTCCAATCGAAAATTAAATTATCAAATAGCTTTTTGTAACTCTGCCAATCTGTTCCAGTCTCATATCGTAGCCCAATAAAGCAAAATAGTAATATAAACGATATTAACGCTAATATTTTTCTACATTTGTATCCTTGCACCGATTCCTCCATACAGACACAACATACTAACCATAAATATAGGATAATATATATTTGGCCCTGTAATAGTAAATTAATCAGCATAAATACAATTCTAAAGCTTCACGAATTGCATATATAAAACCTTTACCATATTTTAAGTCTGGCTCTAAGTAATTACCTTCACCCCATTCATTCCATGATTTTAAAAATACAATATTATTCGATTTATATTGTGTTTTTTCAAAAACCATTTCACAATGTTTTTTAAATTGATCCGGCGTCGAATTCACAAGAATATAACTATTAATTCCACTACGTGGAGAATGATCCCAATTAGGTATTATAGTCGGATATATATTCGGCTCTATCTCTAAATCGCCTATAAATAATGGATATAGTTTATTGTAATTACGAATTATTGGTTTTCTAAAAAAATCTCGTTTTATCTTATTTATAATTCTTTTAAAAGACATCTTTTCACTATAATCATTTTCCCAAAGTCGTAAAATGTTAATTCCATTAAACCCTAGTGAAAAGATTGAGTTTAAATTATCTTTATTGATTTTTTTAGCGACCTGAGTCATAAAATAAATTCCATCTAAACCTTCCAATTTAGCTAAATCATTCCATTTCTGTATAAAATATACGACATCTTGCAACAATTCTGATTTATAAATCATAAAAGCAGGCTTGCCATCAATTCTAATATATCTAGGGTCTTTGAATGCCGGTAATAGCCTGTAAAAATGATTGATTATATCCTGCTCTCCAGGGTATGTCTGCTCCACTAAAACTTGCTTTGATGTTCCTATCCCATCTTTATTCCAAAATTTTTTATGCCATGATTCATTTGCCCAACATAACATAAAAGGAATATCTGGTTTGCCTAACCGTAAGACCTCATCAAAAGGCAATTCTAATTCCTCTTTACCATCACCAAACCAATAGTGATAATAACAAAATCCATAAATGCCAGCTTCACGAGCTAATTCAGCCTGAGCTTCTCGTACTTCTGATAGCCTTAAATCATAATATCCAAGATCTGCTGGAACTTTTGGTTGATAGTGACCCCAGAATAAAGGCTTTGCTTTACCAACATTAGTCCATTCTGTAAATCCTTTACCCCACCATTCATCATTATGAGGTGTCGGATGAAATTGAGGTAAATAAAATGCTATAACCTTTGGTCTCGACATCGTTCAACTATATTATTCAATTAAAATCCATGATTCCGGGTAATAATCTGGATTCTCTACATTTGTGAGAAATTTTTCAGGA
>ERZ777305.691-NODE-691-length-52082-cov-3.882388_pt1 | contig 52082 bp, 46 predicted proteins | sample MGYA00374965_ERZ777305 | MGnify/ENA primary metagenome ERZ777305 (study PRJEB29328, sample SAMD00013331) | mouse gut metagenome | study: EMG produced TPA metagenomics assembly of the Metagenome analysis of fecal microbiota from mouse which was promoted...
ATTCAACCTCTAAATGCCCGTAAAAATGTTCAACACTTTCAAAAATGCGCTGACATTCTCTCATGCCTGTTCCTGTTCTCAATGCCACCACATAGCCTTTCTTTCCAGAGCTTAAAGTGGCATGGGGCTCATGTGTATTACACCAGGGTGTACATCTGTCAATAAAAGCTTTAAACTGTCCGGGAATGTCTGCCCAATAAGAAGGCGATACTGATATGATTATGTCCGCCCACTCATAGTTTTCAATTATTTTATCAATATCATCATGCTGAACACATTTAGCCGTATTATGGCATGTTCTGCACCCTTTACAAAAACTAATATCAAAATCATCAATACATAAACTTCTGACATCGTATCGCTCATTTAGGCATTTTGAAACTATATTTACTATTTCTGCCGTTGCTCCATTTCTGACAGGACTGCAATTCATCACTAAAGCTTTCATTTTATTCATCCTCCGTAATTTCGATTTTATATTATCTGAAATTTTATTACAAAAGTTAGAAGTTGTCTACCACTTAAATTCCAAAGGTTTGTGATGGTATATCTATACCAAGCATTTTTGCAAAAGCCAATCCCCATCGCACAAAATTATATGAAACAGATGTAACTATTTTCCCCGTAATAATATATCCATCTTTAATTGGATTTGCTAAGTTATCATCCCATCCTATCATCTTTTCTAAATCTTGTTCAGAAAAGCCTTCTTCCATTATTTCGTCTTTATTTACCCCTGCCATAAAAGCTTTACCTTTTAATAGCCCTACTTTGACAAGCATAATAGGAGCGATTGAAATTGCACCTATCACTTTTTCTTCAAACTTTCTGATAAATTCAATAATGTTTTCATCTTCAATAGCCGCTCTAATATCCATAGCTCCAGGTAAAATCAGGCTATCATATTCATCTATAACTACTTCGTCTATAGATTTATTGGGCATAATTAGTAATCCATCTTCACTCTTAACTATATCTTTTGACTTTGCAAATACTACTATTTCTTTTTCTGCTATAGCAAGTATCTCAAGAGCTACGCTAAATTCAAAATTGCAAAAAGAGTCATAAATCAATACTGCTGTCTTTTTCATCACTACCTCCACCAATTCCATTTTTTTCTATAAATATACATTTTCCAGAAAAGCTTATTCTGTCGTTGTAATATCTGAAGCATCCACATTATATGTTCATTGTAAAACACTTATCTTGTGCTTTATTTATAACATAAATACTATGCTTTGCATTTATTTATTAAATTTCATACTTCCGCATATTATAACTGTTTTTATATTTTCTCGCATAAATTAAACAGTTCGCTAATATGTTTAATATGATAATCTGCATATTTGATAATATTTTCCTTCTGCTCAGTATTTTTCCTTTCAAGCATTTCAGAAAAAACAGCACCCATCCCAGCTGACTTCGCACAGTATAATTCATTTGAACTACCGTCTCCAACAAACAGACATTCCTCCGGTAATACATTCAAACGCTCCATTGCTAACTCATAAATCTGCTCCTTTTTTATATCACTAACTTTATTTCTATGACTTCATTATGAGACTGTTAAGTTCCTTAATCTTATATCCAACGTCTTCAGGGCAATGTGCATCAGACGAAGTAATGATTTTCACATTATTTTTTTTCAATATTCTAAGCATTTCTTCATCCATGCCAAGTTCAGCCGTTTCTGGACATCTTCTGGCGACTCCGCTATTTTGCTCTGCATACATATTACTTTTTGTGAGTTCTTTAGCCAGACTCTCATAGTATTCTGATAGTGGATAGGAAGGCTTATGACCGAATAACTTTATTGCATCCGGATGACCAATACCGTCAAATATTCTGCTTTTTGCCAATGAAACAGAATCCTCAAAATACCTGCGATATATTTTATCAACATCAAGCCCTTCCCAATGACAGGCTTTATGGTCGAAAGCAAAATTATCAACAAAATGTATGCTTCCCAATAAAAAATCAAAGCCTTTATCCTTTGTAAGTTCAGAAGTAAAGCCTTCAAATTCTTTAAAATAGCATATTTCAAGACCAAACTTGATTTCTACCGGAAACTCCTCGTTTCTAACCCGTTCCATAAGTTCCAAATAATCCGCCAGTTTATGCACGCCTGCTTTTCTGTGAAACCATGCATTTACATATTCACTATATGCGCACACGGAATCATACATTGGAACAAACTCTTCAAATCTATAGCAATGCTCAAGCAGACGTATTTCATCAATTTCCATTTCAACTGCTTTACTTACAAATTGATTTATCCAATCAAGCGTGTACGCTCCACGTTCAATATGAATATGTCCGTCTGTCATTTTTATCCCTCCCTACTAACAGTCAAAAATATAAGCTTAGAGCTTATAAATATATACTCTTTATAATTTCTTTACAACTTCAATTGCAGAGGAAATTAAATTATATCGTATATTCTTTTGCATATTCCAATTTCGGGAATCCCACACCTCACCGCTTACATCGTCACCGGCATATAATAACTGGGCAAGGGGAATATTATAATACCGGGATACCGCAAAAAAAGCTGCCGCTTCCATTTCCACAGTTATACATCCCTCATTTCGTCTTAATTCAATCATATCAGGAGTTTCTCTGTATATTGCGTCATTTGTCCATGTTTTTCCTGTTGTAAATGGAATCCCCATTTGTTTCAAACAGGAAACAACAATCTCAACCGTCTCTTTATGACATTCAATTTCGCGGGACGGCTCTAAATAATGATAGGATGTCCCCTCATCCCTGACCGCAGAGACCGGGATAATAATCTCTCCTACTTTACTGTCCTTTGTCAATGCCCCTGCGCCACCGCAAATTATGAATTTTTCACAGCCCATAGCATGCAGTTCTTCTATCGTTACAGCCGCACCCGGCCCACCGCAAAACGCCATCGTAATGCAAAGTCTGTCTGCACCATATACATATTCATAAATAGGTATATCAAACACTTCTGAGTTAAGATGTCCAATAACAGGAAGATTGTTTTCCCGTACAAATTCCTCAAGCTCCTTCCTGAAAAAAGTAATAACACATTTTTCCGGAAGACCTTTATCTAAAAAATTCGTTGGATGAATAATTGGATTTTTACTAGTATCAAATTCACATATAGGATAATTATTATTTAATATCATATCTTTTGCCCCTCAGCCTTCTATTGTTAATTTCCAAACTATAATATGTATTTCTGTAAAACGGCATTTTAAGCATACTTGTATTCCATAATTTTTTAAACTCATTTATACCTTCTGTTGGCATTCCCATTTTATAAATACAACGCCTTTTCCTCCCCTATGGTAGTCTCCTCATTATGTCCCGGATATACCAAAAGCCCGTCGTCAAGCGTAAGAAGCTTATCCTTAATAGAACTCATAAGCTGACGGAGGCTTCCTGTAGGAAAATCATACCTTCCGTAGCTGCCTGAAAAAAGCGTATCTCCGCTTATAAGCGCCTGCTCCTCCTCCTTTGATACAAGAAAGCATACGCTCCCTATTGTGTGTCCCGGCGTTTCTATTACCCTTATATCAAAGCCTGCTATGCTTATAACCTCACCATCTCTTACATATATATCCGCCTTAGCGGTAAACGGTTTATCAAAGTACGCTGAAAGATTTTTTTCACTGCTTGAAAGAATTTCCTTTTCCTTCTCACCTGCATAAACGTCTGCATTATATATCTCCTTTACCTTATCCAACGCGCCTATATGGTCAAAATGCCCATGAGTCAGCAATATTGCCTTTATATCCGTCTTTAGCTCAGTTGTCTTTATTTTTATAATCTCACTCTCAGCGGCAGGGTCCACAATAAAGCCCTCGCCCTTTTCTCCATAAACAATATATGTATTTGTGGCCATACTGCCTAAGGTCATTTTACATATATTAATTTTTCCTTTTCTTACTACTGAAACCATGTTATTAACCTGCCGTTCTTATAATATCTATTATGCTTTCCACCTGTCTGACCTTTTCAATAAGCCTTGTAAGCTCATTCTTCCCTCCGATAAGGAATGACATGGAAATGGTTGCTATTCCCTGCTTGCTGGTACGGCTGTTAATGCTTCTCACATCTATATTCCTCTCGGTAAATATATGGGAAATATCTGCAAGAAGTCCTGTCCTGTTGGTTGCATATATTTTTATTTCCGCAATATATTTCTGGTCTGATACTTCCTCCTCATAGTTACCGTCCCACTCAACCTTAACTATTCTGTTTCTTTCTACCTCCGGCATATTCATAATATTAACACAATCCGTTCTGTGAACGGTAATGCCTCTTCCTCTTGTGACAAAGCCTACAATCTCATCCCCCGGAACAGGATTACAGCACTTTGAACATCTTACCGTTACATCGTGGGTTCCTCTTACTAAAATAGCTCCCTTTGGCTTAATCACATATTGATTGTCCTTATTTGTTGACAGCTCCTCAAGGATTTCCTCATCTGATACGGTCTTCTTGTTTTTCTTCTCACATTCCTCTATAAGCTTATTGATAATCTGGCCTTCCTTAAGCCCGCCGTGGCCTATGGCTGCCATAAGTGAATCCCAATCCTTACAGCTATACTTTCTAAGGACTTTACTCATAACATCCGGCTTTGCAATATCAGACAATACAATACCCTTTGACTTACAGTATTTGTCTACAAGAGCCTTGCCCTTTACTATATTATCCTCTTTAAGCTCAGTCTTAAACCACTGGTTAATCTTATTTTTAGCCTGTGTGCTCTTACATATATTAAGCCAGTCCCTGCTTGGCCCCTTGCAGTTCTGGGAGGTAATAATCTCAATTCTGTCACCGTTTTTAATGACATAATCTATATTTACCATCTTTCCGTTTACTCTTGCTCCTACCATTTTATTGCCTACGGCGCTGTGTATGCTGTACGCAAAATCTATAGGAGTTGAGCCGTTTGGAAGGTTTTTTACGTCTCCTTTAGGTGTAAAGCAGTATACGTCCTCTGCAAAAAGGTTTAAATCGCTCTTTAAAACGCTCATAAACTCCTTATTATCAGACATTTCCTTCTGCCATTCAAGTATTTCCCTAAGCCAGCTTAGCTTCTGCTCCTCATTTGCGGCGCTTGCCTCTCCCTTTATACCCTCCTTATATTTCCAGTGAGCTGCAATACCATATTCCGCCGTCCTGTGCATATCCTTTGTTCTTATCTGTATCTCAAAGGGCTGTCCTGACGGGCCAATAAGGGTAGTATGAAGGGACTGGTACATATTTGGCTTTGGCATGGAAATATAATCCTTAAATCGTCCCTGTATAGGCTTATACTTATCATGTATAATGCCAAGGGCCGTATAGCAGTCCTTTACACTGTCCACAATTATACGAACGGCAAATAAATCCAGTATCTGGTCAAAGGTTTTATTGCTGTTTACCATCTTTTTGTAAATGCTGAAAATATGCTTCATTCTTCCATATACAATGGCGTCTATTTCAGCCTCCTTTACAAAATCGTTTACCTCCCTTACCAGCTCCTTTATAAGCTCCTCTCCTGAGCTGAACTTAACATTCCGCTGATACGCTATTTCATTAAACTTCTCCGGCTCCAAATACATAAGGGACAAATCATCCAGCTCTATCTTTATTTTGGAAATACCAAGTCTGTCTGCTATAGGAGCATAAATATCCATAGTCTCCCTGGCCTTTTCTCTCTGCTTTGCCGGAGTCTGATATTCAAGAGTACGCATATTGTGAAGACGGTCCGCCAGCTTTATTAGGATAACTCTTATATCCTTTGCCATAGCAAGAAACATCTTCCTGAGATTTTCAGCCTGTATCTCCACCTTGTCCTTGGAATATGACAACTGTGTCAGCTTCGTGACGCCGTCTACCAGCAGCGCAACCTCTGCACCAAATTCTTTTTCAATATCCTCAAGTGTCATAACAGTATCCTCCACTACATCATGGAGTATTCCTGCCACTATGGTTTCCTTGTCAAGCTCCATATCCGCCAGTATAATAGCAACCGAAACAGGATGAATAATATAAGGCTCTCCGGAACGCCGCTTCTGCTCCTTATGAGCCTCAAATGCAATATTATATGCCTTTTGTACCTGTGATACATCTGTAGACGGATGATATTTACGTATAGTTTCTATTAATTTATCATACAGCCTTGATGGATTCTCGTAATCCTTCGGGTCCTTAACTGCATTTTCTATTTGTCCTGTAATACTGCTGTCACTGATAATAACTTTTTCCTCAGCCATGATTTTCACCTCATGTTTACGTTATTTTCCATCATATGCAATAACTGATTCCACCCTTATATCCTTAAGCTTATCCCTTCCCTTAAGTCCCTTAAGCTCCATAAGAAATACAGAGCCTGTAACCTCTCCTCCAAGCTCTCTTATAAGCTTTACTATCGCTTCTATCGTACCCCCCGTAGCCATAAGGTCATCTATAATAACCACCTTCTGTCCCGGCTTAATGGCGTCCTTATGCATTTCAAGCACTGCGCTTCCATACTCAAGCTCGTATTCAACGCTTACCGTTTCACAAGGAAGCTTTCCCTTCTTTCTTACCGGAACAAACGGCTTATGAAGATTATATGCAATAGGTACTCCAAATATAAAGCCTCTTGACTCCGGACCTACCACTACGTCAAAATCCCAATCACGTATTTTATCCTCCATAGACGATATGGCAAGGTGAAGTCCGTCTGCATCCTGCAGTACGCTTGTCACATCTCTGAATATAATACCCTCCTCCGGAAAATCCGGAATGCTTCTTACATATTCTTCTATTTTTTTCATATGCATCAACGACCTTTCTTTATTTTGTTTAGTTAAAACGCTTATTATGCTGTTTTGTAAATAAATATCATTATAACAAACAGAATGTGAAGTTTCAATCTGTTTTAAAAAATTTTCTGCCAAACTAAGGTATGATATATACTAAAAAAACAAGCATCATTATATTAAGTATTAAAAGCAGGGGAACTCCTACGGTAAACTTTTTGTGCTTTGTTTTATGTCTTATAGTATACATAGCAGCCAAGGCTCCTATAGAGCCCATAGCTAACGCAAGAAAAAGCAGTGTTGATTCACGCACCCTCCATTTATGCTTTTTTGCCTGATGCTTGTCATAGGCGTAGGCTATATATGTTATTATGTTTATTATAATTATGTAGGCTATTATATATTTTGTCAGCATTTTTCGTAAATTTCCTCTATGTATTCCTTAGCGTACAGCAGGTTTGCAGGTGTTGTTTCCTCCAAAAGGATATGTATAAACGGTTTTTTCCTTTTAAGCTTTGATAAAAGAAGCTGATAGTTTAGTAACCCGTCTCCTGATATAACAGGCTTTATTTTTTTATCCTTTTCTACTATAAAATCCTTGGCATGGATACAGGCTATGTCATCTCCCAAAAGCTCAAATGCCTCGTTTATTATTTTTTCCTGACTTTGATAATTGTCATATGTTATAAGATTTACCGGGTCAAATATTATCTGAAGATTTGGGGAGCCTACCTCATCCAGAACAGCTCTTGCCCTTTTTATATCATATACTATATGCCCTGCCACCGGCTCCATTCCTATAATAACCCCCATGCTTTCCGCATATGAAACTATTTTCTTCATATTCTCTATAAGGATTTGTAAGGAGCTGTCATCTGATACGCTTAAGTTGCTGCTCCATGTCTCTGTACCTACCATTCCGCAGCCTAAAACCTTTGCAAAACGTATGTGGGCCTTATATATTTTTAAAATATCCTCAAACTCCTTCTTATCACCGTTTCCAAGCTCCTGATAGCACCCAACCACAGCTACGTCTATTTTATTTTTTTCAAATAATCTTTTTAAATACATTGCCATTCCCGGCGTCATGGCTCCTATGTCTGTATTAAAGGCTGATATTGCCTTTGAAAGCGCAAGCTGGGTACACTTAAGCCCCTTTTCTGCCATGCTTTCAACCATTTTTTCTATGGCGTCATGCTCCATGTCATGGGCTCTTATTCCTATTTGAAGCATTTTCTTTTCCTCCTAATCTTTTTCCCTTAAATTTGAATCTGCCTTACTACTATCTGCACGGATGTTTTTCCGTTATATGTATTTATCTGGGGATAGTAGGTTACTGCCATTCTTATGTCATTATCCCTTCCCATCCTTGCCCTGTCAAGCTGTTTACTGCCGTATTTTTCCGTAATATTCTCCTTTAGCTCTTCTATATCGCCAAAATACATTGCCTGTATATAGGATTTATCTTCTCCTCTCAGAGTCATCTTAAGAACATTCCTGTTTTTTCCCATAATGGTAAAGCTTAACAGCTCAACAGGCTTTTCGGCAAAAAGCGGCTTTTCATTTGCTTTTCCGAAGGGCTCAAGAAGTGACAATTCCTCTATAAAGCTCTCCGAAATATATGAAAAGGGCATTTTAACGTCAATCCATATTTTTTCCGTAAGAATATCCTCTGTCATGCTTTCATTTTCATTGACCATGGCCTCAAAGGCTTTTATGTTTTCCTTTGGAATTGATAAGCCTGCCGCCATCTCATGCCCTCCAAACCTTGTAAAAAGCTGCTGGCACCTTGAAAGCTCCCTGAACATATCATAGCCTTCTATAGAACGTCCCGAGCCCTTAGCCTCACCCTCCACGTCAGAATCCGTAAGCACAATCACCGGCTTATAAAATCTTTCCCTAATCCTTCCTGCCACTATGCCTGCTATGCTCTCATGAACTCCCTTAACGTATAATACTAAAACATTTTTATCCTCACATAATTCAGCTAAAGCTCCTGCCTTTTCTACCGCTTCATCTGTCATAGATTTTCTCTCGTCATTTAAACGCTTTAATTCCTCTGCTTTTTCAAGAGCCTCCTTATAGCTTCCTGCCGCAAGAAGGGAAAAGGCCTTTTTTGCTGTCTCAAGCCTGCCGCCTGCATTTAAGCAGGGACCTATAATAAATCCTATATGATAAGATGAAAGCCTTGAAGCATCAATTCCGCAAACCTCCATAAGGGCTTTTATTCCAAGGTTTCCCGGATTCCTTAGCCTCTCAAGCCCTGCTTTTGCAATTATTCTGTTTTCACCGTTCAAATCCACCACATCCCCTATGGTAGCTATGGCGGCCGGCTCTATATACTTATCCGTATCATACGCCACATTAAGCTTTTCATGCAATGCCTCCATAAGCTTCATTGCCACAGCCGCGCCGCACAATGATTTATATGGATAATTGCAGTCAGGCTGGTGCTGGTTTATGGTAGCGTCTGCCTTTACCCTTACACATACTCCCTTGTCATCTACAGGCACCTGGTGATGGTCCGTTACTATAACCGTAAGTCCCTTGTCTATGGCGTATTCAATTTCATCAACTGCCGCTATACCGTTATCACATGTTACTATAGTATCTGTTCCGGCCTTTATTGCTCTGTCTATAATATTTATATTTATTCCGTAGCCGTCCTTCACCCTGTCGGGAATATCCATATCAGCCCTTCCTCCAAGGCGCCTTATTCCGTCAGTAAGTATATATGTGGCGCAGACGCCGTCTATATCATAGTCCCCTATAACGCGTATATTCTTTCCTTCTGCTATTTTCCCTGCAAGTATATCCACAGCCTTTTCCATATCCTTAAATAGCCACGGAGAATTTAAGTTCTTCATATCACAGCTTAAATAGCTTTCAAAATCCTCCGGCAATATTCCCCTGTTTGTCATAATCCTTGCAGTGACAGGAGTTATATTATGCTTAACCGAAAGAGCCGAAAAATCAGCCCTCTTTGTATATATCATCCATTGTGCCATTTGTATATGCTCCATTTTTCTTTTAGTTTGTCCGCCGCTACGTTTTGCTTTTGAACTTCCATATTAAACAAGAAACTGCTCCAAAATAAGTTTTTTGAAGCAGCCTCTTTACCTTATATTTTACACTGAAATAATAATTCCACCATCATTTGCATACATGGTTGCCACGCCTCTTGTATCGCCTATGGTTATATCCTTAAACTTAACAAGGGACTCTATCTGCTCTTTCATCCACCTTGCCCTGTCAGGGCAGTTACAGTGAGTGATTGCAAGGACCTTTTCCTGTGGGTTGCTGATAGTATCAGCTATAATCTGCGCAAGCTTTTTTAACGCCTTTTCCATGCCTCTTGCCTGGTCCAGCTTAATAATAACCCCCTCGTCTGTCGCTCCCATAACAGGCTTAATATTAAGGACTGTCGCTACAATAGCCTGAAGACCTGTAAGCCTGCCGTTCTTTCTTAAAGTCTCAAGGGTTTCTATAACAAAAAAGGTTTTCATCTCAAGCTTGTACTTATTTACCTTTTCCACTATTGACTCAAAGGTCTCTCCCTCTGTATTTGCCAGCTCATGAATATATGTTGCAATTCTTGCCTCTCCTGCCGATGCGGAGCATGAATCAAACACATGAATCTTTTTCTTATCATCAGGATGCTCTTCAAAATACATTTTCCTGCCAACCTCTGCGCTGTTCCACGAGCCGCTTAAATTTCCTGAAAGAGTAACTGCAAACACACAATCATAATCTCCCTCGTAAGCCTCCATGTATGTACCCGGCGACGGACATGACGACTTTGGACTTTCAGGATGACCGGCTACTCTTTTTATAAAATCAAGCTGGTCAAAGGTTTCGTCATCTATAATATCTGTATCTCCCACATGGAGCGTAAGAGGTATTATCTGTATGTTATCAAGCTTTTTACCGTTCTCATCAAAATCACAACAGCTATCTGCTACTATCTTAAACTTCATAGTACGTTTTCCTCCATTAGAGCATATGGTTTTTAATACTACATATAATAGCATTTATATCATTGAATGTCAATAGTAATACAATGACCTAATTACATAATTACATATTATACCCATTCATAATTGAAATATGTGATAATTTATAATATAATAGTCTCAGCAAAGCTGAGGCATTGTGCAAAAAACTGCACAGGAATAATCAGCCAAAACTATTACGCTGAAATTCTGTGGAAAAATATATATTAAATTTAATTACAAACCCAAAGGAGGTGCCCTGTGAAAAATATTATTTTTTCAGGAAATAATACATTTACCTATAACTGGTGCGGCAAATTTGTGGCGCCTTCAAGCGAGTGGATGCATCTTACCAGAAATCTTACAGACTTTGAACTTATAGCAGTAACCGGCGGCACGTTATATATAGCTGACCATGAAAACGAATATGTGGTACACAAATCCCAATATCTTCTTATGCCCCCTACTTCCTTTCAGCACGGCTACAGACAAGGCTCCTGCTCCTTTTACTGGCTTCACTTTTATAAAGAGGAAGGCTTTGATATTGTTGATAATGAAGCTATATCAAATGAAAAATTCACATACAATTACAATGATAAAAACATTTATGTTCCCGTAACCGGAGAGCTTGCCTCAATGGACAGGGTAATTATACTTATGAAGCAGCTTCAGGACTGCGATAAAAGGTATCACAATAAAAATTTAAACAACAATATAACGGGCGCAATAGTATCAGAAATATACTGCCAGAGCAATCTATACAAAAAATATTCATATACCGTTCAGACTACACAGCTTTTCAATGATATTGCCGACTATGTCCAATATCACAGCAGCGAAAACATAACTGTCAGCCAGATTGCGGAGTATTTTGGATACAACCCTAAGTATCTGTCTTCATTGTTTAAAAATCAGTCAGGAATAACCCTTAAGCAGTTTATGCTTCAGACAAAGATGGATACTGCCAAGGCCCAGCTTACGGACACCAACCATTCAATTTCACAGATTGCATATAATGTAGGCTTTAATGATGCCCATAATTTTACTAATGCCTTTAAAAAAATTACAGGTCTTTCTCCAAGCGAATACAGGGAAAGCTATGATAAACGCGCTCTGTTTTATTCATAGAGTGCAGGCAAGGCTAAAGAGCCTGCCCGCATAAATATTTTTCGTTCAGCTCAATAACCTTTTTCATAGCCTCCATTCCCGGAGCGCCTATGGTAACACGCTTTTCTACGCATGTTTTAAGGCTTATTGCGTCATATATATCCTCGTCAAACACAGGACTTATGGACTTATATTCCTCTATTGTCATATCGTCAAGGGCTATATTCTTATCTATGCAAAACAGCACAAGCTGACCTACAATACCATGCGCATCCCTGAAGGGAACGCCTTTCCCCACAAGATAATCCGCCGCATCCGTAGCGTTTGTAAATCCTTTTTTTGCGCTTTCCTCCATTACGTCTCTTCTGAAGGTCATGGTCTTTACCATACCTGTAAAAAGCGCCAGACAGCCCTTTACCGTGTCTATTGCGTCAAAGGTAAATTCCTTATCCTCCTGCATATCCTTATTATAAGCGAGAGGTATACCCTTCATGGCAGTAAGCATAGACATTAAGGCTCCATACACTCTGCCCGTCTTTCCCCGGACAAGCTCCGCTATGTCAGGATTTTTCTTCTGAGGCATAATACTGCTGCCTGTACTGTAGGCGTCGTCTATCTCCACAAAACGGTACTCATTTGTATTCCATATAATAATTTCCTCTGAAAATCTGCTAAGGTGCATCATTATAACTGACAATGCCGATAGCAGCTCTATAAGATAATCCCTGTCTGACACGGAGTCCATGCTGTTTAATGTGGGGCCGTAAAAATCAAGCAGCTCCGCCGTCATCTCCCTGTCTAACGAATAAGTAGTTCCTGCCAGCGCCCCCGAGCCAAGAGGACAGTAATTCATTCTTTCGTATATATCCTTAAGCCTTCCCCTGTCTCTCTTAAACATCTCAAAATATGCCCCTATATGATGGGCCAGCGTTACAGGCTGCGCCTTCTGCAGATGGGTAAAGCCCGGCATAAATGTGTCAATATTATCCTTCATAATATTATGAAGCGCCAAAAGCAGCTCCTTTACAAGCCCGTCAAGCTCTCTTATCTCATCTCTTGCGTACAGCTTCATGTCAAGAGCTACCTGGTCATTTCTGCTTCTGCCTGTATGAAGCCTTTTTCCAGCCTCTCCCACTCTCTCTATAAGGTTTGCCTCCACAAACGAATGAATATCCTCATGCTCATTGGTAAATTCCAGCTTTCCATTATCTATATCCGAGAGTATTCCCTCAAGCCCGTTAAGTATAACATCTCTGTCATCATTAGATATAATGCCTGTCTTTGCCAGCATTTTTACGTGAGCCATGCTTCCCTGTATATCCTGCCTGTAAAATTTTCTGTCAAATGAAAGTGATTCATTAAAATTATGTACAAGCTGGTTTTCTTCCTTGGTAAAACGTCCGCCCCAAAGCTTCATATATGTGTCCTCCCGATTTTAAATCCTTTTTCTATAAAATTTCTTAGTAAATTTCCACGCCAAAAAGACGCGGGTTTTCTGTTCGATTATAACAGAAAACCTGCGCCCTGCCAACTTATTTTTAATAGCTTATGCTTACAAGCTCTACGGCTTTTTCTTCGCCTGCCACATCATCAAGACTATACACATATGCATTGGCCCTGCTTACAAGATAAAAGTAATCGCCTATATATAATCCCCTGACTGTATATCTGACGTTATTTTCATCATATTTTTCTATGCTTTCAACCTCCCTTATAGCTCCATCCTTATACATAAACACCTTATACTTATACAACGGCTCAAACCTTGCATAAACTCCATTTCCGTTTCCACCCTCATTAACGAATGTATCAAACTCATAATAGTACAGACAGAAGCCATATATTCCCTTGCTGTCTGACGCCATTATTGCGTTGTGGTTATGAATTGCGTCTGAATAAGTACCCTTCCCGTATTTAAAATTTTCCTTAACCCTTATATCAGACTTGTCTGACACATCAAATAAGGTTACCTTTACTCCCTCCTCAATACCTGTGTCGGAATCGCTTTCAAAGCCTATGCCAAGCAAATTATCATCATCCAGAAAATGAAGATATGCAGAGTATCCGGTGATTTTCAGCTCATCCATAATCCTTGGCTCTTCAGGATTTGATAAATCAACCATAAATAACGGGTCTGTATTTCTATATGTTACAAAATATCCCATATCTCCCATAAATCTTGCTGATTTTATCTCCTCGCCCTTTGCAATACCAGTAATACTTCCCACTATCTCCAGCTTATCGTTTAACACATACAGACTGTTTCCCGATGCCTGCGTAGTTACAACTCTGAGATAGCCGTTATATTCATCTGCTGAAAAGCTGTCGTTCACTATTCCATATACATAGCCTGATTTCTCCGGCTCTATTCTTCCGTCTTCAAATGAAAAGCTGACTATATTTATCTTTTCTCCATAATTATCTTCCTCAAGAAAATAAATATGCCCATATGATACATACAGCTCTATGCTTCCTCCAATATATGTCTTTGAATCAACAATCTCTGCCTCTGACAAGATGTCAACAGACGACATAATATAATACATATTATAATATTCATGTATAGATGTATAAAATGCATTTTCAGGAGGTATCTCCTTATCACCTGCCGTTCCTATAACATCATCAACACTGTTCAGTAAATCTGCCGACATATTCATATGAGTTATAAGATATAATATGCCATCCTTCATTCTGCTGTCGTAATATTCTCCCTCCTGCCTTGTTATATGAATATCTCCAGCCTTTCCCTCATTCATCTGTACAACTGCAACATACACCATTCCTTTTTCCCCGGCACAGGAGGATATTACTGTAAGTCTGTCTTTATAGATATAGGTATCAATTATCTTAAAGCTGTCTTTATTTATTTTATTATCATTATCATACTTCTTTAAAACCTTGCGCCTTATATCTATATCAGATACCTTTTTAGTATCTCCCCCATCCGCCTTAAGCACAACTACTGTTTTTTTACCGCTTGTTACATATATATATTCTCCGTCTGTCTTTACTATATCTCCCTCATCAATACCCTTTGTCTGTATATTTGTTTCTGAATAATCTCCATTTCCCATGTTTCCCTCAGGAAGCATATCCATCTCTGTTCCTGACGACGATGCATCCCCCTTTGGCACCTCATTTATTATTATATTTTCTGTCCGCAGATAATTATATAATGCCTGATAGCTTTTTATCCGGTTTAGTCCGGCTATACCTTCCTCCTCCTCGCCAAATTTTTTATTAAAAAATCTGAAATAAATACCTGCGATTAATACTACTGCTGCCGCCACACTGAAAGACGATATTATTGCTATTTTTCTCCTTCTCCTTTTACGCTTTTCCCTTTTTATTTTCCCCTCAACCGTTGCCATAATATTTTCAGGCAGCAGTGATTTCGGTACATTTATCTCACCCATTTATATTACCTCCATTTTCATTCTCATCTTTGTCATAGCCCGGCTTATCTTTGTCCTTACAGTATTTCTGTTCATATGAAGCCTTTTGCCTATCTCTTCACTGTTATAGCCTGCAAATACATAATAAGAAATGATTAGTCTTTCCTCCCCCGAAAGCTCCATAAACGCCGTTTTTACATCCATGTTTTCATCCCTGTCTGTTTTCTCTCCCTCAAATACCTCCAGCAGTCCGTCGTCATAGGATATTGCTTTATTCTTCATTATACGTATTTTTTTTCTGCACTTATTAGCTAAAATAGCAAATGACCAGCTCTTAAATTTATCAGGCTCCCTTAGCTTGTGTATTCCAAGATACATATCCATAACCGCATCTGAAACCGCATCCTCCGCCTCGTAGCTGTTTCCTATCATAAAACAGGCAAACTTAAACATTTCAATATATATTTGTGCATATAACACGGTAAAGGCTTCCTTGTCGCCATTTACAGCTTTTTTAACAAGTACGTCATTTTCTTCCTGCTCCATAAAACACCTCCCTTTTACATTTTTTAATTTGCCAAACCTTTTATCTTCTTTATTGTCATTACATCTATAAGTGTCTTTTTTTACCGGTTCTGTTTCAATAAATTTAAAAAAAGGACTGCCCTGCCGGACAGTCCCATACTTTTAAAACTGCTTCTTAATTTATCGCTTATGAGATATCTTTTTTATCCTCCGGGTTTTCTTCGTTCTCCGGATTTTCCTCATCCTCCGCATATATCTCATCATACTTTTTCAGCTTTCTTATGTATCTCTTATATGCCCATTTTGAGATTTCCCCCTGCTCAAAAAAGCTTTCTATCATTGCTTTCACATTTAAATATGCATCATAGGCATTTTCCTTATAGTTGTTTTCAAGGTTAAGCTGAACGTTTAACAGCTCCTTCTCAATACAAAGCTTTGCACCCTTGTTCCCCATTGCACTGCCTCCATTCCGCATTACGCCTGAAAAATCCATTCCTTAAGCCATAATCAGGCTTTATCAGTCATTTTTTTCAAGCGTAAATGTATATATTTTTTCTGTACTGAAATCCTCTGCCACCGCTTTTACAACAATCTTATCCACAGATGAAATATCCATAACCCTTGGCTTAGCCTCGTCTATCAATACGTCATTTACATATATAAGACTGTTGTCATTATACGGCGTCACCCTTAAGGTTAATTTATCACCCATGTCCGCTGCTGTCAATGTATATTCCGTAACATCTCCGTCATAAACCTTATCTAATTTTCCTCCGTCAAATGATATTTCCTTTACTGAAGGATTATTGTCATAATCGCTTACTATGCTTAATTTATCAAACACTCCTCCTACCCAGCTATCTCCTCTGACGTGGAATTTAACCGTTACCTTTTCCTTATCCTTTAACATTCCTTCCGGTATTTTGTAATATTCGTCATAAAATTCTCCCGGTATTTTATCCTTTATGGTTTCCTCTATAAGAAGCTCGCCGTCAATATATATATTAAAGGTTCTTCCTGCGTTGCCGCTGAAATATTTAGCTCTTATATAATTGCTTATTCCCGCCTTTACCTTCATGTCATAGCTGAACCATCCGGCTTCAGACCATGCGTGGCGGAGCATCATACCGTTAAAGGTTCCTGCCCCTGTATTTTCTCCCTGTATATTATGCAGAAGCTCATACTGGTCATTTCCAAGAGGCACGCTGTCTATGGAAACCCTTTCAAGCCTTGCTTTTTCCTTGCTGCTTTTTATATGCTCCTGCAGCGCCCTAGAATCCTTTGCAACCATATTCCAGTAAATACCGTAGCGTTCCTTGTGCTGCTTGTAATGAGGAGTGAATACAATATCGTCCCTGTCAGTGCCCTTTAAGTGAAATTCCACCTTTCCCTCTGTCTTAACCACATTCTGGGCGATATTTTTAATCCATTCTTCCACATCGTCATCTGTGCCTCCTAAGCCGTCCTTTCCCTTTACGGTAATGAAATCCTTCATGGCAATATTGCAGGTAGCTATGGTTACATCTACCCCTGTCTTGCTTTCCTCCATGCTTTCTGTTCCAAGGGCGCCGCTTAAAACCACAGGACCATATTTAAGTCCTATGCAATGCCTGTTGTCAGGAAGAGGATACGCCTTTACCTTCATATGGAAGCAGCAGCTAATAACTGTCTTAACCTCCGATTTTACATACAAATATCCGTCTGCAAAATGTATTTTTTCTGTATTAATGCCTGACAAAGTTTCTGATTTATCAAACTCATATGTACAACTGCTGCCGTCAGTCCACTCTGCCTTTATACTGCCGCCCTCTGCCCAGTCAGGTATACGAACTGCCACATTAATATTTCCATCTATTTCAATAACAGCATTTTCCGTATCAGGTATCTGTGATTTCATGGAAAGCCTTACATTTTTCTCCTTCCAGTCAAGGTTTGATGAAATATATTGATTTATGTACACCGTATCGTCCGTGTGGAAATATATACTGTCATTACACTTTGTAAAGTTTTCCATACCTGTGCCTGTACAGCACCAAAAGCTGTCAAAGGGCGTTGAATACACCTTAAAAAATCCTGTAGCCATAGGCTGGAAATACATTGTCATTCCTGTTTCAGGATTTTGGGACGACATAATTGCATTTAAAAATGTATTTTCATAGAAATCTGCATATCTTATATCTCCCGTTATCTTAAACAGTTCCCTTGAAAGCTTAAGCATATTGTATGTATTACACGTCTCACAATTACAGTTTGTACGCTCGCCGTCAAGTATCAGGGGCTCGCCAAAATGCTCCCATTCACTGTTTCCCCCTGTAATATACGTATGATGCTCATTCACAAGCTCCCAAAATCTCTTTGCCGCCCTGTAATAAAAATCATCATCCTCCTTACAGCCCAGCGCAGCATACCTGTATATGGCGCCTAAAAATTTTGGAATGGTGGTATTGGCATGCTTTCCGTTTAAAATATCGTTTCCCTTTTCAATCTCACTGAAAAGATACATCTCGTCAAACATATGGGCTGCTGCCTTATGCTTATCGCTTTTTGTAATCTTGTATAAGTCATACATAGCCTCATTCATTCCGCCGTATTCCACTGCAAGAACAATATCCTGCGTCTCCTTAGTCCACTTCACCGTTCTTTCATAAACCCAGTCGCCGAGGGCTGTCACAACCTTAAGAGCCTTTTCGATTCCTCCATGCCTGTATGCTGCCGTAAGTCCTGATATAATCTTATCCATTGTATACCAAGGCACCCACACCGGCTTTCTGTTCTCAACCTTATCAAAAAAGGTCTCCGGAAAGGCTGAAAGATAACCGCTTTTACTCTGGCTTTCTTCAAGCCTGTCCACTATATACACAAGCTTATCCCTAAGCTCCTTATCGCCTGTCTGGGCTACCGCCTGGGATACTGCCGTCATATAATGTCCCAGCGAATGTCCTCTTATCTCCGTATTCTCCCAGCCATTATACTTTGGCGCCTTAGGCTTTATATTATTAACCTCCTGAAATCCTGCCACAAGCCTGTCTGCATCAAATGACTTAAGATATGAAATTTCCTTTTCCAGGGCATTCACCATATATGGCTCTGTCACCTGCACCTGATTCAAATTAAAATCCTGTATATTTTTTACCTGCATTCTGTTAATTCCTCCGTCTTTCATATTTTATTTGCTTTACACTGCTTTCCATATATACATATAGAAATACCTTTTCTATATTAATCATTTTATCAGATGCAAAAAAAATAGTAAATATTATAATGACAGCTTAAGTGTAAAAAAGTCATATTGTTACAAAAATCACAAATTAAATATCCCCATTAAAACAAAAAGCCTGCAGAATCATAATAAAATGAAATTCAGCAGGCTTATTATGTAATTATATAGCTTAATAGTATATATTATAATAAACTAATTATTAATCAGCTTGTCGTCTTCGTTATTCCAGCTATAAAGCTTTCTGATTTCCTCTCCAACCTTTTCTGACGGATGCTCTGAAGCCAGCTTTCTCATAGCCTTAAAGTGAGCCTGTCCTCCTGCTGCCGACATGTCAAGCAGGAATTCCTTAGCAAAGCTTCCATCCTGAATATCGCTAAGAATTTTCTTCATAGTCTTCTTAGTCACCTCAGTTATAAGCTTTGGTCCTGTAACATAATCGCCGTACTCCGCCGTGTTTGAGATAGAGTATCTCATGCCTGCAAAGCCTGACTGATAAATAAGGTCTACAATAAGCTTCATCTCATGGATACACTCAAAGTATGCGTTTCTCTCGTCATAGCCTGCTTCAACCAAGGTTTCAAAGCCTGCCTGCATAAGAGCGCACACGCCGCCGCAAAGAACTGCCTGCTCGCCAAAGAGGTCTGTCTCTGTCTCTGTCCTGAAGGTAGTTTCAAGAACGCCTGCTCTTGCTCCTCCTATAGCCAGTGCGTAAGCCAATGCCCTGTCAAGAGCCTTTCCCGTAGAGTCCTGGTGTACTGCCACTAAGCACGGAACACCCTTTCCTGCCTGATATTCGCTTCTTACAGTATGGCCCGGTCCCTTTGGAGCTATCATTGTAACATCCACATCCTTTGGCGGTACTATCTGTCCAAAGTGAATGTTGAAGCCGTGGGCAAACATAAGCATATTTCCTGCCTCAAGATTAGGCTCAATATCCTTCTTATACATAGCTGCCTGAAGCTCATCATTAATAAGAATCATTATAATATCTGCCTTCTTAGCCGCCTCCGCCGCCGTATATACCTCAAATCCCTGAGCCTCAGCCTTTGCCCAAGACTTGCTTCCCTCATATAAGCCAATGATAACGTTGCAACCTGACTCCTTTGCATTTAATGCATGGGCATGTCCCTGACTGCCATAGCCGATAACTGCTATAGTCTTGCCTTCCAAAGCTGCCAAATTACAGTCCTGCTGATAATAAATCTTTGCTGCTGACATTTTTTATTCCTCCATTTTGTTATAAATTTTATAAAAATATATATTTTATTTATGCTGCATATGTTCCAGACACAGTAGCAATGAATAAACGTTTTAGTATGTATTTAATCTGCCATGCCTCTTGAAAGACCTGCGATACCTGTCCTTACAAGCTCTAAAATCTTAAAGCCCTCAAGAAGATTTGTAAAGGCAGTAAGCTTTTCCTGATTTCCCGTAAGCTCTATCATAAGCGACTCAGGAGCAACATCTACTATATTTGCCCTGAATATATTTGCAACGGATATTACCTGCTGCCTGTCCTCCGGTCCTGCTGCAACCTTTACAAGTATAAGCTCCCTGCATACCGATGCGCTTCCTAAATCCTGTACGCTTACAATATCCTCAAGCTTTAATATCTGCTTTTCAATCTGCTCCAGTGTTTCATCCTCGCCTCTGACAACTATAGTCATTCGTGAATATGCAGGATTTTCTGTTTCTCCCACTGTAAGACTGTCTATGTTATAGCCTCTTCTGCTGAAAAGACCTGCCACTCTGTTTAATACGCCTGATGTATTGTCTACTAATACGGATAATACCTTTCTCTTCATAGCTGCAATATCCTTTCCTTCTTTAATTTGTGCGTATATAGTATTTATTCTTATACCATCACGCAACTTCTTTATATTTTAGCAATATTTATATCTGTTGTCAACTTTTCAGAATTATTTTGTGGAAAAATGTGTGACAGTTCAGCCCCGATACCCTGTGGCGGGGCTGAACTTCTGTTAAAATGCTGCTATTTAGTAATTGTTGGCGGTTCATCAGGCGATTTCAGTCCTATGTTTTTTATGTAGATGTCTGTTTCTTGTTTTATAACATTTGACAATAAAAGTACGGCTATCAGGTTTGGTATTGCCATAAGGGCATTGAAGGTGTCAGCCAGACTCCACACTATCTGCAAAGTTATAAGGGGCGCTATGGCTACGGAGGCTACATACAGGATACGATAAGGGATAATAATTTTCATTCCTCCAAGATATTTGGCGCAGCTTTCACCATAGTATGCCCAGCCTAAGGTTGTGGAGAAGGCAAACGCCACTATGCCTACTACAAGGATTGATTTTCCTATGTATGGTATCTGACCGAACGCCATTGATGTAAGCTCGCTTCCGTCTTTTATTCCTGATACGTCAATGTCAGGATTTTTTAGTATGCTGCTTACTAATACAAGACCTGTCATGGCGCATACTACTACCGTGTCCCAAAATGTTCCTGTGGCGGATATAAGCGCCTGCCTTACGGGATTTTTTGTCTGCGCGGCGGCGGCTACTATTGGCGCTGAGCCCATTCCTGACTCATTTGAAAACAGTCCTCTGGCTATGCCGTATCTGGCAGCAAGCATAATTCCTGAGCCTGCAAGCCCTCCGGCGGCGGCTCCCGGCTTAAACGCCAGCCTTATGATTGTCACGATAGCAGGAATTATGTAATCGTAATTTATTATAAGAATAATTATGCAGCCAAGCACGTAAAAGCCTGCCATAACCGGCACAAGCCTTTGACACACGCCGGCTATTTTTTTTACGCCTCCAAAGACTACTAAAAATACAAGGCTGCTGCAGATAATTCCTATTACAGGGCCCGGCACCCTCATGTTTTCCTCCCATATTCCAGCTATTGCATTTGTCTGGACCATAGAGCCTATTCCAAAGGACGCCGCAAGGGTGAATATGGCAAAAATAATTCCAAGCCATTTCATGTTAAGACCTCTCTCAAGAGCATACATGGCTCCTCCCATCATTCGTCCGTCCCTTGTCTTAACTCTGTATTTTACAGCTATAAGTGATTCCCCATACTTTGTCGCTATTCCAAACACCCCCGTAAGCCAGCACCAAAGCACTGCTCCGGGACCGCCTAAGGCTATGGCAGTTCCTACTCCGATTATATTTCCCGTTCCTATGGTTGAGGCAAGGGCCGTAGCCAATGCCCCAAACTGGCTTATGTCTCCCTCCGAGTCCTTATCCCTTGTAACTGAAAGCTTTATGCCCATAAAGGTTTTTCTCTGTATTATCCCCGTTTTTACAGTCATAAAAAAATGTGTTCCAAATAAAAGCACAAGCATAGGCGCTCCCCACAGAACATTATTAACCGATGCTATAATATCCTCAAAATATTGCAGCATTATCCTCCTCCTTAATTGATTTTAAAATATTAAAACTGCAAAGCTGTTTCCCTTTAATATATATTTCTCATCAATTATAATATTGCTGCAAACCGGTTTTATTTTTTCCGGCTCACTTATGGAATTTACATCTTCCTTATTTCCTGTAAGGACTATTTCCTCTGCCTTAGTCAATGCCTCCTTCCCCATTAATTTAGCTGCTTCACCTAAATCCATGTTAATTTCCATATCATTATCCGTTACATTTACAAGCTTTACATATAATTTTTGATTCTCGCCGTCAAATGAGGCTGATGTGTACAGCCCTTCTGAAAGCTCATCTCCTGTATTAATGTCAAGGGTATATTTTCCTGTATAAAGGGAATAAAGCTGCTGCACATAATAGCTTGGCGTTGCATATGAGGATTTTCCGTCAAACCAAATCATGTCTGGCGACCACTGTGTATAGTCTATTCTTGCAAAAAGAGGCGCATATGAGGCAAGTACAACCACATCTGCATTTCTCTCAATTCCTGTCATAAACGCCGCCTCACAAAGTCCCGCATAGAGATTGTTTGACGACGGATTATTAAAGGCTCCCGGCACTACATGGGCTGCATATTCTCCTGCAAATACCTTTATATCTCTTGGATAATTGTCATAGAAACGACTCTTTTTAAGCATCCAGTCAGGATTTCTGTAATAATGCTCATCTATGGCATACACATATTCTTCTATAGGCTTTTCTAAGGTATTTTTCTTTTCCCTGTAAAATGACCATGCGGCGTCGTAATACTTGTCCTCCACGTTTGGTCCTGCCGAGCCGATAAGACGCATATCCGGGTATTTTTCATGTATTGCCGCCTCAAACATGTCATATCTTTTGAAAAAGTCCACCTTATCCGTCTCCCACTGCTCGTTTCCTATACCTATCATTTTAAGGTTAAAAGGCTCCCTATGCCCCATTTCGCATCTTACCTTTCCCCACACTGAATTTTCATTTCCATTTGCAAACTCTATTAAATCGAGAACATCCTGAATATATTCCTGAAAGGCTTCATCCTCAGTATTTACAAGCTGGGTAGACTGATACTGGCAGGCAAGTCCCACATTCATTACGGGAAGGGGCTCGCAGTTAAGATATTCGCACAGGATAAAATATTCATAATATCCAAGTCCCAAGGTCTGGTTATAGTGACTGTATATGCCCTTAAAATTGTTTTCCTTGTTGTTGCCATGAACTGCCCAGCGATTCCAGTTATTTTTTCTGTCCTCTCTTCTTCCTATGCTCCTTTTCCATTGATAACGGTTGTCCAGGGTATTGCCTTCTACTATACAGCCTCCGGGAAACCTTAAAAAGCCCGGCTTTAACGCCTTAAGCTTTTCGGTCAAATCCCTTCTGAACACACCCTCCACTGCATTTTCAGGCTTAAGGGATATAAAATCAAAGTCAACTCTTCCCTCATACTCTAAGGTTATGGCGAAGGTTCCGGCATTTACCTCCTCCTCTGCCGTAAATTCAACGTCTATCTTCTGCCATTCAGTATTTTTATCACTGCCTTCCACTGCAGGCGCAAGCTCTATGCTCTGAACAGCCTCTCCCCACGCGTCTATAACGGCGTATACTGCTCCCTCATAATTCTCATGTCTTCTCATATAAAGGGAAATTCTGTATTTTTCTCCCTTATTCAGATAAATTCCGTCATATGCCTTATTTGAAAAGCCCGTCTGCTCACTTGAGGCCGTAAATACAAGATAATGGGGATTTTCCTTGCTGACTCCTCCCTCATTAAATGTTTCCAGCATTGCTCCCGCGCCATCATAGGGATATGGCTCCCAGCCATACAGACCGTCATATGCCGTATGATAATCATTAAAATCACCTGTTGCCTCTAACGCCTCAAAATTGTAATTTTCAAGCATTTCACAATACAGGCCTCCGTCTGCCGCATAATTAATATCCTCAAAAAACAGACCTATCATTCCTTCTTCAATTTTTGCTTTCTTTTCAGATGATACCTTTACTTTGTACATTTTTTATTCTCCTTTAATAATAATTAAATTACTTTCCAACACTTTTCTGCTGCTGCCAAAAGAGCTTAAGTTCTTGGTTTTTTTTTATTATATATTATCGTTGTTTATATTTCTACTAGATTTTTTAATGTGTAAATATATACCTCCCCTCACACCACAAACCACTTTATAATAAAAACATTTATATTTTAACTTGTTTCATTTTTACATCATTATGCTTGTGTTTTTCTGCTTTTAATATTATAATTATAACTATTATGGATAAATGTAAAACTATTTCCTGCAAGGAGGCTATTAATTTTATGAATAAAACAGGCAATATTGTAAGTGATATAAAGGTTGAAAACCTTTGTAATGTTATAGATTTGCTTTATACATGTATGGATGATTATTTATATGTATATGACCTTGTAAACGATTTTTATTATATTTCTCCTACGGCTGTAGAGAAATTTCCCCTTAAGACTAATTACTTCCACAATGTAATCAAAAATCTTGAATCCCTTGTATATCCACCGGATTTTCCTTCCCTTCAGGCAGATATAAATAACGTGCTTACCGGTGTAAAGTCAACCCATAATCTCCAATACCGCTGGGTTGACCGCAGCGGGCATCCTGTGTGGATAAAATGCCAGGGCAATGTGATACGTGATAAGGTTTCAGGTAAGGTTCTTTATATGCTGGGCTGTGTGAATGAAATAGGCGCGCATCAAAAGGCCGATAATATAAGCGGACTCCTAAGCCTGTCAGGTCTTAAGGATTTATTAAATTCATTTACAGGTCCATATCCTGACGGCTTTATTTTAAGACTTGGTCCTGACGATTTTAAGGAGATAAACGAAAAGCTTGGAGTAGAATACGGAGATTTTGTTTTATTTAAAATTGCAGAGTGCATTTCTAAATGTCTTTTATCTCATCAGTACCTTTATCGCGCAGGCTCGGATGAGTTTATTGTTATTGATTTAAGCGGCACCAAAGAACAGGATGCCATTGCCCTTTATAAAAATATCCGCCATGCAATAGATGCATTTGTGTCGGAAAACCGCTATAATGCGGTATTTACTATTTCCGCCGGACTTCTTATGTTTGAGTCCGTAGAGGAGCATACCTACAACAACATACTTAAGCTTTCGGAATTTGCTTTATCCTCTGCAAAAAAGCTTGGTAAAAATAATTGCTATACCTTTGAAAATGAGGATTACTATATTTTCCTTAAAAAAAGAAATCTTACACGCCTTTTAAAGCAGTCTGTCGACAATAATTTCGAAGGCTTCGAGGTATATTTCCAGCCTTTGTATACGCTTCACACAAATGACATTTACGGCGCAGAGGCTCTGATGAGATTTAAGTGTGAAGAATTCGGCCTTATTTCCCCTATAGAATTTATTCCTATTTTGGAAGAAACAGGGCTTATACTTCCTGCCGGAAAATGGATTTTGCATGAGGCTCTTAAAACCTGCAAAAAAATAAAGGAGCATATCCCTGATTTTAAAATCAGCATAAATGTTTCATATATTCAGGTAATAAAAAGCGATATAATAGATGAAATTATATATGCCGTTTCCAAATATAATGTCAAGCCTTCAGATGTTATTATAGAGCTTACTGAAAGCGGTCAGATGGCATCTGATGCTCATATACGAAAAATGTGGACAAAGCTTAAGGACCACGGTATTATGGTTGCCCTTGATGATTTTGGCACCGGCTATTCAAACTTCCATTATTTATATGATTTAAAGCCTGATATTTTAAAGATTGACCGCTCGTTTACAGTACAGGCAATGGAGAATGAGTACGAATATAACCTCCTTAATCTTATAAGCGATATGGGACATAATCTGCAGCTTAAAATTTGCGTTGAAGGCATTGAAAATGACAATGAGCTTGCACGAATGAAGATTCTTTCTCCTGATTACTGTCAGGGCTATTACTTCGGAAAGCCATGCTCTTATAATGATTTTCATAGCCAGTATATTATCCCCGATAAAAATGCTGTCTGAGGGCTTATAAAATCTACGTGGTGTCACACAAAAAACGTACAATATACAGGCATTACAAATATGTTTTTCTGTTTATTGTACGTTTTTTGTGTGACAGCTCTATTTTTTAGCAATTTTTATCAATTCCCCAAAGAAAATTTACAATATAATAACAAGCGAGGTGGTAAAAATGGATTACACAAAGCACATTGCTGATGCAGTCGACTATATAGAAGATAATTTAAATAATGATATTTGTATTGCCGATTGTGCAAAAGCCTGCGGATATTCAGTATATCATTTTATACGTGTGTTTAAGGAAGTAATCGGCCTTACTCCCTCGGACTATATCAGAAAACGCCGCCTTTCGGAAATAGCAAAGGAAATAGAGGGTAATAATGAATATATATCTGAGATTGCTTTTCGATATGGATTTAATTCCAAGGAAAATTTTTTAAGAGCCTTTAAAAACGAGCATGGCATATTACCTACAGAATATAAATCTATTGAAAACAGTTTGCAGCTATACGACAGATTTACTTTTCATGAAAACAATTTTTTTATTGCACCGAGGATTGTTAAAACAGAGCCTTTTTGTTTAACTGTCTATAAAAGCGACGAAAGCCATATTCCAAATTTTTGGAATAAATATAATGCAAAGGGATATTCGCTGAAGCTTTCCGGCGGTATTATTACAAGGGATTATGGCGTTAGTATTTGGAATTTCACTGAAAATAAACTTGATTATTATATTGGCATAAAATCTGATTACGCTATGGGTGATTTAAGCGGCACAGCAAAAATCAATATTTCCGGCGGATTATACGCTATATTTTCAACGCCGGCTGCAAATCATAATGATTTTATAAAAATCATTCATAGTACATGGGATTACATAAACAATGTATGGCTTAAAAACAGTGAATACAGGCGTACCGGAGACTATGAGTTTGAATGTTATATTGAGAAAAGCAGGCTGTTTTCTGAAGATATTTATATTCCAATTAAGACAAAGGAGGATTTAAGTTGAAAAAATTAACAATTACATGGGATAATATTGCAGACTCTACAGGCTATTTGTTCTCTTTCGCCAAATCACTTGCCTGTGCAGTAAAAAACAGTCCCTATAGTAATCTTGCCGAGGATATAATTGCAACAAGCGGATTTGCATTTCGCATGTGGGTTTCCCCTGACCTATGTCCAAGCGCCACCAGCATATGGTCATTTCGTGAACAGAAGCCATGGGTGGAAAACGGAGGGCTTACCTGCAATTATACGGAACGGCTGTGGAACAGCGATGATATTGAAGAAAAATGCAGACTTGCTGCAATAGAACAAATTAAACAAAGCATAGATAATGGAATTGCCGCAATAAGCTGGGATATTGGAGTTCCTGAATGGGGCTTAATTACCGGCTATGACGATGAAACCCAAAAATTTGCCACCTTATCTATTAACGGCTCCACTGATGAAATGGAGTATGCCCTTCTTGGAAAAAGAGAGCTTCCCATTTTAAATGTACTTACCATTACGGGAAAATCAGAAAAAAACACAAAAAATATTATTGAAGACACAATAAAGCTTGCAAAAAACCACCTTACAGGCGGTGAATGGTGCGAAAATGCAAGCGGACTAAAAGCCTATCCTGCATTAATCAGACATCTTGAAGGTGAAAATACAGATTTGGCGCTTTCATGGAATATGGAATACTTTTTAGGAACCTATGCAGCGCTTAAATGGTACGCATGGAAATTCTTTAAAAAGTACCAGCTTTTGGAGCTTGCTGCATGCTATAAAAATGTCTTTGACTGTTGGCAAAAGGCTTTTGAACTGAAAAAAGCTTCTGATTTATCCTTAAAGGAGAACAGGGCCACTATTGCAAATCTTTTAAAGAAGGCAAAAACATCTGAAAAAAACGCTCTAAATTTAATGAATTAAAAGTTCTGTAAAAGGAGCTGCCTATTTGGACAGCTCCTTTTTTTTACGCTCTGCCTGCCCATGTTTCGTTGCTTTCTATATTTTCTGTCATTTTTAACCAAGCAGGGAAAACTCCTCTAAATTCCACACCTTATTCACAAGACCGTCTGTAAATTCAGTCTCGTGGCAGACAATAAGTATTGAGCCTTTATACTCCTTAAGCGCTCTTTTAAGCTCCTCCTTTGCATCTATATCCAGATGATTTGTCGGCTCATCTAACAAAAGCACGTTTGTCTCTGTATTTATAAGCTTGCAAAGCCGCACCTTTGCCTGTTCGCCGCCGCTTAAAACCCTCACCTGACTTTCTATATGCTTTGTTGTAAGCCCGCACTTTGCAAGGGCAGAACGCACCTCATACTGGGTGTAGGAGGGAAATTCATTCCAAATTTCCTCTATACATGTATTTTTTCCGCCCTCTGTCTCCTGTTCAAAATATCCCTTATAAAGATAATCGCCCAGCGTTACCCTTCCTCCAAGTGATGGAATAATTCCAAGAACGCTTTTTAAAAACGTAGTTTTTCCTATACCGTTTGTCCCTGTCAGGGCAATTTTTTCTCCCCGCTCCATTCTAAGGTTTATTGGCTTTGATAAGGGTTTTTTATTTTCATATCCGATAACTAAATCAGTAGTTTCAAATATTATTCTGCCTGCTGCCCTTGCCTCTTTAAAATTAAACTGAGGCTTTGGCTTTTCTCCTACAAGCTCTATTATCTCCATCTTATCAAGCTTTTTCTGTCTTGACATGGCCATATTTCTTGTGGAAACCCTCGCCTTGTTTCTTGCAACAAAGTCCTTAAGGTCTGCTATCTCCTGCTGCTGCCTTTTATACGACGCTTCAAGCTGTGATTTCCTTACCTCATATACCTCCGCAAACTTATCATAATCGCCTGCATATCTGTTTAGCTGTTGGTTTTCCATGTGATAAATAATATTTACCACGCTGTTTAAAAAGGGTATATCATGCGAAATAAGTATAAATGCATTCTCATATTCCTGAAGGTATCTTTTCAGCCACTCTATATGATTTGCGTCAAGATAGTTTGTAGGCTCGTCCAAAAGAAGAATATCAGGCTTTTCCAACAGCAGCTTTGCCAAAAGTATTTTTGTTCTCTGACCGCCGCTAAGCTCTGTCACATCCGTATTAAGTCCAAGCTCCAATATGCCGAAGGCCCTTGCTATCTCCTCCACCTTTGCATCTATCATATAAAAATCATGATTTGTAAGCATATCCTGTATTGTTCCAAGCTCCTCCATCATACGGCTCATCTGATTTTCATCAGCCTCCGCCATATTATCACAAATTTCATTCATCTTGGTTTCCATATCATACAGGTAAGAAAATGCTCCCTTTAATATGTCCTCTACCGTCATTCCCTTTGTAAGTACAACATGCTGGTCCAGATATCCAACCCTCACATTTTTATTCCACTCCACCCTGCCTTCGTCTGGCATAAGATTTCCCGTTACTATATTCATAAATGTTGACTTTCCCTCTCCGTTGGCTCCTATAAGCCCTATATGCTCTCCTTTAAGCAATCTGAAGGATACATTATTAAAAATGGCTCTGTCTCCAAAGCCATGGCTTAAATTTTCTACATTAAGTATCATAAAAGCTCCTTTTTCTATTTAAACTATCTTATTTAAATTTTTTTATTTCACTGTATGGAAGCTTACCTCCAAATATGTCAAGGGCGCTTCCAACCGTAAAATCTACAGCTCCCCTTCCAAGTGTCTTAAGCTTCTCTATATCCTCCATTGTTCCTATGCCTCCGGCATACGTCATCTTAAGGCCTGCAAGCCTTCCCAAAAGCTCTGCAAGCTCCTCCTCTATGCCTTTTGCCTTTCCCTCTGCATCTACGGCATGTATAAGAAACTCGCTGCAATAATCTGAAAGCTTATAAAATACCGCTTCTTCTAATGAGACGTCCGTAAACCTCTGCCATCTGTCCGTAACAATATAATACCTTCCGTCTTTCCTTCTGCAGCTTACATCTAAAACAAGCCTGTCCTTTCCTGTGACACGTACAAGGCTTTCAAGATTATGGTAATTTACCATGCCGTCCTTAAAAACAAAGGAGGTTACTATTACATGGGATGCCCCTGCCTCAAGATAAGCTTTTGCATTTTCAAGGTTTATTCCTCCTCCTATCTGAAGCCCTTCCCTATATACGTTAAGGGCTGTAAGAGCCTGCCTCTTTGTTTCTTCATAATAAGGTGAAGCGCTGCCGTTAAGAAGTATTACATGACCTCCCTTAAGCCCGTCCTTTTTATACATTTCTGCATAAAAGCCTGCATCCTGCTCTGACACAAAATTTTCCCTGACGTCATCCCCGTAATCCCTAAGGGTTCCCCCTACTATCTGCTTTACCTTACCGTTATGAATATCTATACATGGTCTGAATTTCATATATACCTCATTTCCGTACTATCCTTATTTTTGTATCCTTCACAACATTATTATTGTATTTTCCCAATATCCTTACTTTTATATTTTTGCAATATCCGCTTTTGTATTATTTTTACTATTACTCAACACTCTTTAATGATGTGGCCATATCAACCTTTTTAAGCTTATAGTGCATTGATATATTTATTATTACTGCAAAAAGTATGGTCAATAAGCTGCTCCATACAAAGCTTAAAGGCTCCACGCTTCTTCCAAACATAACCATGTCAACCTCAGCCGTTACAATGACAAATCTGTGAAGAACTACTCCTAAAAATGCTCCTGCCACTATTCCTATTATGGTTATTATTACATTTTCCCTGTATATGTAACGTGATACCTCAATATCATAAAAGCCAAGGACCTTAAGCGTGGCCAGCTCCCTTCTCCTCTCGCTTATATTAATATTGTTAAGATTATAAAGAACAATAAACGCAAGACCTCCCGCTGCAATAATAATTACTGCAATTATTACATCCATGCTTCCAAGCATATCCTCAAAGCCGCTTCTCATTTTATCTATATAAGAAACTCCGCTTACTCCGCTGCACCTTAAAAGCTCCTCTATTATTTTCTCCTCGTTTTCCTTACCTTTATCTGTAAGTGATATTAATATCTGGTTATACTCTGCCTTTCCCACAAGACTTTCGTACATGTTCTGCGTCATATACACATTATGATAAACATAGTTTTCTACTATGTCTCCTACGACAGCCTCATATCTGTCTGTATCTCCAAATACAAGCTTTATGGTATCGCCCTTATTTACCTTAAGCTTGTCCGCCGCCTTTTCCGATATCATTATTCTGCTGTCAGACATTTGATAATTCTCATGCTTCTCCCTGTCCCGAAGCTTAATAAAATCCGTAAATTTTTCAGTGTCATTTGCAACATAAATAAATCCCGTAAGGCTTGCTTCATCTCCCTCAAGAGTAAGAGAGCTGTTTCTAATAAAAATATAATCTCTTACTTCCCTGTTATTATTAAGCTTACTCTCTATATTTTCCCTGTCCGAATCTGACAAACCGGCTTCTAAGCCCAGCACCGTATCATACCTGTGAAGCTCATCATACTGTATTCCGATTATGGAATTAATGGAATCCTTTACGCCAAAGCCCACTACCAAAAGGGACATACAGCCGCTTATTCCGAACAAGGTCATAAACAGACGCTTTTTATACCTTACAAGATTACGTATGGTTGATTTTCCCCCAAAATTAATTTTATTCCATATAACAGGAATATGCTCTAAAAATATTTTTTTTGTTTTTTTGGGAGGCTCCGGTCTCATAAGCGCCGCCGGACAATCCGTAAGCTCTCTGTAGCAGGAAAATACCGTAGCTACAGTTACCAGAATAACCGCCACACCGCATGCCAGAGTAAAATAAAACATATTAACAGGGGTGAGAATGGTTTCAATAGTGTATAGCATATTATAGGCGTTAATAATTACCCTTGGCAGCACAAGGCTTCCAAAAATACCTCCTATAAGGCTTCCTATGACAGAGGCAAAAAGGGCATATTTTATGTATTTTGACGCTACCTCCGCCTTAGTATACCCAAGGGCCTTTAACGTACCTATCTGTGTTCTCTGCTCCTCCACCATTCTCGTCATGGTAGTAAGGCTTACAAGGGCAGCCACTATAAAAAATACCACAGGTATGACCTTACCTATATTTCCAATACGCTGCGCATCCTGGTCAAACTCACCGTATGTCTGTATTGACGTCCTGTCAAGCACATACCATATGCCGTCAAGACCATTTACATAAGTTTCTATTTTATTTTTAACGACTTCTACCGTCTCGTTATATTCATCTGTATAAGCTTCCTTTTCCTCTGCTCCCTCAACGGTAATATAGCATGAGCCGTAAACCGGCAGTAAAAAAGCCTCTTCCTTTACCATAGCCACGCCGTCTATCTTTCCGTTGCCGATGGTTGTTGTTCCCCTGTCCCTTCCTATATAGTAAGGAGACGTATAAATGCCTGTCACCGTAAAGGTTGTTTCCTTAATAATACTCTCTATTGCAGTTTCATTACCTGACGTAAAGGTAAGCTCATCACCTATTTTTAAATTATAATTTTTTGCGTAGGATTTCTCCACTATGCACTCATTAATTTCTTCCGGAAGTCTTCCCTCCTTCATTGCAGGCTCGTTTATCCCCTCCGTATATGACTGGAGCGATACAACGCCCTCCTTATCCTCTATCCTGTTAATAAAATCAACCAGATATGCTCCCCTTGCCGTTTTTACACCGTCTATCTGCCCTATTTCCTTAACTATTGCATCAGTAATCCCCGTCACGCCGCTTTCCGTAACTATCATAGGCGACACCACTCTTATGTCCATAAGCTTTCCGTCATCATAAAGCTTATCCGCCGACAGCCTCATATCCGGCTCCGTAGAGCATATCCCCGCAAAAAAAGCCACACCCAGCGCCACAATAATCAAAATGGAAATAAATCTGCTTTTAGTTTTCCTAATCTCCACATAAAATTCCTTTTTAACAGCCCTCATAAAATCACCCTTAACTCTTCCATTCATATACTTAATCCATTCATATACATAAACCCATTCATTATCAATATAAACTCAATCATTCCATATCATTTATCTGATTAATTCATGTACACAAATCCGTTCATATTCTAACCTGTTAATATCTCAACTTCTGCTCATGTATACAAGGAAGAATGACCTAAAAGGTCATTCTTCAATGTGAAACTTAGAAATTCTTAGTCAGCGTTCTTTGCTGACTTAGAATTTCTTTTCACATTTACCACTCTATCCGTTCTACCGACACTATACTATTATTTACATACGTATCCGAAACCTGTCCGTTTTTTATCTTAAAGACTCTGTCTGCCATAGGTACTATAGCCTGATTATGTGTTATTACTATAACCGTCATCCCCTTTTTCCTGCATGTATCCTGCAAAAGCTTAAGTATGGCCTTTCCCGTATTATAATCAAGAGCTCCCGTAGGCTCGTCGCATAAAAGCATTTTTGGATTTTTTGCCAGTGCCCTTGCTATGGCTACCCTCTGCTGCTCTCCTCCCGAAAGCTGCGCGGGAAAATTATTCATTCTGTCCTTAAGTCCAACCTCTGTAAGCACCTCGGCCGCATCAAGAGGATTTTTGCTTATCTGGTTTGCCAGCTCCACATTTTCCTTTGCCGTAAGATTTTGTACAAGATTGTAAAACTGAAACACAAAGCCTATGTCATATCTTCTGTATGCAGTAAGGTTTTTTGAATTGTATTTGCTTATGTCAGTTCCGTCAACAATAACGCTTCCCGACGTAAGGGTGTCCATTCCTCCCAGAATATTTAAAACAGTAGTCTTTCCTGCGCCTGACGGTCCCACGATAACTACAAACTCACCCTTCTCTATGGAAAGGCTTATTCCGTCCGCTGCCTTTATAGACACCTCCCCTGTTTTGTATTCCTTTACAACATCCTTAAGTTCTATAAAGCTCATAAAATTCCTCCGTTATTTATCTTCAACCTTACTTTACCTTCATCAGCCTGCGCAGCTTGTCTTTACTGAAATTATTATAGCATATGATTATATATTAAATCAAATATAAATTATGGTGTCTTACATGCGCTAAAGCTTTATGCAGCGCCGCCTGATATCGTTTTTCACACAGGCTTCAGCACAGTAAAAGCGGAGCTGTCGCAATAAGTTTTAATCATACAGGATATGGTATTAATACGCAGTTGTATCATACAATATTTTTTATATGCTTTTCTTATTGCGACAGCTCCGCTAAGCATTATATTAAAATACGGCAATCTGATAACGGAATTTTGTTTGCTATATAATTTCAGTTATCTTCTGTATTGCTTCTTCTTTTGTTGCAACAAAGAATACGTCTTTCCCATTGTTGCTTTCATAGATAAAATCTTTCAGCGGTTTGCTGGTATAGTGTGAATAATCGCCGTATATTGCAATTTTTCCACCATAATTGACGTATTTTTGAATAATTTCTCCTGCCAAACCACTGCTTAAAATAAAGAAATCTTCAACAATCAACTTTTTATCCATGATAATATACTTTGTATCTGCCTCATATTTGGCAGACATAAGTAAATCAAGGGCAGAATTAACATCAGTAATTACTTTACTGTCACTTAAGACAACAGCTGCCGTTTTGCTGCCGCAATCAACTTTCTCAAATTTCATACCTTTACCTCCTCAAAAATTACAGACAAAACCTACATTATCGCTGTCGGAAAAGCTTTAAGCATTATACGCCTTACCAAGAGCCTGCTCTATATCTGCTATTATATCCTCCGCATCCTCTATGCCTACGGAAAATCTTATCAGGTCAGGCTGGACTCCCGCCTCTATAAGCTGCTCCTCTGAAAGCTGTCTGTGGGTATGGCTTGCAGGATGAAGCACGCTTGTACGCGCGTCCGCCACATGAGTTACAATAGCAGCAAGCTTAAGGTTATCCATAAACTTAACAGCCACATCTCTTCCTCCCTTAAGACCAAAGGATATTACTCCACAGCTTCCGTTTGGCATGTATTTTTTAGCAAGCTCATAATACTTGTTGTCCTTAAGTCCGCAGTAATTTACCCACGCCACTCTGTCATTGCTGTTTAAATATTCCGCTACATTCTGGGCATTTTCACAGTGCTTCTTCATTCTAAGGTGGAGCGTCTCAAGTCCCGTATTAAGCAAAAATGCATTCTGCGGCGACTGGATTGAGCCTAAATCCCTCATAAGCTGCGCCGTTGCCTTCGTTATGTATGCCGCCTTTCCAAACCTTTTGGTATATATAATTCCATGATATGATTCATCAGGCGTGGTAAGTCCCGGAAACTTATCACTATAAGCCTCCCAGTCAAAGTTACCGCTGTCAACAATACAGCCTCCTACTGCCGCTGCATGACCGTCCATATATTTTGTGGTAGAATGTGTAACTATATCTGCTCCCCACTCAAACGGCCTGCAGTTTATAGGGGTTGCAAAGGTGTTGTCAATAATAAGGGGAACTCCGTGAGAATGGGCAAGTCTTGCAAACTTCTCTATGTCAAGTACCACAAGAGACGGATTTGATATTGTTTCTGCAAATACCGCCTTTGTATTTTCCTTAAATTCCTTTGCAAGCTCCTCCTCCGGTGCGTCAGGGTCCACAAAGGTAAAATCAATGCCGAATTTTCTTAAGGTTACGTTAAACAGATTAAATGTACCTCCATATATAGGTGCGGAGCACACTACATGTCCTCCTGCCTCGCATATATTTATAATTGCAAAAAGATTAGCTGCCTGTCCGCTTGAGGTAAGCATGCCTGCCACTCCCCCCTCAAGCTCCGTTATCTTAGCTGCTACTGCGTCATTTGTAGGATTTTGAAGCCTTGTGTAGAAATAGCCCTCAGCCTCTAAATCAAACAGCTTTCCCATGTAGTCGCTGTTGTCATATTTGAACGTAGTGCTTTGGTAAATCGGCAAAACCCTCGGCTCTCCGTTCTTTGGCGTATATCCTCCCTGAATACATATTGTTCCTAAATTTCTCTTTTCTGACATATTAATTCCTCCGTTCCGCCTTTAGGCAGCGTTTTTCTGCTTTTTCACAGCCTCTTATATTTTTTCATGGTTTTTTATAAATAAACTTATGCAGATATAAGCTTGCTGCAATAGTTCAAATGTACTCCGGAATAATTATTCTCCCGTTCCACTAAAGCTTTTGCCTTATCTATTTCAAACCACTCCAAAGCATTTACTTCATTAGAAATTCTAAATTCATTTTTATTTACATAAGCTATAAACCCCGACATAATAATATTTTTTGCAGTCTGCACAATATTTTTCTCTCCCTCGTCTCCTACTGATTTTATGGTTAATCTTTTCCCACATTGCACACAGTAATTCAATTCCATAACATATATCCCATAATTCTTCTGCTAAAAAATTGTTTAAATACAAGTGCTACGCCAATAGTACATGCTTAAATAAATACCCGGCATACTGCCTTATACAAATTTATGCATCTATTTACAGCGTAGCACCTTATATTATATTTTGTTTATAATATATTTTGCTTATAATATATTTATCTGCATATTACTTTAAAATATATGCTTACATCAGTTACTATCTTACATCCTTCATGCTAAAGCTGATTCTGCCCATCTTATCCTTGCCAAGGCATACTACCCTTACAATATCCCCAAGGGTAAGAACATCCTCCACATGATTTATTCTCTCATTGGAAATCTTTGAAATGTGCACCATTCCTTCTTTTCCAGGTGCAAATTCAATAAACGCGCCAAACTCCTTAATGCTTATTACCTTGCCTTCAAATATCTGCCCCTCCTCAAAGTCTGTTACGATAGTCTTAATATATTTTACTGCCTTGTCCATCATAACCGGCTCTGTTCCGCATACGGATACTGCTCCGTCGTCGGTAATATCAATCTTAACGCCTGTCTCATCTATAATGGCGTTGATTGTCTTTCCTCTCTGACCTACCACATCGCCTATCTTGGCAGGGTCTATCTGAATCTGTACAATCTTCGGAGCATACTTTCCTACCTCAGGTCTCGGCGCTGCTATAGCCTTGCTCATGCAGTTTTCCATAATAAACATTCTTGCTTCCCTGCATCTTGCAATAGCACCCTCCACAATACTTCTCGTAAGACCATGAATTTTTATATCCATCTGTATAGCCGTAATACCTGCGTCTGTACCTGTTACCTTGAAATCCATATCTCCGAAGAAATCCTCAAGTCCCTGTATATCCGTAAGAAGCACATAGTCATCATCTGTCTCGCCTGTGACAAGACCGCATGAAATACCTGCTACCATCTTTTTTATTGGAACGCCTGCTGCCATAAGGGACATGCATGAGGCGCATGTAGACGCCATAGAGGTAGAGCCGTTTGACTCAAAGGTCTCCGACACTGTACGAATAGCATACGGAAACTCCTCCTCACTAGGAAGCACAGGAATAAGCGCTCTCTCTGCCAATGCACCGTGTCCAATTTCACGTCTTCCCGGTCCTCTTGAAACCTTTGTCTCTCCTACGGAATATGATGGAAAATTATAATGATGCATATATCTCTTTGAGGTCTCGTTTTCGTCAAGACCATCAAGCTTTTGGGCATCTGAAAGAGGCGCTAAGGTACATACGTTGCATATCTGTGTCTGACCTCTTGTAAACATGGCTGAGCCGTGTACTCTTGGTATAATGTCTACCTCTGCCGCAAGAGGTCTTATTTGTGTAAGCTCTCGTCCGTCAGGTCTCTTGTGGTCCTTAAGTATCATCTTTCTTACCGTCTTCTTCTGATACTGGTACAATGCTTCAGGTATAAGAGGGAGCCAATCCTCATTATCTGCAAAGGTCTCCTCTAATTTTTCCCTTATTACCCTTATATTTTCCTCTCTTACCTGCTTTTCATCCGTAAATACTGCCGTTTCCATCTCTGACGGTGTAACAATTTCCTTCATTTTAGCAAATAATTCCTCAGGTATGGCGCAGCTTTCATATGTGTGCTTTGGCTTTCCTACCTCTGAAACAATCTTGTCTATAAATGCAATAACCTGCTGATTTATGGCATGAGCAGCATATATAGCCTCTATCATTTTACTTTCAGGCACCTCATTTGCGCCTGCCTCTATCATAATTACCTTTTCTCTTGTAGACGCTACTGTAAGCTTAAGGTCTGAATCCGCATTCTGGGACGCATTTGGATTAAATACAAATTCTCCGTTTATAAGTCCTACCTGCGTGGTAGCGCAAGGACCGTCAAAAGGAATATCCGATATGGCTACAGCTATAGCTGAGCCAAGCATTGCTGTAAGCTCAGGGCTGCATTCCGGGTCTACCGACATAACCATATTATTTAATGTAACGTCATTTCTGTAATCCTTTGGAAATAACGGTCTCATAGGACGGTCAATTACTCTTGAGGTGAGAATGGCATTTTCTGACGCCTTTCCCTCTCTCTTATTAAAACCTCCCGGTATCTTTCCAACTGAATAAAGCTTTTCCTCGTATTCCACACTAAGAGGAAAAAAGTCAATTCCCTCTCTCGGCTTCTCTGAGGCTGTAGCAGTTGACAATACAACTGTATCGCCATAGTGCATAAATGCCGCTCCGTTTGCCTGCTTTGCAACTCTTCCAATATCAACTGTCAAAGTCCTTCCTGCCAATTCCATACTAAAACTTTTGTACATGTTTCTTCCTGCCTTTCATAATATAAATTCTTTTCTTTAGGCAGAAGACCGAAAACACTAAAAAAAGTGCCGAGAGTTTTAACTCTTTTGGCTGCGGCGCTTTCAAATTTGGCTCCGCCGAATTTTTAGTCATTCACCGCTATGCTTTCGCACATGTCGTTTTATACTACGTATTCCAAAGCGCCAAGAACTTTAGTTCTTTGAGTTTTAACTATTTTAGCTGCGACGCTTTTTTTAGTGGTCTCGGAATTGTTCTTCTGCCTTTTAACCTAACAATAGACAAGGCTGTAGCCCTGTCTATTGAAAAATTAATCCATGTAAAATTACTTTCTGATGCCTAACTTCTCGATTAAACTACGATATCCTTCAAGGTCTGTCTTCTTTAAGTAATCAAGAAGACCACGTCTCTGACCAACCATCTTAAGAAGACCTCTTCTTGAATGATGGTCCTTCTGGTGTGTCTTTAAATGCTCTGTAAGCTCCTTGATTCTCACGGTTAAAATAGCAATCTGAACCTCAGGAGAGCCTGTGTCCTCTGGTGTCCTTCCATATGTCTTAATTAATTCTGCCTTCTTTTCCTTTGAAATCATCTTGAAATCCTCCTAAATAATATAATACCGCGATACACATTAGTTCCGGTCGGAGCGTCCGCAAACCAAGTGTACGCTTTTTACACTTTGTGTACGCTTTTCACACTTTGTGCTTTGCAGCTATTATCGCTGCGTGAAAACTCACTGAATAAATATACCATAAACATATTTATATGTCAATTATAATATTTTAAAAGGATACCGCCCTTACAAACGGTACCCTTTAACTTAATCCTTTTTATTTTTCTTATGGAATAACTCTCACTGCAAAGCAAGGGGTTACGAAGTATGCGCTGCCTATTCTTATACCGCCTGTAGGCGTAGATGCATGCACAATCTGTCCGTTTCCAATGTATATAGCCACATGACCTATTCTTGAGCCATATTTGTAAACCATTATGTCTCCCGGCTTAGCCGACGTATATGGTATCTGGGTTCCTACAGAAGCATACGCTGCCGAGCTTCTAGGAAGACTATATCCAAAATGCGCAAATATAAGCTTTACAAAGCCTGAGCAATCTGTTCCTTGGGTAAGGCTGTTGCCTCCATATACATATGGATTTCCAAGGAAGTTCATAGAATAATCTATCAAATCCTTAGCTGTCTGTGATACTGTCTGGTCTAATGAGGATGCATCAAATGATGGTCCCGTATATTTGTTTCCGCCTGAACTATTATTTCCGCTGCCTGCCGCTGCCGTATTATTTACTTTAACCTCTACTATCTCTACCGCAGTAGGAAGTGAATATACCTTTTTTACATAATCTGCTGATACATAGCCTGTAAGATTGTTTATATCAATCTTATACCAGCCGTTGCTTTCCTCCTCAAGTATATCTAAATACTCACCTGAGTTAACCTTTGTGGAAACGCTGCACTCTGTTGACGGCTCCTCTCTTACGTTAAGGATGTCGGCAGTAACTAAAAGCTTTGCCTTCATGGTTTCCATTGCCTTTACGTTTGCGTCGTAGCCTGTCAATATGTAATCAGATGATACATAGCCTGTAACGTCACCTGACTTTATCTTATACCAGCCGTCAGCCTCCTCAAGTATCTCACAGGCTGAACCGCCGGGCATTTTTCCTATTATCTTATTATTTGTACCTGCTCCGTCTCTTACATTAAGGTATGACGTAACATTTGAAACGCCAAGATTTGTATATCCGTCTATAACCGAGCCTTCAGGCACATACTTTGTGGCTACGTCCATTCCCTCTGCCGATGATGAAACATCATTTGTGTCAACCGTTGCATTTCTTAAAACATCTGACATTCCTGCTACAGGTATAGCTGTTTTTCCTGTGCTGTTATTAAGCTTAGAACTGTCATTTGAGCTTCCAACAAGGGACAATGAAAGTGATGAAAGCATAACCTCTCCCGAATACTCAGGGGAATTGGCTGCCGTTACCGTAAATGACGACGCCTCTAAAATTTTTGATACATCTATAGAATCTTCATTTTTCTGTGAGGGGATTATAGCATTGATTCCTATTGCAGCTGCTGCAAGTACAATAGCACTTGCGACTGATTTAGTTTTTCTCATGTTTTCCTCCATTACATATACTGTATATAACATTTACCTTGAAACACTTTATCTTTGTTAAATTTTGTTACGTATTTATTACTTTTATAACAAAACCCAAGTCAAATTATAGCACTTTTTATCAGAATGTCAACCCTCATTTCAAATGAATTTATCTTTTGGGTGATATTTTTACCCTCCAAAAGAATTAAATTTATTCAAAAATAATATTTCTGCAAATTTCCTTATCCTTTACAAGCTGCCTTTTTAAGGCGTCCGTGCTGTCGAATTTCATTTCAGGCCTTGTATGCTTTACAAGTTCAATCTCAATAATTCTTCCATATAAATTTCCAATATAGTCCAAAAAATATGTCTCTACCCCAAGTTGCTTTTCCTTTTCATTTATTGTTGGCTTATATCCTATATTTGTAACTCCTCTGTAATATTTTCCGTCTATGTTGCAAAGGCTCACATAAACTCCATAGGGAGGAATTATTTTTTCCTTTTCAGGAATAATATTTGCCGTAGGCGTGTCCAGTATCCTTCCTATCTGATTTCCGTATACTACCCTTCCCGCTATGGAAAACCTGTGTCCAAGCATTTTTTCCGCCTCTTCAAGCTTTCCTTCCTTTATAAGCCTTCTAATTACAGTACTGCTTATAATCTTACCATTTTCAGACACCATATCCACTATTTCTGTATCAAAACCATATCTTTCTCCACAGCTTTTTAATGTTGAAGTATCTCCCAATCTGTCCTTTCCAAACCGGAAATCCCCGCCGCAAATAATTTTTCTTACTCCCAGCCTGTCCACAAGAATATTTTTTACAAATGCTTCTGCAGACATATTTAAAATTCCCGAATCTATAGGATATACTATTATTATATCAATTCCTGTTTTTTCATATACGAGCATCTGCTCATTTTCGGTAAATATTTTTTCTTCAGATATATTTTTGCCGGCGGTCTTAGGATTTCTTGAAAAAGTAAAAATCAGGGATATATATCCTTTGTTTTTTTCCTTTATAAGCCTTTCCATAATATCACGGTGCCCTCTGTGAACGCCGTCAAACTTTCCCAGCGCTACAGCCGTATTTTCCATATGAAGTTTTTCTATATCCGTAATATCCTTTATAATTTTCATTATAATCCTCATTTCTGTATACATGCCTCTCACATTTTCAGAGACTGTTCCTACAAAAATAATTTTTCAGGCATAAGCAGGCTGTCCTTTATTTTATATATCCCAATAAATTCATTTTTATAATCATATACCTTATAGCTTTCAGCCATGTTTTTTTCATCTGAAGCGCTTTCGGCCATACCGTCTGCTTCAAAATTATTTATCTGAATATTTTTTATCATTTTTACAGGTATAGGGTTTCCATTATACAAAAGCTTATTTAAAGTCTCTTCCATATAAATGCTTTTAAATTTTTCAAACATCTTATCTATGGGAAATATTATATCGTCAAGGAGTCCCCTTTTCATATAATCCTCCACCTGAGCCAGCGTATATGATGCTTCCTTTTCAAAGACTCCTGTTTTTATTCTCTCAAGGAATGTCATGCATCCGTATGTTCCAAGCTTAAGCCCTATATCGTGACATAAGGTCCTTATATATGTTCCCTTTGAGCACTCTACCTCCATGCTTATTCGGGGATAATCTATAACAAGCTTTTTTATGGCAATAATCCTGACATTTCTGGGCTTTCTTTCTATTTCAATGCCCTCTCTTGCAAGCTCATAAAGCTTTTTTCCATTAACCTTTATGGCACTGTACATGGGAGGTATCTGTGAATATTCTCCTATAAAGGACATTACCGCATCATATATAAGCTCGTCTGTAACAGTTTCCCTCTTCCTTGCAATATCTGTCTCGTTTATAGTTTTCCCCCATATATCCTGGGTATCCGTTGCTTTTCCAAGAATAAGCTCTGTACTGTAGGTTTTTTCCTTATGAGTAAGCATATCGCACAGCTTAGTTGCCCTTCCAAGACATACCGGCAGCACTCCAATTGCGTAAGGGTCAAGCGTTCCCGTATGTCCTATTTTCTTCTGCTTTAATATGCCTCTTAGCTTTGCAACCACATCATGTGACGTAAAGCCCTTTTCCTTATATATATTTAAAATTCCATTATACATTATGGAGAACATCCTTTTCTTCAAGCTGCTGTTCTATATGCTCAAGAAGGTTATTTACCACATCATGCTTCGTACCTTTAAGAATACAGCCTGCTGCCCTTACATGTCCGCCGCCGCCAAAATATCCTGCAACCACATTACAGTCAACATATTTCTTTGAGCGGAGGCTTACCTTATATTCCATAGGTGAAATTTCATACATAAATATGGCAACGTCAACTCCTGCCGTCAGCCTAAGCTGCTCTACTATTCCTCCCATTTCCTTTTGCGTCACGCCGTAAAATTTCATTTCTGACTGGGAAATTGCAGAATAAATACATTTTCCCTTAAGAAGAAGTATGCTTTCCAAAAGCGCTCTTCCAAGAATCTGATTTTGAACATAGCTTTTTTCATAAAAGCCTTCATCTATAACAGCAGGGAAATTTACTCCCTTGCTCATAAGCTTTCCCGCTATATTCATGGTATGCTCAGAGGTATTTTCATACTTAAACACTCCCGAATCATGTACAATCCCCGTATATATAGCCGTAGCCGCAGCCTCTGAAATTTTTTCCTCCTCAAGCATATCGTACAAAACCTCACATGACGAGCTTGCAGTTGGAATAACATGATTTACCATACCAAATTTTGTATTGCTTACATGGTGGTCAATACACAGCGTTTTTTTTGCCTTAACATATTCCTCTCCTGCTACGCCTATTCTTTCAGCATTGCTTAAATCTATCGCTATAAAAAGGTCAAAATCCGTATCCACTACAGTCTCTTCCACCTTATCCATAGCCTTTATATAATCAAACCTTCCCTTAGGCTCCTCCATATACACATGTGTTTCTATATCCGGATAATTCTCAGTTATATACAGGTACAAGCCCATGCATGAGCCCACGCAGTCTCCGTCAGGCCGTACATGTCCCGCTATACCAAGCTTTTTTACTCCTACAAGAAAATCCGCTAATTTTACCCGTGGTTCTGACATAATAAATCCTTGTCCTTTCTACTATATTCGACAGCTATTCTTCATTATCTTCTTCAAAGGTTTCTTTCGTTTCCTGATTTTCAGACAGCTTACCGTTAACCTCATCTATAAGCTTTGACATATTTACGCCATACTCTATGGACTGGTCCAACACAAAGGTAATCTGCGGCGTATTCCTAAGATTTATGGAGGCTGCAAGCTGTCTCCTTATATATCCCTCTGCATTTTTTAAGCCCTTTATGGTGTCCTCCTGCTCCTCCCTGCTTCCTAGAACACTTATATACGCCTTGGCATACTTTAAGTCGGGAGTGACATCCACGGCAACAACACTTGTCATAGTGCTGATGCGCGGGTCCTTTATTTCATTTCTTATTATATTGCTAAGCTCATGCTGTACCTCAGCATTTACTCTTATACTTTTTATACTGTTTTTTCTCATTTTAATACCTCACGCCGCCCATGCGGCTTTAAATATCATGACTTAAAAATCAGGCTTAAATATTAGCGGGATACCTCTACCATAATATATGCCTCAACCTGGTCTAATTCCTGAAGCTCATTAAAGCCTTCAAACACAAGACCACACTCGTAGCCTGCCTTAACCTCTTTTACGTCATCCTTAAATCTCTTAAGGGATGCCAAAGCTCCCTCAAATATCTGTTCACCCTCTCTGGTAATTCTCACGCTGCAGCCTCTGGTAAACACGCCGTCGAGGACATAAGAGCCTGCGATAGTTCCGACTCCTGAAGCCTTAAACAACTGTCGTACCTCTCCATGTCCAATAATCTTTTCCTCAAACACAGGGTCAAGCATGCCCTTCATGGCTGCCTCCACATCCTCTATTGCCTGATATATAACCCTATAAAGCCTTATATCAACCTTTTCCCTGTCTGCTGTATCCTTTGCCTGATTATCAGGTCTGACGTTAAAGCCTATGATTATAGCGTTTGAAGCCGCAGCAAGGCTTACGTCAGATTCATTTATGGCTCCTACTCCGCCATGAATTATCTTTACAACAACCTCATCATTTGAAAGCTTTACAAGACTTTGCTTTACTGCCTCCACTGAGCCCTGGACATCTGCCTTTACAATAATATTTAACTCCTTAACGTCTCCTGACTGTATCTGGGTAAACAGGTCGTCAAGGGACATTTTGCTCTTTGCCCTTGCTCCCTCAAGCAGCTTTTCCCTGTCCTGTGAAATAAACGTATCCGCAAAGCTTCTTGCCTCTTTTTCATTTGATGTTGAGACAAATACCTCTCCTGCATTCGGCACGTTGTTTAGTCCCAAAATTTCAACAGGCTTTGACGGTCCGGCCTCCTTTACCTTATTGCCCTTATCATCAATCATTGCCCTAACCTTGCCGTAGCATGAGCCTGCTGCCACAGAATCTCCTACCTTAAGGGTACCCTTCTGAACAAGAACTGTTGCTACTGAGCCTCGTCCCTTGTCAAGCTTAGCTTCAATAACAATACCTCTTGCCTTTCTCTTTGGATTAGCCTTTAATTCAAGCAGCTCCGCTGTAAGCAGCACCATTTCCAGAAGCTGCTCCAAGCCTTCTCCTGTCCGGGCTGAAACAGGTACAAATGTAGTGTTTCCTCCCCAGTCCTCTGCGAGAAGCTCATATTCCGCTAACTCCTGTTTTACCTTTTCAACATTGGCGCTAGGCTTATCTATCTTATTTACCGCTACAATAATTTCTATCCCTGCTGCCTTTGCATGGCTTATTGCCTCGATTGTCTGAGGCATAACGCCATCGTCTGCCGCCACAACCAGAATAGCTATATCCGTAGCCTGCGCTCCTCGCATACGCATGGCCGTAAACGCCTCGTGTCCAGGCGTGTCAAGGAAGGTAATATTCTCTCCGTTACATTCTACAGTATACGCTCCTATATGCTGTGTAATTCCCCCTGCTTCCCCCGATATAACGTTTGTCTTTCTTATTGCATCAAGAAGGGAGGTCTTGCCATGGTCTACGTGTCCCATAACGCATACTACGGGATTACGCTTAACCATATTGCTCTCGTCTTCCTCTTCCTCCTTTAAAAGCTCCTCAATAGCGTCAACCTTTTCCTCTTTCTCCGCTATGATCCATAGCTATTTCCTCTGCCTGCTCAAACTCTATCTCATTGTTTATTGTCACTATCTGTCCCTGTAAAAACAGCTTCTTTACAAGTGCGGATGCCTGTATTTTCATTTTTGCAGCAAGCTCGCCTATAGTAATAATTTCAGGTATTGTAATCACCTTAATTTCCTCTTCCTTTGGTTCAGGCTTTGGCTGCGGCTTAGGCTGCTGACTCTGCTGCCTTGGCTGATTACCGTTTCCTCCTGCTTTTCCGTTGTTTTTCCTGTTATTATTTTTACCGCCGGCTCCGCTGTTCTGAGGATTATATACCTTTGTTATATGCTTCTCCTTCTGCTTGTCGCCTCCATGCTGCTTCTTATCGCCGCCGTTATTTTTATTATTATTCTTATCCTTATTATTGTTCCTGCCGTTTCCGCTATTATTGCCGCTATTATTCATGGCGTTACTGCCATTGGAATTACCGCCGTTATTATGGTTTTTATTATTCTGCTTTCCGGCTCCCTTTGCTCCCTGAGGTGGATTGTTCTTCTTTTCCTCTGTCCTTTCCTCAACCCTTTTCTTAACCTCAGCAGCAGCCTTTTCTATATTCTTCTCAACATTCTTTTCTATATTTTTAACTGCCTTTTCTGCTTTCTTACCGGCTTTTTTAACAGCATCCTCTCCCTTTTGGACTTTTTCACTGACACTTTTCTCTGCCTTTTTAACTCCTGCCAAAAGCTTACTCTTAACTAACTCCACCTGCTCCTCAGTAATGGAAGACGAGGCTGTCTTGCCCTCTACTCCCTGCTCCTTTAACGCTGCAATAATTTCCTTACTTTCTCTTTCTATCTGCTTAGCTAAATCATATATTCTTATTTTTGTCATAGCATTACCTCCATACTTAAAAATTGTTTCTCTAATGCTTTTTTAAATCCTTCATCAAGAATAGCAACACTTGCTCTGAATTCCTTTCCCATGAAATGTCCAAGTTCTTCCTTGGTGCCGTAAAAGTAAACAGGTACCTTATAAAAAGAACACATATTTGTAAATTTCTTTTTCGTATTGTCCGATGCTTCCACCGAAACTATAACCATATGCGCCTTTCTTTCCTTTACTGCCTTTTCTACTGAAAATTCTCCCCCTGCCGTTTTTCCTGCCTTTGTTGCAAGGGATATCATTGACAATATTTTATCCATTACCTTTAAGCTCCTTTTCAAGACTGTCATATATATCCTCTGAAATTACTGTTTTAAGCGACCTTTCAAAGCCCTTTGTCTTTCTTGCCTTATCAAAGCATTCTGCAGAATGACATATATATGCGCCGCGTCCGTTTTTTTTGCCTGTCATATCAACAAATATCTCATCCGTATCTGTCTTTATAACACGAATCATTTCCTTTTTTGGCTTCATCTCACCGCAGCCCGTGCACTTTCTCAAAGAAATTTTTTGGCTCTTTGATGTTTTTTTATTATTCATTCCACTCATCAGGATGCATCTCCTACTCCTCAGTTAACTGTTCAAGCTCTCTTGACTGGCTCTCGCTCTTTATATCTATCTTAAAGCCTGTAAGCCTTGCCGCAAGCCTTGCGTTCTGACCTTCCTTGCCTATTGCAAGAGAAAGCTGATAATCAGGCACGACTACGCTTGCTGTTTTCTCCTCATCATCTGCAACTACAGATACTACTTTTGCCGGACTTAGTGCATTTTCTATAAGTATGGCAGGATTTTCACTCCAGTTTATAATATCTATCTTTTCTCCCCTAAGCTCGTCGACTATTGCATTTACCCTTGAGCCGTTTACGCCTACGCAGGCTCCTACAGGGTCTACATTTGGGTCGTTGCTTCTTACGGATATCTTGCTTCTTGAGCCGGCTTCTCTTGAAATGTTTACTATCTCAACAATTCCATCCTTTACCTCGCTTACCTCAGCTTCAAAAAGTCTTTTTACAAGCTCCGGATGTGTTCTCGACACAACAATGCGCGGACCCTTTGTAGTATTTTTAACCTCTACCACATAAAGCTTTATTCTGTCATTAGGCGCGAACTTTTCTGTCTTTACCATTTCGTTCTCACCAAGCACCGCATCCGCCTTACCCAGATTAATGCTTATGCTTCTTTCATTTATACGCTGTACTATACCTGTTACAATATCCTTTTCCTTGCCATAATATTTGTCAAAGAGTACCTTTCTCTCCTCCTCGCGAATGGTTTGTGTAATAATATTTTTTGCGTTCTGGGTGGCTATACGTCCAAATTCCTTTGACTTAACCTCAACGTTTACAACATCGCCTTCCTTGTACTTTTTGTCTATTTCCTGAGCCTGGGTTAGTGAAATTTCTACCGCTTTATCCTCTACCTGTTCCACTACGGTCTTTTCCGCAAAGATTGTAAAATCTCCCGTATCCCTGTCAATATTTACCTTTACATTATCTGCCTTTCCAAAGTGATTTTTATAAGCCGTAATAAGAGATGTTTCTATTGCCTCAAGCATTACCTCCTTGCTTATATCCTTCTCCTTTTCCAACACATCTAATGCTTCAATTAATTCTCTGTTCATTTTTTCTTTATCCTCCTAATTTTATATAATATGCTGAAAACATTGTTAAAAATCAAACGCAAGCCTTATAAGCGCTATCTTTTCTCTGTCAAAGGTTATTTCCTCACCGTCTGCCGATATGGTTACGCTGCTGTCTGTAAAGCCAGTCAGTGTCCCTTCAAAATCCTTCTTTTTGTCCATAGCCTTGTAAAGCTTTATCTCTACCTGCCTGCCAATGCTTCTTTCAAAGTCTCTTGGCTTTTTAAGAGGTCTTAAAAGTCCCGGCGAGCTAACCTCAAGAATATATGAATCCTCAATAAAGTCCTCTTTATCCAGCAAATCGCTTACTGCCCTGCTTATAAGCTCACAGTCGTCTACATTTATTCCATTTTCCTTATCAATATAATATCTTAAGTAATAATTTCCTCCCTCCCTGACATATTCAGTGTCAACCAGTTCAAAATTATTTTTCTTAATTAATGGAATTATAAGCTCCTCTGCCTTTTTTTCATAATCATCCTTCTTTGACATTTAATCCCTCCAAATTTTGATTAAATTATAAAAATCAACAAAGAGTGGGCTTTTGCCCACTCTTTACCAACAGTTACCATATCACCTTATTGATGATAACATCATTCTATTTCTTTTGCAAGTATTTTTTTCTACAAATTATTTTTTTCTATCCATGGATGTTTTTCTATCCATTTTTATCTTATGCTTTATCTTCCTTCTATAATATTGTATAAACCTTCCAAAATATACATTTATTTCCGCTCCGATAAAAAGTATATACATACAGATATAAATCCACAGCATTAAAAGCACTATAGTGGTAAGACTTCCGTATGCATATGATTTTCCTGCAAAGTTATCTACATATACTGAATAAAAAAATGAAAAGCCCATCCAGCCCACCGCTGAAAACAGCGCTCCCGGAAGGTGATTCATGAAGGTATATTTTTTATCGTCTATAAGCTTATATAAGCCTATAAACAATAATGTAAGTATCACGGGAACATATAGTATACGCATGCCTATAAGCCACTCTACCAAATCGTATAATATAGGGACATGTTTTCTAAACGCACCAAGCAGCGTGTTTCCAAATACCACCATCACAAGGGACAATACTATTCCTACAACAAAAAGCACCGTATACAGGCTGGCTATCAGGCGAAGCACAAAATAGTTCCTGTTTTCCTTTATGTTAAATACATTATTCATTCCTCTTATAATGGATAGTACTCCCTTAGAGGCCGACCAGACCGTAAAAATCGCCGTAAATGATACGATAGTTCCGCTGGTTTTTTCATATATTTCCCTTATAAGGGATTCTGCCAACGGCTTTAAGGTTTCCGGCATAACGTTTGAGGCGGCGCTTAAAAGAAATTCCTCTGTGACAGGAGTATATCTTATAAGCGAAAAAACCAGCAGCAATAAAGGAAAGGCAGATATTATAATAAAAAATGCAGACTGGGTGGCATATGCATATACATGGTCCTCGTTTAGCTTATCTGTGAAATCATATATAACCTTATAAACCTTTTTTATAAAATTTATCATCAATTCCATCCTTCTTTTAATAATAGGAAAGTTCTCCATAAAAATGCAAAGTTTGACTAAGCCTGTTTTTAAACTTTTTTATTTTTTCATAGATAATATTTCCTCTTTCGTTATACTGAAAGGATAATTTTTCAGCTTTGACTCGTTTGAAAGTATGCTTTCGGCATTTTTTTCAAGTATTTCCTTTGATACCTCTGTATCTCCCAGTATTTTGTCCAAATAATCCGAAAAAGCCTCCTGACTTTCAAAGCCCAGCAAACTTAAAACCTCACAAGCCTCCTTACTGTCCTTATAAATGCTTACATACCCTCCAAGATACATTCCTACTGCTTTTCCGTGGGGAACTCCCATCTCGTATGTAATCATATAGCTAAGTCCGTGGGAAAGGGACGTTCCTGTATGTGTAATAGCCATTCCTGCCACCATGGAAACATGCATAAGCTTAGTATAATCTGCTTTTGTAATTTTATCCTCAATAAGCTTATCCTTAAGCTGCCCCCACATCATAAGTCCCTCTCTGCTGTATATTCTGTTTAATTCGTTTGAGTTTGTATTTAAATAGCTTTCAATAAGATGCGCAAGTGCGTCAACCGCAGTGTTTACAATACAGCTTCTGTCAGCAGTTTTCAAATATTTTCCATCAATAAGAGCCACCTGCGGATATATTTTGTGGCTTATGCTCCTTTTAGTTCTCTGCTTATGAAGCGTCAGTATAGAATATGGCGTAACCTCTGAGCCTGTACCGCATGTGGTAGGCACGCATGCCAAAGGTATATATCCAAGTGGAATATTTTCATATAAAACGGTTTCATCCTTATCAGGGTTGGCAATCAAAAGGGCTATTGCCTTTGACGCGTCAAGGGGAGAGCCTCCTCCTATACCTATTATAAAATCAACTTTTTCCTTAATACCCATATCACGGGCCTTTACAACTGTCTCTACTGATGGATTTTCCTCTATATCGTCAAATATAACATATGAAACATTTTGGGATTTCAGCGCTTCCTCCACATCATTAAGGGAGCCGTTAGCCCTTGACGAATGTTTCCCTGTAACTATCATTGCCTTTGTGCCCATAAGCGCTAATTCATTTGCATGATTTCTCACACAATCTTCCTCACTGAAAACTATTGTTGGCATAAATAAAAGCATATCTTTATTCTCCTTCAAAGAATTTTATTATTTTAGAAATATTATACATCAAGGATAATATTATTTCCATATATTTCTTTTTATTTAAAAATAGACTGTTGCAGTAGTAATATTTTAGTTTGTATGGATTAGGAGTTTGGTTTATGGATAAATGTTAATTTGTACCTGTGAAAAAAGTTTTCCTCACATGAAATCAATGTTTTACATAAATGGCTCAATCACAACTGACAATTACCTATTCACTTTGTATTTATGTGGATTTGCTTATATCAGACATAAAAATATGGAAAGTGAAATACATTTATCCAATTATTTTATTTTCTATAAATATATATACAAGAATATGTATATATAAGCTTATTTGCTTATATACGCTATGCTTACATATCTAAATATAAAAATTTATCGGAAGAAAAATAAACAAAAATCACTCATCCCTCTAACAGCTCGCAACTGAGGGTATGTCCCATTAAAAGGCTTCTAGGATTGGAACGGGGAGGTCATGCCGGGACAGACAGGTAAATATAATTTTTTAAAGCATTGA
>ERZ777305.692-NODE-692-length-51987-cov-15.401968_pt1 | contig 51987 bp, 41 predicted proteins | sample MGYA00374965_ERZ777305 | MGnify/ENA primary metagenome ERZ777305 (study PRJEB29328, sample SAMD00013331) | mouse gut metagenome | study: EMG produced TPA metagenomics assembly of the Metagenome analysis of fecal microbiota from mouse which was promoted...
TGATAACAGAGGTTTTCCAGTTATCACAGCCCTAACAGTTGCCGCTGTCGGGGCTATTTCCTTTTTCGTTGTCAAGTAAATCTGCCACTCTCCGTTGCTGATTAGGATATAAATGTCCGTAGGTATTCAGCGTAATACGAATATCCTTGTGCCCCACTCTCTCTTTTATCAAAAGTGGTTCTATACCCTTATTGATTAAGTACGCCACATGAGAATGTCTAAGGTCATGTACCCGGATATTCTTCACTCCGGCTTTCGCAATTTGGCGTTTCATTTTATGCTGTACCGCTTCCTGCACGATTGGGAAAAGTCTTTCATCGTCCGGCATACCATAATGACCGTCAACAAAGTCTTTAATCTCCTTTTTCAAAAACTCCGGGATTTCAACGGTTCTTACCGACTGCTTTGTTTTCGGTTCTGTAATAACGTCCTGCCTGCCAGTGCGATAATAAGTTTTGGTAATGCTGATTTGGTTATTTTCAATACTTATATCGCCTTTTGTCAAAGCTAATAATTCGCCAATCCTACAGCCCGTCCAAAAGAGGATTTCAAAGATTAAATAGTATCGTGTTCCCGGCTCTATCGTCTGAATAAATCTCTGATATTCCTCTGTTGTCCAAAAGTCCAAACTTCTTGAATCGGAATTTCCCATGCGCTTCACTTTCTTACATGGATTTGTGTGCAAATCATAAATGCGTGACGCATGAGTAAATATACAGGTCAACTGATTTTGTATCATTCTCAAATAGCTTTCCGAAAATCCCTTTGTCTGCATTTCGTTCTGCCACTGTATGATTTGCGAAGCGGTAATCTCACTCAACATCTGTTCGCCAAAATACGGAATAATGTGTTGCTCCATCATATACCGTTTATTCTTCATGGTGCGGTCTTTTAACTCATTCTGCTTATCCTCAAAATAGACCTCCACAAATTCACTTAACTTCATATCCATGCTTCGGCTACTGCTCAATTTCTTTTGCCGCTCATACTCTAACGCTTCTCTTTTTGTTTCAAATCCCCTCTTTCTCCGCTTTTTCTTCTCTCCCTTTGCCGTTGTTTCAAACCATTGCGCCGACCACTTTTTTGTGTCTTTCTCCTTATAAGCCATACTGCCACGCTCCTTTCCTTAGCTTATTGATAACTCATAACCGTACATTTTCTTTGCCCAAAACGCCCTCGGAATACGTCCTGCCATTGTAATATACCCCTGTCCTGCAAGTTCCCTGTTCAGTTCTTTTACAATCTTGTAGGCATGAGATTTTGAACAATTTAACTCTTTGGCTATATCTTCCGCACTCATCATATAACGGTAGTTTGCCACACGTTTGTCCTCCTTTCCCCTTTTAGAAACTCATTACAATATTTGTATTTCATATGTGTACGAATTTCGTATATTCATATTATCACCTTATACATATAATGTCAACACTTCGTAAAAATATTTTTACGAACTTCGTATTTACATTTTTTCTATTTTACTCTTTTATGTTTTTCGTATATGTGGTATGATGATAAATAGGATTTATGCTTTTCGTAATTATTCAACATATGAAAATAGGAGGTCACTATGGGCGATGGAAAGAAGCTGAAAGAAATACTTGATAGTAAGAATACAAATGTCCGTCAGATTGCAAAGGCTACGGGAATTAGTGCTACAACACTATATTCTATTATTCAAAAGGATTCCAATATCCGATTTGACTTTGCTTTACGGTTGGCAAATGAATTAGAAATTGATGTGAATGAGATATGCGCCGCCAGTCCGTTCTCCGGCACTATTACTGAAGAAGAAATATATCCCACGCTCCCCGATGGACTGAATGGGGCTCTTGACGGAAACCGGGTAAAGGTATATTTAAAAAATTCACTATATCCGCTTATGTATCTGTTTGGGAAAAATAGTATGCCCGATGTGGATAACCTGTTGACTTCATTTTATCAGCTAGACGATGAAGCAAGAAAGGAAGTAGTGGAAACGATACAGTTCAAGTTACAGTATCACAAAGACAAAGAGCGGGCAGAACAGGTAAAGCAAATAAAAGGTTGGTAAAAAGACAAACTCCGATGAAACTTGGCACCATTTTCATCGGAGTTCTTTTTTATGGCACCGTTTAGGCACCGTTTTACACATTTTCACTGTTGCAAAGTTTCAAAAAGGGCTTCCCGATTTCTCGGAAAGCCCCATAAAATCCAGCTTTTTACTAATTACTCGATGATAGTAGCCACACGACCAGAACCTACTGTACGTCCACCCTCACGGATAGCGAAAGTCAGACCCTGCTCCATAGCGATGGGATGAATCAGCTCGATGGTCATCTCAACGTTATCGCCAGGCATGCACATCTCGGTGCCGGCAGGCAGTTCGCATACACCGGTAACGTCGGTTGTTCTGAAGTAGAACTGAGGACGATAGTTGTTGAAGAAAGGTGTATGACGGCCGCCCTCGTCCTTGGTCAGAACGTATACCTGAGCGGTAAATTTCTTGTGGCAGGTAACGCTGCCGGGTTTAGCCAGAACCTGGCCTCTCTCGATCTCGGTTCTCTGAACGCCACGCAGCAGTGCGCCGATGTTATCACCAGCCTGTGCCTCATCCAGCATCTTACGGAACATCTCGATACCGGTAACAACAGTCTTCTTGGTCTCCTCCTTGATACCAACGATCTCAACTTCATCGTTCAAGTGCAGAGTACCACGCTCCACTCTACCGGTAGCAACAGTACCACGGCCGGTGATGGTGAACACGTCCTCTACAGGCATCAGGAAAGGCTTGTCGGTGTCACGCTGAGGATCGGGGATATACTCGTCCACGGTAGCCATCAGCTCCATAACCTTGTCGCCCCACTCGCCGTTGGGATCTTCCAGAGCCTTCAGAGCGGAACCCTTGATGATCGGGCAATCGGTGAAGTCGTACTCCTCCAGCTGCTCGGTGATCTCCATCTCAACCAGTTCCAGCAGCTCGGGATCGTCTACCATATCGCACTTATTCATGAATACGATGATATAAGGCACGCCCACCTGACGGGACAGCAGGATGTGCTCCTTGGTCTGAGCCATAACGCCGTCGGTAGCAGCTACCACCAGGATAGCGCCGTCCATCTGAGCGGCACCGGTGATCATGTTCTTTACATAGTCAGCATGGCCCGGGCAGTCAACGTGTGCATAGTGTCTCTTGTCGGTCTGATACTCAACGTGAGCGGTAGAGATGGTGATACCACGCTCTCTCTCTTCGGGAGCCTTGTCGATGTTCTCGAAATCAACCTTCTCGTTACCGGCTACTCTCTCAGCCAGAACTTTGGTGATGGCAGCGGTCAGAGTGGTCTTGCCATGGTCAACGTGACCGATGGTACCGATGTTACAATGGGGCTTGTTTCTTTCAAATTTAGCTTTAGCCATTATTGTAGTCCTCCTTAATAAATAAACTGGTTTTTGGTTTCGCCGAAGTGGCTTTGCGCCACCCGGCGCTTTTAACTCGGCTATCTCTGATTATATTAGATAACCAGAGGATTTTCAAGTAATTTTTAGTGAAAATACAAACTATTTTCCTTTTTCTGACAGAACCTTCTCCTGAACATTCTTGGGAACCTGCTCATACTTATCAAAGAACATGGAGTAATTGCCACGGCCCTGGGTCTTGGAACGCAGGTCGGTAGAGTAGCCGAACATCTCCGCAAGAGGCACGAAAGCGCGCACCATCTTGCCGCCGCCGATATCGTCCATACCTTCCACACGGCCACGACGGGAGTTCAGATCACCGATAACATCACCCATATATTCCTCGGGCATAGTCACCTCAACCTTCATGATAGGCTCCAGCAGTACGGGATTCGCCTTCTGCATGGCCTCTTTAAACGCCATGGAACCTGCGATGTGGAACGCCATCTCTGAGGAGTCTACCTCATGATAGGAACCGTCATACACATTGGCGTGAACGCCCAGCACCGGGAATCCGCCCAGAATACCTGCCTGCGCCGCCTCTTTGATACCTGCGCCCACCGCCGGAATATATTCCTTTGGAATAGCGCCGCCCACCACGGTGGACTCGAACAGCAGTGTGGGAGGCTCGTTGATCAGGATATTCGCCTTGGGGTCAAACTCAAACTTCTCACAGTTGGCCTCAAGAGGCGAGAATTTAACTTTACAATGACCATACTGACCACGTCCGCCGGACTGTTTCGCGTACTTGGAGTCCACTTCCACTTCCTTGGTAAACGCCTCCTTGTAAGCAACCTGAGGAGCGCCTACATTGGCCTCCACCTTGAACTCACGCAGCAGACGGTCCACGATGATCTCCAGATGCAGTTCGCCCATACCGGCGATGATGGTCTGCCCGGTCTCGGGATTGGTGTGAGCGCGGAAAGTAGGATCTTCCTCCGCCAGCTTTGCCAGCGCCTCGCCCATCTTGCCCTGTCCGGCCTTGGTCTTGGGCTCGATGGCCAGCTCGATAACAGGCTCGGGGAACTCCATGGACTCCAGGATAACCGGATGCTGCTCGTCGCAGATCGTATCGCCGGTGGTGGTGAACTTAAAGCCCACAGCCGCCGCGATATCGCCGGAATACACTTTATCCAACTCCGCGCGCTTGTTGGCATGCATCTGCAGGATACGTCCCACACGCTCTTTCTTGTCCTTGGTTGCGTTCAACACATAAGAACCGGAGTTCATAGTACCGGAGTACACACGGAAGAACGCCAGCTTACCCACAAAGGGATCAGCCATGATCTTAAATGCCAGAGCGGAAAAAGGCTCATCATCGGAAGAATGCCTCTCCACTTCGTTTCCGTCCAGATCCGTTCCCTTGATAGCGGGAATGTCTGTAGGTGCGGGCATATACTCCAGAACCGCGTCCAGCAGTTTCTGTACGCCCTTGTTGCGATACGCGGAACCGCAGCATACCGGAATCGCGGTACACTCGCAGGTAGCCTTGCGCAGCACTCTCTTTAAATCTTCTACGGAAGGCTCCTCGCCCTCCAGATACATCATGGTCAGCTCATCGTCCAGCTCGCAGATCTTTTCGATCAGCTCGCCGCGATACAACTCCGCATCGTCCTGCATATCTCCCAGATCATCGGTAACGGTGATGCTCTCACCCTTATCGTCGTTGTAGATATATGCCTTCATCTCAAACAGATCGATGATGCCCTTGAACTCGTCTTCCTTGCCGATGGGCAACTGCAGCACGATGGCATTCTTGCCCAGACGGGTCTTAATCTGCTCCACTGCGCCATAGAAATTGGCGCCCAGGATATCCATCTTGTTGATAAACGCCATACGGGGCACGTTGTAGGTGTCGGCCTGACGCCACACGTTCTCAGACTGAGGCTCAACGCCACCCTTTGCACAGAATACACCGACAGCGCCGTCCAGTACACGCAAGGAACGCTCTACTTCAACAGTAAAGTCAACGTGGCCAGGAGTGTCAATGATGTTGATACGATGCTCTAACGCGCCTTCAGCGGGCTTGGTTTCTTTTTCCAAAGTCCAGTGACAGGTCGTGGCAGCTGAAGTGATGGTGATGCCTCTCTCCTGCTCCTGCTCCATCCAGTCCATGGTGGCAGTGCCTTCATGAGTATCACCGATCTTGTAGTTAACGCCAGTGTAATACAGGATACGCTCGGTCAATGTGGTCTTGCCCGCATCGATATGAGCCATGATACCTATATTCCTGGTTCTCTCTAAGGGATATTCTCTTCCAGCCAAGATTTTTTCCTCCTATTTTAGTTCCGCACCTTCCCCTGCGGTACACGATTTGTCAAGATCTGTATCCGGCTTATGCTGCCCATGTCTTAACTGGCGCGCCGCCTGGGAAGATGCTTTTTATTCTTACTATCCGTTTCTAGAAACGGTAATGCGCAAACGCCTTGTTTGCCTCCGCCATCTTGTGTACGTCTTCTTTTCTCTTTACTGCGGCACCTGTATTGTTTGCCGCATCCAGAATCTCATTGGCAAGCCTGTCGATCATGGTTTTCTCGCCTCTCTTGCGGGAGTACATAGTCAACCAGCGCAGACCCAATGCCTGACGTCTGTCAGCTCTCACCTCGATGGGCACCTGATAGGTGGCACCACCGATACGTCTGGCCTTAACCTCCAGAGAAGGCATGATATTGTTCATGGCCTCTTCAAATACCTCCAGAGCGGGCTTACCAGACTTTGCCTCAACCTTAGCAAATGCGCCGTATACAATCTTCTGTGCTACGCCCCTCTTACCGTCCAACATGATGTTGTTGATAAGCTTGGTCACCACTTTGTTGTTGTATAAAGGATCTGCCAATACATCTCTTTTCTGAATATGTCCTTTACGTGGCACGGTTCTTCCCTCCTTAACATTTTAGTTTCGTTAATTCATCGGTACTCACATGTGTTTCCCCAAGTGTTCGCGCGGTATATCTGTAGTCCAGAATTCCAACACTTTTCTTAGTTTCGTTGTTGTGGTCCGAGATACTGCGGATGCTTATTTTTTTGCATCTAAAAGATGCTTATTTTTTTGCATCTTTTGGCCTCTTGGCGCCGTACTTGGAACGAGCCTGCTTTCTGTTAGCGACTCCCGCAGTGTCCAGTGTACCACGGATGATGTGATATCTGGTACCGGGCAGATCCTTAACTCTGCCGCCTCTGATCAGAACAACGCTGTGCTCCTGCAGATTGTGACCTTCACCGGGAATGTAGCTGGTAACTTCGATTCCGTTGGAAAGACGTACTCTGGCGATCTTTCTGAGCGCGGAGTTAGGCTTTTTAGGGGTTGCGGTCTTAACGGCGGTGCACACACCTCTCTTCTGAGGAGAAGACGCATTGGTAGCCTTCTTGTGCAGAGAGTTGTAACCCTTCTGCAAAGCGGGAGCAGTGGACTTCTTCACCGTTGTCTGACGGCCCTTTCTTACTAACTGGTTAAATGTTGGCATTCTGTTTCACCTCTTTCTTATAATGTAATAGCGCTGCGCCGGACCTGTCGTGTATTGTCCACAAAAAAAGCATCCGTACGCATGCTATATTAGTATAGCCACTTGCGGATGCTTTGTCAACATTTTTTTTAAAGTTATCGCTCCAAAATGATATCCAGATACCTTTTCAGCGCGTCCTGCCACGCAGGCAGCCTCGCAAATCCGTTTTCCGTCAGTTTATCCTTGCTCATGCGGCTGTTGGCTGGACGGTTGGCTTTGGCGCCGTACTCCGCGCTGCTCACCGGTTTCACGGTCATGTCGATCCCGGCCTCCCGGAATATGGCACAGGCAAAATCATACCAGGAGCAGATCCCCTCATTGGTGGCATGGTAGACGCCGTATTTCTCGGTCTGCACCATATCCGCCAGCAGTTTTGCCAGATCATAGGTATAGGTGGGAGAACCGAACTGATCGTTCACCACCGTGATCGTGTCATGGTTCTCGGACAGTTTCAGCATGGTCCTGACAAAATTCTTGCCGTTGACGCCAAACACCCATGCGATACGCACGATAAAGTATTTTTCCAGCAACTCCTGTACGGCCAGCTCGCCCTCATACTTAGTCTGACCGTAGACGCTCTGGGGCGCTTTCTCATCCTCCGGCTCCCAGAACTTTTCCCCCTGTCCGCTGAACACATAGTCCGTGCTGATATAGATCATCTTACTATCTAACTCCTTACAGACCCTGGCTATGTTTCGGGTACCTTCCGCGTTAACTCTGCGGCACAATTCCTCATTTTCCTCCGCCGCGTCCACTGCCGTGTAGGCGGCGCAGTGGATCACCGCGTCCGGCGCGTTTTCCCGCAGCACCCGTCTAACGCTGTCGGCGTCCGTGATATCCATCTCCCCGATGTCCACGCCCACAGCCTCTATTCCTCTGTTTTCCAGCTCGTTCACCACATCATAGCCCAGCTGGCCCTTAACTCCCGTCACCAGAACCCTCATTACCGTATTCCTTTCTTAAACAGTCAGTTCCATGCGGGATACCTTATCATATTCCAACACCCGCACGGTCTCCTTTAGTTTTTTCAGATTCCACCCCAAATATACCGGCTGCTCCTCTCTGACCTGGGCGATCCTTCTGCGCCAGCGGAAACACAGCGACAGATAACTGACTATCCCTGCGGTCAGCAGCATGGCTGATCCAAACACGCTCAGCCCGAAACAGACGTACATACATATCCTGTCAGGAACCATTCCGTTTACTCCTTATGCTGTCATCAAATATATCACAAATCTATAAAAAAAGACAGGGATATCTTGAAAAAAGGTTCATTTTTTTTTATAATATAGTATAAACTGTGCATTTAGCAACATATGGGGAGGGGGCGAGACCATATGCCGGAACCAAATCACCAATATCTGGCGGAACTGGTTACCCGTTTTAAACGGCAGGATACAGATGCCTTTGCCGAACTGTACGCTCTTACCTATAATAAGGTATACAATTACGCCAGACATTACCTGAAAGACGATTATCTGGCTCAGGACGCCATGCAGGAGGTCTATATATCCGCTTTCCGCAATATAGACAAACTCAGCGATCCCACGCTGTTTATCGCCTGGCTGAACAGGATCTCTTTCCATGTGTGCTATGATATCCGACAAAAACATCAGGGATTTCAGGATTTTTCCGATCCCGAGCTGCTGGAATTGGTGCGAGATGAGCACCCCCACTCGGACCCTGAGGCCCTTGCCGTGCGCTCCAGCGAGATTCGACGGCTGCGCCGGGCCATGGAGGAACTTCCTTTTCAGGAACGGGCTGTTTTGTCCATGCGCTACTACAACGATATGAAACTGGAGGAGATCGCCTGCGCCATGGAGCTGAGCCGCAGCACGATCAAACGGTATCTCGCCTCCGCCAGAGAACATTTGGCGCGGAAGTTGAAAGGATGATCCCCCTATGGCATTTCACGGATACAGAAAAAAATATCAGATGGATAAAAATAAGGCCGAGGCGGCACTACAGGAAATTCTTGCCGCCAACGGACAGGAGGACATCGTCCGATGCTCCCGCTCCGCGTTTCACAAAAACAACGGCCGCCGCCAGAGACTATGGACTCTGGCAGCTTTCATCACCGCGGCGCTGGCTTTTGCAGGCGTTCTGTTGTGGCTGCAATAGCCACATGCCCCCAGGAAAGGTTCTATACCACCAAATATGAAAAAAAGAGTTTACTCAAAGCTAATTTCATATATTTTATGTATGATACTGCTTGCCGGATGCGGAGACGCCAATTCCATATCCGTCCCCCCCGCCACCCAGCCTTCTCCGGGGCAGACAGACATTGTGGATGCGCTGCAGATCGGTGCCACCAGCTCCCCCGAAACCCCGGACAGGGCAGATGTCCCCGCCCAGACCGCAGAACCCGTGGCCACGCCGACTCCTACCCCGGCACCCAGCCCCACTCCTGAGCCGACACCCCAGCCCACTCCCTTTGTGCCTCTGCGGGACAATACGCCCTACTGTCCGGTCCCGGAAGCTCCCGGAACGGTGACTTACGGCAATGACGTGACTACCATTGACGTCTCTCATATGGAGCAGGGCTATATCATGGCCAACTACACCGGAACATGCTCCAAGGTAAAGCTACAGATCATGGGGCCCAACTCCTACAAATGCACCTACAATCTGAACTCGGCGGATTTTCAGGCTTTTCCGCTGACTGCGGGAGACGGCAGCTATTCCGTCACGGTGAACGAAAACATACAGGGGACCGAATACATCGTCAGTTATGAGCTGAGTCTGGACGTATCCATCGACGACCCTTTCAGCCCCTATCTGATTCCCAGTTCCTATGTGGATTATGACAGTGATACGCAGGCGGTGGATCTGGCGGCAAAGCTGTGTGAGACCGCCGAATCGGATCTGGACTGTGTCTCTCTGATCTACAATTATATAGTGGATACTATCTCCTACGACTATGACCTGGCTGAGCAGATCACCAGCGGCGCTTTGTCCAGCTATATCGCGGACATAGACGACACCCTGACAAGCGGCAAGGGCATCTGCCTGGACTATGCCGCGCTGATGACCTGTATGCTGCGCACCCAGCACATCCCCACCCGTATGGAGGTGGGCTACGCCGGCCTCGCCTACCACGCCTGGGTCAGCGTGTATATCACCGATGTGGGATGGGTCAACGGCATCGTGGAATTCGACGGTGATACCTGGAGCCTGATGGACCCCACCTTCGCCGCCAGCAACAGTGAGGAAGAGTTAAAGGAATTTATAGGCGACGGCAGCAATTACACCGTCAGATACATCTATTAGTCCGAGAGAAGGAGAACGCGTATGAAAGCAAAAAGAACACTGACACAAGCCGAGATCGCCTCATTCTGTTCCCAGACAGCCATGCTGATCCAGGCCGGCATCACACCGGTTGAGAGTATGAGCATCATGCTCAGCGATATGAAGAACGATCAGGGCAGAGAGATCCTTCAGGGGATTTGGGACGTGTGTAAAAAGGGAACCAGTTTCCATGAGGCGCTGGAGAGCGTGGGCGTCTTTCCGGATTACTGCCTGCGCCTGATCGCTCTGGGGGAGGAATCCGGTAAACTGGACAGCTGCCTGCAGTCTCTGGCTATTTATTATGAGAAAGAAGAAAATATACGAAAAAATATCAAGCAGGCCGTCTCCTACCCCCTGATCATGATCGTTATGATGTTTGTCGTCATCTATGTACTGATGAGCCGCGTACTCCCCATTTTCAGCCAGGTGTTCGCGCAGCTGGGCAGCGACATGGGCGGGCTTGCAGCCTCCCTGATGCATATGGGCAATACCTTAAACAAGTATTCCGGAGTATTGCTGGGCTTTATCTGTCTGTTGCTGGTACTGTATTTCTCTTTCACCCGGATTCCGGCTCTGAAAAAGTTAAACCGGCGCTTTTTGAACTGGTTTCCCCCCACCAGGAGCTTTTTTGATAAATATGCCTGCCAGCGCTTTGCCAGCGGACTCGCCATGACTTTCAGCAGCGGCATTGACACTTTCACCAGCCTGGAAATGGTGGCGGAGCTGGTGGGCAATCCCAAGATGCACGAACAGATCCTGGGCTGCAGGGAACGGCTGCGCAAAGGCGATAATCTTTCCGAAGCTCTGGTGGAATCCCAGATATTCAACAACGTACATTCCCGCATGGTGGCCATCGGTTTCCGCAGCGGCAATATAGACACGGTCATGCAGAGGATAGCCGATGCCTATGAAAAAGAAACTGACGAGAAGATGCAGTCCATCATCGCCGTATTGGAACCCACGCTTGTCATAATTCTGTCCATTATCGTGGGGCTGATTCTGTTGTCCGTGATCCTGCCGCTGATGGGCATTATGTCCAGCATCGGATGAGAAGGAGGCTATGATGCGCAGAAACCGTTTTGAGTCCAACTCTCCGGGAATCCTGCCCAGGCTGGCAAGTATGCTGCCTCTGCTGGTAGGTATATTTATCCTGATCCTGTTTTTGGGAGGTATACAGTCCGTCAGCGATACCACTGCCGCCAAACAGCAGCAAAGTCTGGAGACCGCCCTGTCCCGCAGCATCGCCCAGTGCTATGCCGTGGAGGGCATGTATCCCCCAAGCCTGAATTATATAAAAGAACACTATGGACTGACCTATGATGAAAGCCAATTTATAATCGACTACAACCCTGTGGGTTCTAACCTGATGCCCGAGGTCATGGTACTGCCCATAGACTGAGCAGGGCTATTCGGAAAGGACAATAAATCTATGAATATAAGACAGGAAAAAAATCATATCGTGGATGTGTTGTTCGTGCTGGCGCTGTTTGTGGTATTTACACTGTCCGCATTGGTTTTGGTGATCCTGGGAGCCAATGTGTACCGTCAGACCGTGCGCTATATGGACGAGAACTACACCGCCCGCACAGCCTACTCGTATCTGACGGAAAAAGTGCGCCAAAACGATATCTACGACAGTATATCCATAGGGGAGCTGGAGGGCACTACGGCCCTGGTACTGACCCGGGAGATAGGAGACACCGACTATGCCACTTACCTCTATCTTCACGATGGCAGCCTGCGGGAACTGTTTATGCGCCAGGGCAGTGATATCGGCAGCGATCCCCTCTCCGCGGGAAAGGAGATCATGCCCCTTCAGGATTGGGTACTGACAAGTGCCGGAGAACATCTGCTGCATATTGATCTGACGCTGGAGGACGGTACCCGCAAGGAACTGTATATCTCCCTGCACAGCCATTGACCGAAAGGAGGAACTCCTTTGAAACATTCAAAATCATCCCTCTTTTTGATGGAGTTGATCATAGCGTTACTGTTTTTTTCCGTGTCCAGCACCGTGTGTATCCGGCTGTTTGTAAAAGCCCACGCGCTGTCCGCCGAGACAGTAAGCCAAAATTATGCGGTAAACTACGCCCAGAATATGGCTGAAGTATTTACCGGCTATGACGGAGACTTGCAGGCCATGCAGACCCTGTTAGACGGCAGCTATCTGTCCCCGGAGGGTGACTACCTGTCGCTGGTCCAAAACGGTTACCGCGTGGGGCTGCGCCGCAGCGGAAGTCCCGACCCCGGCGGCATGCTCTCCGCCGATATCAGCGTATACAGCGCGGACACGGTGCAGCTAAGCGATCTCTCTCTGGCCTCCTCCACGCTCTACGAACCGCTTTATACCCTGCATGTAGACTTGCACATTCCCTGTGTGAAATAACAGGACATACCTTTGCCGATACACTGCGTTTCTCACAAGACAGGAGCATGTCTGCGTTGGGATATACAGTATGCTCTATGACACTGGCATAGTAACCCAGTTTCTTAACCCAGAAAGGAACATCCCATGAGCTTTCAAAAAAAATCCGGCCCGGAATTTCATATAAACGTGGGCTCATCATCAATCCTGCTGATATTTGTGATCCTCTGCCTGATCTCCTTTGCCACCCTGTCCATCGTCAGCGCCAATGCGGACGCCAGACTGAGCAGGCGGGTCGCCCAGCGCACTGCCGCATACTATGAGGCATGTAATCGGGCGCAGGCGGGTATTGCCAGCATAGATAACACCCTTGCGGCGGTTTACGCGGACAGCTTTGACGAGGATGAGTACTTTATGGCAGTGGGCCATAGGAAAACCTATATTGTTGACATCTCCGACCTGCAGACCCTGTCTGTGACGCTGGATATTCTCTATCCGCAGCAGGAGGGCGATCCCTTTTACCGCATCACTTCCTGGCAGGTCATCACCGACAGTTCCGGCGCGGAGGCCGAGGAGGATTCCGCACTATTAATTCACTGACACATAAGACGATACGCATACAGACAGGGCTGAACCCACATGGATTCAGCCCTGTTTATCAATTTGCTCTATTCCACAGTTGCAAACTCTTCCGCCGCCTGTACTTCGGCCTGCTCCTCGCTTACCTCTGTTTCTTCTTCCTCTTCCACAGTCTCCAGCAGTTCCTCATTCATTTCAGATTCGACTTCAAACCCAGTCTCATCTTCCGCCGTCTCCTGCAGCATCTCGTCCTCAATGAGAATATCTTCCTCGGACTGTTCTTCCTCCATGATCGCCTCCGGCTCCTCCGCTACGGAGATATGACGGATATAATCAGTGTTCAACCGGGTATTGCGGTATCTCTTCATGCCGGTACCCGCCGGAATCAGCTTACCGAGAATTACATTTTCCTTCAAACCGATCAACGGATCGATCTTGCCCTTGATGGCGGCCTCAGTCAACACTTTCGTTGTCTCCTGGAAAGATGCCGCGGACAGGAAGGAGTTGGTTGCCAGCGCCGCCTTGGTGATACCCAGCAGCACCTGCTTGCCCTCCGCAGGCTCTTTGCCCTGCGCGATCAGCGACTCGTTCATATCGTCATACTCCAGTACATCCACCAGAGTTCCGGGCAGGAACTCCGCATCGCCGTTGTTCTCGATACGGATCTTCTTCATCATCTGACGCACGATCACTTCGATATGCTTATCCGCGATATCCACGCCCTGCAGGCGGTACACTCTCTGTACTTCCCGGAGCATATAGTCCTGAACGGCTTTGATACCCTTAATCTTTAACAGGTCGTGAGGATTGACACTACCCTCTGTCAGCTCATCGCCGGCCTCCAGAATCTGCTCATCCACCACCTTGATACGGGAACCGTAAGGAATCAGATACGCCTTGCTCTCCCCGGTCTCCTCGTTGGTGATCACCACCTCGCGCTTTTTCTTGGTATCCCGGATCTCCGCCTTGCCCCCAAACTCGGCGATAATGGCAAGACCCTTGGGCTTTCTGGCTTCAAACAGCTCCTCCACACGGGGCAGACCCTGTGTGATATCGTCACCGGCCACGCCGCCGCTGTGGAAAGTTCTCATGGTCAGCTGCGTACCCGGCTCACCGATGGACTGTGCGGCGATGATACCCACCGCCTCACCCACCTGCACTGCCTCGCCGGTGGCCATATTGGCACCATAGCACTTGGCACAGATGCCGTTGTGGGAACGGCAGGTCAGAATAGTACGGATCTTCACCGCCTCCACAGGCTCGCCATTCTCATTTACGCCCACGCTCAGTATTCTGGCAGCGCGGCTGGGAGTGATCATGTGGTTGTGTTTCACGATCATATTGCCGTCTCTGTCATAGATATCCTCACAGGAATATCTGCCTGTAATACGGTCCTTCAGTCCTTCAATAGTCTCCTTACCGTCCATAAAGGCTTTCACTACGCTGCCGGGAATCTCGTCCCTTCCCTCCGCGCAGTCCACCTCACGGATGATCAGTTCCTGCGACACATCTACCATTCGGCGGGTCAGATAACCGGAGTCGGCAGTACGCAGCGCCGTATCCGACATACCCTTCCGGGCGCCGTGAGCGGACATGAAATACTCCAATACATCCAAGCCCTCACGGAAATTAGACTTGATGGGCAGCTCGATGGTCTTACCGGTAGTATCCGCCATCAGGCCACGCATACCGGCCAGCTGCTTGATCTGCTGATTGGAACCACGGGCTCCGGAATCCGCCATCATAAAGATATTGTTATATTTGTCCAGACCTGCCAGCAGAACGTCTGTCAGCTCCTTATCGGTCTCGTTCCAGGTCTCCACCACCGCACGGTATCTCTCTTCCTCGGTGATCAGACCTCTCCGATAGTTAGCCGCGATCTTATCCACTGTAGCCTGTGCCGCCGCCAGCATCTCTGCCTTCTGCTCGGGCACGGTCATATCGGAGATGGATACGGTCATGGCTGCTCTGGTAGAATACTTGTAGCCGATAGCCTTTACGTCATCCAGCACTTCTGCGGTGCGGGACGCGCCGTGGGTGTTAATGACCTTCTCCAGTATCTGTTTCAGCTGTTTCTTGCCCACATGGAAATCCACTTCCAGTTTCAGATAATCCTCCGGCGTGTTCCTATCCACAAATCCCAGATCCTGAGGCAGAATCTCATTGAACAGAAAACGTCCCAGTGTGGACTCCACATTGCCGCTGACTGTCTCTCCCTGAGGAGTCTTTTTTGTCACACGCACTTTGATGCGGGAATGCAACGTGATGATCTGATTCTCATAGGCCAGTATGGCCTCGTTCACACCCTTAAAATACTTGCCTTCACCCAATACGCCGGGTCTTTCCTGAGTCAGATAATAAATACCCAGCACCATATCCTGAGAAGGCACCGCCACCGGGCCGCCGTCCGAAGGCTTTAACAGGTTGTTGGGAGACAGCAGCAGGAAACGGCACTCCGCCTGGGCTTCCACAGACAGGGGCAGATGCACTGCCATCTGGTCTCCGTCAAAGTCGGCATTGAAAGCCGTACACACCAGCGGATGCAGCTTGATGGCCTTACCCTCCACCAGGATCGGTTCAAACGCCTGGATACCCAGCCTGTGCAGAGTAGGGGCGCGGTTCAGCATCACGGGATGCTCCTTGATTACCTCCTCCAACACGTCAAACACCTGGGTGTCCATTCTCTCCACCAGCTTTTTGGCATTCTTGATATTCTGGCTGATCCCCTTGGATACCAGTTCCTTCATAACAAAGGGCTTGAACAGCTCAATAGCCATCTCCTTGGGCAGACCGCACTGATAGATCTTCAGTTCCGGACCCACCACGATAACGGAACGGCCGGAATAGTCCACACGCTTGCCCAGCAGATTCTGACGGAAACGTCCGCCCTTACCCTTTAACATATCGGACAGGGATTTCAGCGCCCTGTTGCCGGGGCCGGTGACGGGACGGCCTCTCCTGCCGTTGTCGATCAGCGCGTCCACAGCCTCCTGCAGCATACGTTTCTCGTTGCGCACGATGATATCCGGCGCGCCCAGCTCCAGCAGTCTCTTCAGACGGTTGTTTCTGTTGATGATCCTTCTGTACAGATCGTTTAAATCGGATGTGGCAAAACGGCCTCCGTCCAGCTGCACCATGGGACGCAGATCGGGAGGGATCACCGGAATCGTATCCAGGATCATCCACTCCGGCCGGTTGCCGGACTCGTTAAATGCCTCCACCACTTCCAGTCTCTTGATAATACGGGCACGTTTCTGGCCGGTGGAATCCCGCAGCTCTTCTTTAAGTTCCACGGATTCCGTCTCCAGGTTGATGGACTGCAGCAGCTCCTTGATAGCCTCCGCGCCCATACCCACACGGAACTTGTTGCCGTAGGTCTCCCTGGCGTCCTGATACTCTCTCTCGGACAACACCTGCTTATAATCCAGACCGGTCTCACCGGGGTCCAACACAATATAGGAGGCGAAATACAGCACCTTCTCCAGCACTCTGGGCGACAGATCCAGAATCAGCCCCATACGGCTGGGTATCCCCTTGAAATACCAGATATGGGATACCGGGGCCGCCAGTTCGATATGGCCCATACGCTCTCTGCGCACGCTGGCCTTGGTCACTTCCACGCCGCATCGGTCACAGACAACGCCCTTGTATCGGATCTTCTTATACTTACCGCAATGACACTCCCAGTCCTTGCTGGGTCCGAAAATCTTCTCACAGAACAGACCGTCCCTCTCAGGCTTGAGTGTCCTGTAGTTGATGGTTTCCGGTTTCATCACTTCGCCCCGGGACCACTCACGGATCTTCTCCGGAGAGGCTAATCCGATCTTTATGGCATCGAATGTCATGGGCTGATATGCTTCGTTTTTTGTTTCTGACATTATGGCACTCCCTTCCAATGTTAGTTTCATAACCGCTTAGAACTCTTCGTCTGTTTCGTCGTAACCTTCATCGGCGTAGTCTTCATCACTGAAATCGTCTTCCGCATTGATCAGTTCGCCGCTCTCATCGTCGAATTCCTGTGCCTGATAACCCATCTCTCCCAGAGAGTTGTTATCATAATCGTCATACTTCCGGTCGCCCTCCATCTCATAACGGTAATCCGTCTCATTGTAATCAATGGTCTCGGCGATCTCTACCTCGGTGTTGTCGTCGCGCAGCACCCTCACATCCAGGCCCAGAGCCTGCAATTCCTTTAACAGCACCTTGAAGGACTCGGGGATGCTGGGCTCGGGGATATTATCCCCCTTGATGATGGCCTCATAGGTCTTTACACGGCCCACCACATCGTCGGACTTCACAGTCAAAATCTCCTGTAACGTATAGGAAGCGCCATATGCCTCCAATGCCCACACTTCCATCTCACCGAAACGCTGGCCGCCGAACTGAGCCTTACCGCCCAGAGGCTGCTGCGTAACCAGGGAATACGGACCTGTGGAACGGGCATGGATCTTATCGTCCACCAGATGATGGAGTTTCAGATAATGCATGTGCCCAATGGTTACGGCGCTGTCAAAATACTCGCCTGTGCGGCCGTCACGCAGACGCACCTTACCGTCGCGGGAGATGGGAACGCCCTTCCACACCTCTCTGTGCTCTCTGTTTTCGGAAAGATACTGCATAACCTCCGGCAGCAATTCTTCGCCGTGCAAGCTCTCAAAGCTCTCTCCGTTCCAGGGTTTGCCGTCAGGGGTAAGAGTCCTCTCCTCGGCCTTCCACTGGTCCGCCTCCGCCTGGTCGAAAGGCAGATTGGCGTAATCGTTGGCCAGATCCAGAGTGTCCATGATATCCTTCTCGTTGGCACCGTCAAACACGGGCGTAGCCACATTAAAGCCCAGAGCCTTGGCAGCCAGGGACAGATGGATCTCCAGTACCTGTCCAATATTCATACGGGAAGGCACACCCAGAGGATTCAACACGATATCCAGAGGGCGTCCGTTGGGCAGATAAGGCATATCCTCCACGGGCAGCACACGGGAAACCACACCCTTGTTGCCGTGACGGCCGGCCATCTTATCGCCTACGGAAATCTTTCTCTTCTGCGCTATATAGATACGGACAGCCATATTCACGCCGGGGGACAGCTCATCGCTGTTGTCCCTGGTAAATACCTTGGCGTCCACCACAATACCATACTCGCCGTGGGGCACCTTCAGGGAAGTATCTCTCACCTCTCTGGCCTTTTCGCCAAAGATGGCCCGCAGCAGCCTTTCCTCCGCGGTCAGCTCGGTCTCTCCCTTGGGAGTCACTTTGCCAACCAGAATATCTCCGGCACGTACCTCCGCGCCGATGCGGATGATGCCGCGGTCGTCCAGATCCTTCAGGGCGTCGTCGCCCACACCGGGCACGTCACGGGTGATCTCTTCAGGCCCCAGTTTGGTATCCCGGGCCTCGGCCTCGTATTCTTCAATATGAACGGATGTATATACATCCTCCATCACAAGTCTCTCGCTTAGCAGAACGGCGTCCTCGTAGTTGTAGCCTTCCCAGGTCATAAAGCCGATCAGCGGGTTTTTACCCAGAGCCAGCTCGCCCTCGTTGGTGGACGGGCCGTCCGCGATCACCTGTCCCGCTTCCACATGGTCCCCCTTAAAAACAATGGGTTTCTGATTGTAGCAGTTGGACTGGTTACTGCGGGAGAACTTGGACAGACGGAACTCCGCCTTCTCTCCGTCGTCATAAGTCATTTTTATCAGGTTGGAAGATACATACTCCACCTTACCCGCCTTGGGCGCAACCACACATACGCCGGAGTCCACTGCCGCCTTCTGTTCGATACCTGTACCCACTACAGGAGCCTCGGTGAGCAGCAGAGGCACAGCCTGCCGCTGCATGTTGGAACCCATCAGCGCACGGTTGGCATCATCGTTTTCCAGGAAAGGGATCAAGGCCGTAGCCACAGAGAACACCATCCTGGGGGACACATCCATGTAGTCAAACATGGCCTTGGGATACTCCTGCGTCTCCTCACGGTAACGGCCGGACACGCTGTTGCGGACAAAATGGCCGTCCGCATCCAACTGCTCATTGGCCTGGGCCACATGGTAGTTGTCCTCCTCGTCGGCGGTCATATATACCACGTCCTCCGTCACCCGGGGGTTGGCGGGATCTGTCTTGTCGATCTTGCGGTAAGGCGCCTCCACAAAGCCGTACTCGTTGATGCGGGCATAGCTTGCCAGAGAGTTGATCAAACCGATGTTGGGACCTTCGGGAGTCTCGATGGGGCACATTCTTCCATAGTGGGAGTAATGTACGTCACGCACCTCAAATCCGGCACGGTCCCTGGACAGACCGCCGGGGCCCAGCGCGGAGAGACGCCTCTTGTGGGTCAGCTCACCCAGCGGGTTGTTCTGATCCATGAACTGGGACAGCTGGGAGGAGCCAAAAAACTCCTTCACCGCGGCAGTCACCGGTTTGATATTGATCAGAGACTGAGGGGAGATATCCTCCGCGTCATGGGTGGTCATACGCTCACGCACCACACGCTCCATTCTGGACAGACCGATACGGTACTGATTCTGCAGCAGTTCGCCCACCGCGCGGATACGCCTGTTGCCCAGATGATCGATATCATCGTCATTGCCCAGGCCATACTCCAGATGGATATTGTAGTTGATGGACGCGAAAATATCTTCCTTGGTAATATGTTTCGGGATCAGTTCATGCACGTTCTTGCGGATCGCCTCGGCCAGTTTCTCCGGATTCTCGCCGAATTCCTGGATGATCTGCGCCAGTACGGGATAATACACCCGCTCCGTAACGCCCAGTTCTCTGGGATTGCAGTCCACAAAGCTGGTGATGTCCACCATCATATTGGACAGCACCTTCACATTGCGCTCCTCCGTCTGTACATAGACAAAAGGAATCGCGGCATTCTGTATCGTGTCGGCAATCTCCGCCGTCACTTTGGTACCTGCAGCCGCCACTACCTCACCGGTGGAGGGGTCAACGGCATCCGCCGCCAGTATCTGATGTCTGATACGGTTGCGCAGGGCCAGCTTCTTGTTGAATTTATATCTTCCTACCTTCGCCAGATCATATCTGCGAGGGTCAAAAAACATCGCGTTGATCAGGCTCTCAGCGCTCTCCACACTCAGGGGTTCACCGGGACGTATCTTTTTGTATAACTCTAACAGACCCTCCTGATAATTCTCAGCAGTGTCCTTGGCAAAGCTGGCCTCAATCTTGGGCTCCTCGCCGAATACTTCCCTGATCTCATCGTTGGTGCCGATCCCCAGCGCTCTGATCAGCACAGTGATGGGTACTTTTCTGGTGCGGTCCACACGCACATAGAACACATCGTTGGAGTCGGTCTCATACTCCAGCCATGCGCCGCGATTGGGGATAACAGTACAGGAAAACAGTCTCTTACCGATCTTATCATGCCCTATTCCATAATAGATACCGGGGGAACGAACCAGCTGGCTTACAATGACACGCTCCGCGCCATTGATGATAAATGTGCCCGTGGCGGTCATCAGAGGCAGATCGCCCATAAATATCTCATGTTCGCTGATCTCCTCTTTCTCCTTATTGTAAAGACGTACCTTTACTTTAAGAGGCGCTGCATAATTGGCGTCTCTCTCCTTGCACTCCTCGATGGAATACTTCACATCATCCTCGCACAGCTCAAAATCTACAAACTCCAGACTGAGGGAACCGCTGTAATCAGCGATGGGAGAGATATCGTCGAAGACTTCTTTTAAGCCCTCCTTTAAAAACCACTGATAGGAGTCCTTCTGGACTTCGATCAGGTTGGGCATTCCCAAAACCTCTTTTTGTCTCGAATAACTCATACGCATGTTCTTGCTGTTCGCAATGGGACGTATTCTGTTTTTTTCCATGGACATTTCACCCCGTTCTTTCTGATTTGCTTATTCGCACAAAAAATAAGCCTAACACACCACAATAGTGCATCTTCCATAATAGCACAAGTGTTTTTGAGAGTCAAGCAGTTTTTTGGATAAATTTAGGATGGATGGAATTTGTATGGAAAGCAACGGACCCGCCTGTGACAGGCGAGTCCGCACAAAGAGACGTGGTTTACTTGAGAGTTGCCTTTGCGCCAACCTCTTCCAGTTTCTTCTTGATCTCCTCGGCCTCTTCCTTGGAAGCAGCCTCCTTGACCATCTTAGGAGCGCCGTCTACCAGATCCTTGGCTTCCTTCAGGCCCAGGCCGGTGATCTCACGAACCACCTTGATAACCTTAACCTTCTCAGCGCCAACCTCGGTCAGCTCCACATCAAACTCGGTCTTCTCTTCCTCAGCTGCTGCCGCAGGGCCTGCCGCCACTACAACGCCGGCTGCCGCAGATACGCCGAACTCCTCTTCACATGCCTTTACCAGATCATTTAACTCTAATACGCTCAACTCTTTGATAGCGTCGATTAATTCCTGAGCTGTTAATTTAGCCATTTTCTTTTCCTCCATATTTAAGTTCCGCAACTTCTCTCCCTGCACCTCTCGTTGGAATAAATCCCGTCCATAACGCGGCCGATATTTATTCCGGCACTGCCCGGGCCGTTGCTGTTTTAAGTTACTTTCGCGTGCCCGGAGAATTACTCTTCAGCGGGTGCTGCTGCCTCTTCCACAGGGGCGGCCTCTTCAGCGGGCGCTGCCGCAGGAGTCTCTACCGCCGATGCGCCGCCTTTTTCTGCCAACTGTTTCATAACACGGGCAAAATTGGTGATCGGGGACTGCATGGAACCCAGCAGTCTGGACAGCAGTACTTCCCTGCCGGGAATGCTCGCGATGGATGCCATACCCTTGGCGTCATACACGGTTCCTTCCACCACGCCGGCCTTGATCTCAAGCTTGTCGGCTTTCTTGGCGAACTCGGCCAGAACTCTGGCAGGCGCCGTAGCGTCTGTGGTGGAGTAGGCCATTGCGCTGGGACCGTTTAAGTAAGGAGCAAGACCTTCAAAAGCGGTATCCTTAAACGCAAAGTTCATCATGGTGTTCTTGTAAACCTTGTAGACAACTCCTGCCTCACGTAAATTCCTACGCAGCTCGGTATCCTGCTCAACAGTCAGTCCACGGTAATCAACCAGAACTACGGACTGCGCATCCTTGATACCAGCAGAAATCTCTTCCACGATAGGCTGTTTTAATTCGACCTTTGCCATTTTTCTACCTCCTTATAGATTTTGTTGCCGAAAGAAGGTTTTTATCAAAAAAGCCCCCCTGACAGGGAGGCACAGTTTCCTATAAAAACGCACTCTCCTCGGTAGGCGCTACGCTTACTCCTCTCCGCCGTGCCTGCTCCCATGGGAGCTGCGCTGCCGCGATTCGGAACCTACTGTCTTCGGCATGGTTTTTCAACCTTTGATACAGTAACATACTGAATGCTTTTTGTCAACCCCCCGGACACGTTTTTCTCCGCATATATTTACAATTCATATCCGCGATGTCCGTTTCAGGCTTTACTTTTCACAGATCCGGTACAGCCACACCTGGTAATAGGCATTCTCCTCGGTAAAAGGACTGCCCTCCACCAGCTCCAGCGTCAGGTCAGTCTGTTCCCTGCTGGCAGGGCTCAGCTCCACCGGAGCCGCCGCCAGCAGATAGCGGATACGCAGCGCGTTCATGGCATCCAGATCATAGTCCAGATCCACGTATCCGCTCTGTCCCTTCGCCACCATCCCGTTTATGCCATAGGGCGCTCCCGCAAGATACAGCCGATTGCCCCATTCGTCGAAATAGCGCCGGGTCTCCTCGTTCTCTTCCAGCTCCCGGGCCATCACCCCGCGGAAACGGTGCTTGTACTTAAGATCGTAGTTGTTGGAGTAACCGTCGGCGCAGGTGTAGCCGTGATACAGCGCCACAGAGGGGTATATCCCCAGGCTCACCACGCTGTACTTTTCCTTGTCTTCCCCTATGGCCCCGTCAATCCGTGAGAACACATCCTCCATGAATATGCTCTCCCATGTCACCTGACGGTAGCCGTCCAGCAACATCAGCCGCATATTCTTGTTCAGCGTACTGTCCCTCAGAATTTGGAATCCCTCGATCCCAAGCAGCAACAGGCAACAGATACAGGCCGCCAGACGCGGCCACTGCCTGTCCCATGTTCTCCCGGCAGACAGACCGCCTTCCTCCCGGGTCCCGGCACCGGCAGACACCGTCCTGCATTCACCCAATAAGCAGACGCCTTCCAGCACATGGCCCAGCACCAGCATCCACATAAACGGAAAGCACCAATAGATCCTGTCTGCCTGAAAATATGTGACCATGCCCCCTACGGACAATCGCAGTGACACCACCTGGCCGCAGTTCCACAGCACCGCCAGCAGGGCGCACAGGCAGACCAGCCCGATCAGACTCCAGGCTGCGCCCAGTCGCCCGGACGCTCCGCTTTTTTTATCCCGGCAGAGCAATACCGCCAGCGCCAACAGCACTGCCGCCGCCAATATCCCGGCGGAATACACAGGAGAGTAAGAGCCGCCGCTGAAAAAAAGCTCTCTCAGAGATGCCAGCGGATGCCCAGCCGTCCGCAGAACCATCTCCTGCCGGTGGGTAGCGAAACCTTTTCCCGTAAAGCTGCGCAACAGATCCGCGTTCAATACCAGATAGGTTGCTAACAGAGTCAACGTGCCGCCGCCCACTCGCAGCGCCGGGCCATAACCGGTTTTTCCGCGCTTTCCCCTCAACGCCAGATAAGCGGTCCAAAGCAGTCCCGCCGCCACCCACACATAGCCCACCAATGTCAGCGAAGAGCATGCCGCAAACAGAGCTATGCCCAGATAGCAGCCCGCCCATCGACGCCGTTTTACGGTTTTCGACTCCGTCTCCTCTGCCAGCCTCAGCCCGCACAGCGTCAGCATGGGCTGCCCCAGCGCCGCCAGACCGTATACAGGGTAAAAAGGGATATAACAGAATACACAGCCCACGGCCCAACTCACAGTCGCCCGCAGTCCCAGCTTTTTGCCCAGAGCATACATGCCCAGAAACCCCGCCAGCAGGCAGAGCCAATGCATCACCGCAAAGGCCGTAAAGGGAGAAAAGAATTTGTAGAGCAGCACGCCCAAAGGGGCGGGCGGCAGCATGGACGCCTTGTCCATACCGTTCATAAACTGCGGGATCACATTACCCCGGCCCAAATATCTGGCCTGATACATATAGTTGAGTACCTCGCCGTCCAGCTGGTCATGCACCTGCACGTAACAGCCTTCGCCCAGCACCGCGTAGGGCAACGCGATCAGACTCACCGCCAGCAGGCCCAGCAGCACCCACACCGCATCCTTACGTCTAATATGATTCCATATTTCCCACAGTTTCTTCATGATTACCTCTATGTGCATATCGCTGGCCCTGCCTGCGATACTGCGCTGATCAATATTTGAAACGTCAGTTTCAAACTTACCTCTATGTGCATATCGCTTACAAAAAGAACCCTCCCGAAAGGGAAGGTTCCTTATCCGCTTGCTCACTGCGCCGTTAGAACTTGGCAACGCTGACCTTTACGCCAGGGCCCATGGTGGAGGTCAGAGTGATGCTTCTCAGATACTGACCTTTCAGAGCGCTGGGTTTTGCCTTTACGATGGCGTCCATCAGTGCCTTGAAGTTCTCCTGCAGAGCCTCATCCGTAAAGGATGCCTTGCCCACGGGAACATGCACGATGTTGTTCTTGTCCAGTCTGTACTCGATCTTACCGGCTTTGATATCGGCGATAGCCTTGGCCACATCCATGGTCACGGTACCGGCCTTGGGGTTGGGCATCAGACCTTTGGGGCCCAGCACCTTACCCAGACGTCCAACCACACCCATCATATCGGGAGTGGCAACCACCACGTCAAAATCCAGCCAGCCTTCGTTCTGGATCTTGGGGATCAGCTCATCGCCGCCCACATAATCAGCGCCTGCGGCCTCGGCCTCATTCACTTTGTCGCCCTTGGCGAACACCAGCACCTTTACGGTCTTACCGGTTCCGTTGGGCAGCACCACCGCGCCACGGATCTGCTGATCCGCATGACGGCCGTCGCAGCCTGTTCTGATGTGTACTTCGATCGTCTCGTCAAACTTCGCGACTGCAGTCTTCTTGGCCAGCGCGATGGCATCGGCAGGCTCATAGAAAGTTGTTCTGTCAACCAGCTTTGCAGCCTCTACATATTTCTTACCACGTTTCATTATCATACCTCCTAGGTTCCAGCGACAATTTTTTACAAATTGTCTCCCAATCAATAGTGTTTAGTCTTCAACAACAATACCCATGCTCCTTGCGGTTCCGGCGATCATGCTCATAGCCGCCTCGATGCTTGCCGCGTTCAGATCCGGCATCTTCATCTCCGCGATCTCGCGAACCTTGTCCTTGGAAATGGTAGCAACTTTGGTCTTGTTGGGAGCCGCAGACGCGGTCTTTAAGTTGCATGCCTTCTTGAGCAGTACTGCTGCAGGCGGAGTCTTGGTAACGAAACTGAAACTTCTGTCCGCATATACCGTGATAACAACAGGGATGATCAGATCACCCTTATCTGCTGTTCTGGCGTTGAACTGCTTGGTAAATTCAACAATGTTTACGCCGTGCTGGCCCAGTGCGGGACCAACGGGCGGAGCCGGTGTAGCTTTGCCGGCAGGAATCTGTAACTTGATATATCCTTCTACTTTCTTTGCCATAGTGGCACCTCCTATAAATGTGGTAATTCGGCGCAAGCGTTTCAAAAAACCCTGAAGTCTTGCTCCCACTGGAATACCGCCGCGGGTATCGCCGCCGCATCCCTACGCTGCCAGGGCGTCAGCCCTGCTGCCGCCCGGCCCCAAAGGCCCTGCGGCTATATTCACCGGGTGGACATACCCTGCCCGGAAAATATCTTTAAGATAACTTTCTGATCTCCGCGAAACTGATCTCCACAGGCGTCTCTCTGCCGAACAGTTCCACATTGATGGTGGCTGTCTGTTTGCCGAAGTCCATCTTCTGAACGATACCCACGGTATCCTTCCAAACGCCGGCCACCACGGATATGCTGTCTCCCTCCGCAAAGTCCACGGAGACATTGTCCGTCTTGATACCCAAAGGTTTCATCTCCGCCTCTGTCAGCGGAACAGGCTTGCTGCCCGGTCCTACAAAACCGGTGACGCCACGGGTATTGCGCACCACATACCAGGTATCGTCGTTCATATCCATATTAAGGAGTACATAACCCGGAAACATCTTGCGCTGAACCGTCTTCTTTACACCGTTCTTCATCTCCACAACTTCCTCCAGCGGCACCCGGACCTCCAGGATCTGCTCTGCCAGGGAGGGGTTGTTCTCGATGGTCTTCTCTATATTGGCTTTGACCTTATTCTCGTAACCGGAATAAGTATGAACCACATACCACTTTGCCTCTGCCATACAATCACCCTCGCTCTAAATGGTTGTCAGGATATTCACGCCGTACTGAATGAAATAATCCAGCACTGCTATGATTACTCCCAGAACAATAGATATCGCCACAACTGCTACGGACTGCTTAAAGGTAGATTGTCTGTCCGGCCAGGAAATCTTCTTGAATTCGGCCTTCAGCCCATCAAAAAATCTGGGTTTTGCGGTCTTCTCTGCGGAATCTCCCATTCTTACCTCTTTTCTGCATATCGCAGGCTGACCTGCAATACTGCTTTAATGCGTATCCGGGCACATGATGCCCAAATATCCAAAAGTGAACCGGATCTCTTATTTGGTTTCCTTATGCATGGTATGGGTTCTGCAGAATCTGCAATACTTCTTGGTTTCCATACGGTCGGGATGTGTCTTCTTATCCTTGGTGGTGTTGTAGTTACGCTGTTTGCACTCTGTACATGCTAAAGTAATTTTTGTACGCATTGTTTCCTCCATTCCGCTGCGTGGGCAGCCGTCTATCGCTATAAATTAGGCATAAAAAAAAGACCTAAATCCATCTCGCCTAATTAACATAGCATACTCCGGCGTATTCGTCAAGCACTATTTTGCGTTAGTTAACCTTAGTTAATTACGGGGGGTTATGGGATATAAATCATACCTGTCCGGCTGCCCCGGCTCACTGCGCCGCTTTAGCTCAGCCGGAAACATGTCTGAGCTATGCCCGGAGCATAATGAGACAGGCATGGAGCCGCGCATTAATTAGTGCGCGGCCCCTGCAGTATTCGGCTTTCCGTCCGGAATTACTTACTCACAAAATCAGGAAAATATGCATCCCTGCCTACAGCAACTGCAGTCCTTCCTTCTCCGCTTCACACATCACTTCCTCCGGCCACAGGGAACACTGCACCTCCCCGATATGGGCCTTGCGCAGGAAGAACATACAGATGCGGGACTGACCGATGCCGCCGCCGATGGTAAAGGGAACCGTCTCATCCAGAACGGATTTCTGGAAAGGCAGCTGGGCACGTTCCGTGCATCCGGCCTTTTCCAGCTGGGACAAAAGCGCCTCCCGATCCACGCGGATGCCCATGGAGGAGAGTTCCAGCGCGATATCCAGCACCGGATAGTACACCACGATATCCGCGTTCAGCGCCCAGTCGTCATAGTCCGGCGCGCGGCCGTCGTGAGGCTCGCCGCTCTCCAGCACATCCCCGATCTGCATGATACAGACGGCACCCTTGGCCTTGGCTATGTAATATTCCCTCTCCTTGGGGGTATAATCGGGGAACATCTCTTCCAGCTCTCTGGTGGTTATAAAGAAAATATCGTGAGGCAGGATCTCTTCAATATAGTCATAGTGGATGGACATGTATTTCTCGGTCTTGCGCAGTACCTTGTATACCGTGCGCACCGTTTCTTTCAGCGTGTCCAGATTCCTGTCCTCCCGGGTGATGATCTTCTCCCAGTCCCACTGGTCCACATAGATGGAATGGATATTGTCGGTGATCTCATCCCTGCGGATGGCGCTCATGTCCGTGTACAATCCCTCACCCACAGAGAAACCGTACTTGCAAAGCGCGTATCTTTTCCACTTGGCAAGAGACTGCACGATCTCTGCCTCTCTGCCCTCCTGCTCCTTGATATCAAAATTCACGGGCCGCTCCACCCCGTTTAAGTTGTCGTTCATGCCGGACTCCGGGGCCACAAAGAGCGGTGCGGACACACGCAGCAGATGCAGGCGCTCCGCCAGCAGAGTCTGGAAAAAGTCTTTTACGGTCTTGATCGCTACCTGCGTTTCGTACAAGTTCAGCTGGGACTTATATCCCCTGGGTACTAATTGGTCAGCCATTGTATTATAACCATACCTTTCATAATTTATTGATCTCCAGTACTATTTAACCCCTTTTCGCGCCGTTTGGCAAGTATTTTTTACGATCTGTTCTGATAAATTCAAGTTTCAGAGAGATCTACGAAGAATCCCTGGGGGGATAGCATGGTCTGCATCGGAGCGGAACGGACCGTGTATATCCGCGGTTGACTTGGCGGCACCACAACTTTATAATAAAATTACGTTCATGAAAGCCTATGCCACTAAGAAAAAGGAGTCTGACAGGAGGAAACCTCATTGAAAGTAATATTAGATACGGAACTGTTAGATCAGCTTTGGGACAAAATGCTGGGGGAATACCACTTCAGCCCCAGATGGAATCCGGATAAAAGCCCCTTTTCTTTCCCCCATTCTTATGAACTATACCGCTTGGGAGAAGGCTGCTGGTCACAGGAGCAGGAGACGCGGATAAATGAAATATTTGAAACTCTTGTCCCGGAGGACGGATTCCTCTATGCGCTGGACTGGAACCACGACTGCTATATTTTCAATCCCCGGGAGCGAATCCCCCTGTTTTATCACTATCGCGACGAGGAGAGAGATTGTAATGTGTATTTCCCCAGCTATTACCCCCATGGGGATTACCACTTTTTCATTGCGGCGGACTGGTCCTTTGGCATGCTGGGACATCCGTGGCGTAGAGAGCTATATTTATGGGGAGGCGAACTGACCGAACGTTTTGAACAGCTGTCCCGGTATCTGGGCTTGCAGAAAATTCCGATCCATAAACAGGAAATCCAATAAAACCATATTGACAAGAAAAATCTAATGCGTTAGACTTTGAGTAGGTCTAACGCATTAGATCTTTTGTGCTGTTTGTTTTTCCTGTGAGATTTTGCCTGGGAAATTTAAAAAATTTCACGACTTGCCGGTATTGCAGGCAAAGTATGAGATATGTGGAAATGAGGGATCAGATGAAAAAATTACTTATCTATGCAGCCATATTGTGCACCTGCGCTCTATCCGCCTGCGGAACGGGAAACCCAAAGACGCCCCCGGAGCCTGCCGAGAGTCACCCCGTGGCAGTAGCCGAAATATACGAGCTGGAATTGCCGGTCCCCATGGACCAGATCGACTGTCACGCCATCAGTGACACCTGGCTGTATCTCGCCACCAGGAGTTGGGACAATGAGAGCAAAACGGTGGGATGCCACATCTTCCAAAATGATATCCACAGGGGATACGGGCCGGACAAACGCATATGGGAGCCGGACGCACTCCCCCGGACTCTGGTTGCAGGCCAAAACGGGGAATGTTACCTGTTCGGACAATACAAAGATCAAACCGGCTTTTATCTCAATACCTATGACAAGGAGGGAGCCTTGCTGCGCCACAGAGAATATTCCCCGCAGGAGATGGGCAATATGGGAGAAAAACTGTCGGGCGGACTGGTGACGGCGGACGGCTGCCTGTATCTGTATACATACGGCAGCGGCGGCACTGTCTTTTCCTTTGACCCGGAGGGAAACCCGGCGGAGATATATACTCCCCCGCTGGAGAGTCTGGAGGGAGTTGTGGCGGGCAGCGGGAACCGGGTCTACGCCTACTATGTCACAGGGGAAGAGCCATTGTTCGCAGAGCTGGGAGCCCAGGGAGAACCCCTCTCCTGTCCCATCCGTCCAAACCGGGTGTTCGGAGGATATGACCAGGGGATCTACCTCAGCACCGGCGACGGTCTCTGGCAGTATATCCCGGAGACCGGAGAAACATGTCTGCTGTGGGAGTGGGACGAAGATTATATCCAATTAGACGGCAACGAGCTGGACCAGATATTCTACGGCCGGGACGGCCTGTACCTGCTGCTCTATGACCAGACAGAAAGAGCGAGCAAGATAAAGGAATCCCTGACCATAGCCCGAGTTACATTTCAGGACAGCCGGGACTACCCGGAAAAGCAGACGGTCACGCTGGGAACGGTATATGACTACAACTTGAATACCCATGTGGAAGAGTTAGTGCGGCTTTACAACCGCCAGAGCAGGGATTATCGTGTGGAACTGATTTCCTATGAAAAGCCGGAGAACAGCAGCCGCTCGGATCTGCTGGGGGAGCTGCAGCTGCGGTTGATACGGGGGGAGGGACCTGATCTGATGGAACTCACCGGGATGTATGCGGACTCTCTGATCGCCCAGGGGGTATTTGAAGATCTGGACTCCTACTACCGGACCAGCGACAGGATCAGGAATGATGAACTGCTGAGCTGCGTCAGAGAGTCCGGCAGCGTCATGGGGCACAATGTCCTGGTCATCCCCTCCTTTTATATCAACAGCACTATCAGTAAGCAGGAAATTGCCCCTCAGGACTGGACGCCCTGGCACTATCTGGATCTGGCAAGCCGGGAACAATTGACCCAATTTCCCAGCCGGGGCTCAAGCCTATCCCTCTGTCTTGGGATCAAATACGGCGAACATTTCATTGATTATAAGAAGAAAGAATGTCATTTTGACAGTGAAGAATTTATCTCTCTGCTGGAGCAGTGCGCGCTGCTGGAATCGGTAGAGTGTCCCCTGTCCTACAGCCAACCCTCTCTGCGGGAAGCAGACTTTATGATGAAAGTCTATGATCTCAACAGCTCTGAAGACTATCTTACCGCGGAGCATGATAACGGAAAAATATACTGGGTGGGCCGTCCCGGCTGGGAGGGCATGGAAAATGAGATGTACCCGGACGAGGTCTTTGCCATGAACAGCACCTCCTCCAACAAGGAGGGAGCCTGGGACTTTCTGGAATTTTTGCTGTCCCAGGAATTGCAGGAGAAGATCGACTGGGGTTTTCCGTCCAGAGAGGACTGCTTTGAACAATACCTGCGCAGTTCCTATATGGCGGAGGACTACCATGCGGAGGATTTCTTCAGCACCTTTTCAAAATACAATAGTAGAGAAATGACAGAAGAAGACTTCGCCATTATCCGCAATATAGTCGATACCGCCGTATTCCAGTCCTGGGGTTCCACCAACCCCATCATCTCCATCGTATCTGAAGAGTCCTCTATGTATTTCTCCGGGGACGCCACTGTGGAGGAGACGGTGGAAAAGATCCAGAGCCGGGTAAATCTGTACTTAAACGAACTGTGACGCGCGGGTGAGCGGCACAATGCACCCGCCATCCTCCACACTGTTTCCAAAGCCATGCCGCAATTCAGCCGGGGGTGGATGATCGTTCCTGTCAGGGCCGTCTGAACACGTCGGCGCTTGGCGAGGTATTTTCGAGCCTGGCGTCCGCTACGTGTTCAATCGTCCCCCATTTCTCAAACTATTCAACAACAGGCCCTTTCAACTTCCTTTTACCACAATCCAGCACCTTCACACTCACAATTGCAACCCCCGCGCACACAAACGCGGCAGGCCAACTATAAATAAACGATTCCGCCAAGCTTGTATACCCCAGCACATAAGCCAGAGAATTGGCAAGCATATGCACCAGCGCCGGCCAGAAAAAACTGCCGAAATACTCGTACAGATACACCATCAGCAATCCCATTATAAAGCCGTAACCGCCCTGTACCGGATTCATATGATACAGACCGAACAGCATTGCTGAGACCACCATGGCCAAGGGCAATTTGCATCCTCTTTTCAGTTCGTTGTACAGGATGCCCCGGAACATCAATTCCTCTGCCAGAGCCGTGACCACGCCATAGCAGAGCAGTCCCACCGCCAGAGAGGCCGACAGCTGGCTCTCCGCCACAGCCTGATAGGTGGTGGAACTGTCGGTGATACCCGTCAGATCAAACAACAGATTCAATCCCAGAACGGCCCCCACCGTTGCCAGCAGCGCCAGGATATAGTTCCTGGGATGTTCCCGGCGCAAATGCATGAGCGCCATACGCTTTTTAGCCTCCCGCATCGCAGGCAGTGCCGTGGGTAAGATGGCAAAGCCCGCCACGGCATAGGACAGGGCATGCATCACCGAGCCCAGATTCCCCGTGTAGCCCAGCGCCCCTGTCTGCGCCTCACGGTAATACAGCCACGGCCACATCCCCGGCGGCACATGAGGCTCCACAGCCACCGCCAGCCACAGCGCCCCGTTTGATACGGCCTGCCGGATCAGCATAAACAGCAGAAAGGGAAACAGCATGGGACCGATTAGGCTCATAAACCCTTTTTGCTGCACTTCGCACAGCTCCCGCAGCAGAAATTCCTGCAATTCTTCCACGCTCTCCACAATATAGTCCGCATGGGCCTCCCGCAGCTCCTCCATGCCACCGTAACCGTAGGTAACTCCCACGCTTTCCACTCTGGCAGCCCTGGCTCCCTCCATGTCGAATCTGCGGTCCCCTATCATATACACTTCCTTGCAGGCAATGGGCTTGTCCCCAAAAAGCCGGCGCAGCGCCTCCATAACCACCTGATCCTTGCCGGTGCGGCTGCCGTCCAGCTCACTGCCCACCACCGCCTTAAAATACTGGCGGATGCCGAAATGCTCTAATATCCTCTCCACGTACACGGTGGGCTTGCTTGAGGCCACCGCCAGCCCAAACCCCTTGCCACTCAGAATCTGCAACATCCGGGCCACCCCCGGATAGATCTCATTTTCATAAATCCCCTTATCGTTAAATCGTTCCCGGTATTTCTCCACAGCCTCCATGGCCTGTTCCCCGTCCATCCCATAGAATTCCATAAAGCTTTCCTTAAGCGGCGGTCCGATAAAAGGCTCCAGCTTGTCCAAATCCGGTTCTTCGATGCCGAAACTGCGCAGCGCATACTGCACGCAGGTGGTGATTCCCATCTTGGGGTCCGTCAATGTCCCGTCCAGATCAAACAAAAAATATTTTTTCATCCGCTAAAAACTCCTCAGTTTTACGCTGTCATCGTCCTCTGTATTCTCGATCTCCGCGATCTTCACATCATACCCCACAGTGTCGTTTACCTGCACATGTACCACATCCCCCACTCTATGTCCCAGCAGAGCCTTGCCCAGGGGGGATTCATTGCTGATCAGTCCCTCCAGGGAATTGCCCCTGACCGTAGTGACGATCCGGTACTTCTCCACGCTGCCGTCGTCCAGCATCTCCACGGTCACCGTATTATTCATCCCCACCTCGTCCTCCGCGGACGTGTCGGAGATCACCTGGGCCGTGCGGATCATACGCTCCAGATACCGTATCCGGCTTTCGTTCTGGTTCTTGGCCTTCTTGGCCGCGTAATACTCAAAGTTCTCGCTGAGATCCCCGTGTGCCCGAGCCTCCTTCACATCCTCCAGCGCCTTGGGCCGCACCACCAGTTTCCGGTGCTCGATCTCCTCCTCCATCTTCCGTATATCACTCTGTGTCAGTTTATCGTACATATTTACCTCTTTCCTGCATATCAAGGGTTTCACCTGTGATATTGCGTCTGTCATTCTACTTCACCGCATAGATCACCGCCGCCGCCAAAATGATCTGAATGATCGCGAACCGGAACACCGTCTGGGTATTTGACCAACCCAAAACCTTGCGCACATGGTCATGCAGAGGCGTACGCACATGATTCAGAATATGGATCTTCAGAAAACGGATCAGGGAAACCTTCAAAAGTCCCAGCCCTCCGTCCAGGATCAGCACCAGAGCCACCGGGATATACAGGAAAGGACAGCCCGTTTTCAGGATAGCGATGCTGATAAACAGCCCCATGGCCCGGGAACCCGCGTCTCCCATCATCAGCCTGCTGGGCGTGGCGTTGTACCACAGATACCCCAGAATGCAGACCGCGAACAGCAGTATCATAAACGAAAAATCTCCCGCCAGATCTTTGATCTGGTCTATAAAATAGATGGTCATGATGGTGATGATCGTCAGCGTACCGGATAATCCGTCCACTCCGTCGGAGCAGTTGGTGACGTTCACGGAAGTCCAGACCAACACCACTGTCAGCAGAGCAAACACCACCGGCGGCATGGTAAATTTGATTCCGAACATGGCCAGTTCCACCACACTTGTGTTGTAATGTAAAAAGGTGATGGCCACCAGAGCCGCCACACAGAGGTCCAGAAAGCCTTTTTTGTATTCCCCCCACGGACTTTTCGAGGCATCGTCCAAAAAACCCGTCATCATACAGACGATGATGAGTACCAGATAGATGGCGTTCTCCGTGCGATAGGGAACAAAAAGCACCGCCGCCACCACAAAGGCCAGCACAAAAATGATGCCTGCCCCTCTGGGCTTTCCCGCCGAAAGCTTGCCGTCATGGGCAAAATCCCGCCCCGCGTCTTTGGGAAGATACGCACTCAATCTGGATATGGCGATGATGGTAGTCAGAAACGCGAACAATATCCCGGCAAAAGCGGCAAACGAGGCATATCCCTCCGGTATCAGTGTATGTATCATAATATCCCCTTCCCTGTGTACTGCGGGCTTTACCCGCGATATTGCGACTTTGGCATCAAACGCACGCCGCCAGACGCTAATATTATATAGTATAGCCTATTTTTCCATATAATAAAAGAGCCAACTTGAAAATGTCGGCTCCCTTACATCGCCTTTTTTCATGCCTGGTCTACTAACATCTACATACATAACGGCAGTTGACATAGTAGCTGCCGCATACCCGTGACGCCGTGTGACCGCGTCAATGGGTTTGGGATGTCAGCAGCCATAACCGTCACCTCTGATCCCGGCGTTTGTGCATGCTCTTCTGCGCATACATCAGATCATCCGCCTTTTTCAGAAAATAATCCAGGGTATGGCTGCGGGCATAGTCCGTATAGGAACCGATGCTGGCGTTGATCGCATATTCTTTTTCAGATGTTTCATTATATTCACAAATACCCCGGTTGATGCAGCCCACAATCTCTCTTGCGCGCATATCGGTGTCTTTGCCCATAAAGGCGATCAGAAACTCATCTCCCCCTATCCTGGCCGCAAACTCCTGTTTCAGACTGTTCTGGATGATACCGCCCAGACTGTGCAGGGCCTCGTCGCCCTCCGCATGCCCATATGTATCGTTGATCTGTTTCAGTCCGTCCATATCCAGAGAGATAATGGACAGTTTCTGATCCCCTGCTTTCTCAAGCAGCTGGTTCACTTTGAGATAAAAACCGTTGCGGTTATACAATCCTGTAAGCAGATCCTCCATATACATCTTCATCAGCTGTTTCTGGGAGCGCAACAACTCCATAAGATGCCTGAAACTGGCAAGAAACGCTGAGTACCCCACAAACCAGAAACTGTTAATATCCAGAGTGATCGCCGTGTACCCAATACTCTTACCCTGTAAATGGACTGTGGTGATCAGCAGAAAATCATGGTTTTCCAGCTGATCGTACAGACCGGGAACCACTTCCCCAAACCTCATATCCTCCCAACAGGATATCTCGGCCCTGCCGTATTCCACCCTCGACTCCTCCAGGTTGTGATAGCGAAGTACTTTCATCACCCCGGTGTAGTCCTCCCCCGGCTCTTCCTCCTGCTGGGTGCCGAAGTCTATAATCTCTCTATCCAGAAAGCCGTCGTTGGCGCAGAACCAGAAATCACTGTAGCACAGAGGACCCATGTTTCCCGGTACCATCTGCAAAGCCTCCTCCAGTTGTTTCACCATGCCAATATTCACCACCAGCTGATTGAGATCCCCCTGATACTTCAACAGCTGGTGCAGCTGCCGTTTTAAAATGACCATTTCCGAGGAAACACTCTCCGTTTCCCCCGCGCCGCACCCACAGGAATGCCCCAGCTGCATCTCATTGTAAACGGGAATACTTTGCTGTTGCATAGTCTCGGGACAGCCCTCATCCACAATTTGGAAGATCGTACCGATCAACTGCTTGAAGTTGAAGGCTCCGGTGGTCAGTCTGGGACGGTAATAGCGCTCAAGCTCCAGACCGTCAAAACCGCTGACCGCAATATCCTCCGGTATCCTGTAACCACGCTCCTTCAGAAAAGTCCCCACCTCCATGGCCATGGAATCGTTGGCGCAGATGATCGCCTCGGGGAACTCCAGTCCCCCCTCTATGTCCCGGAACATCTGCTCCATGGCCCTACGGCAGGGCTCCTCCCAAAAATAACCGTAATAAATCCGGCACTGTTCCCGGGGTACACCTACCCCCTGCATCACATCCAGATATGCCCGCTCTCTCTCTTGGGAAAAGCTGTTATCAGGCATACCGCTCATATAGTATACACGGCGGTATCCGTGAAACAGTATCATATGTTCCACAATTTCCCGAAAACAGTTGCCGTAGGCCATGGCCAGATTGATACAGCCGGAAAAGCTTTTATCCACAGTGATCACCGGCACTCCCGCCTCATGGGCACGTTCAACCATATCAAGCTGCTCCTCGTCCATCTTAAAGGACTCGGACATCAGCACGATGGCATCAAACCGCTCTACGCTCACCGCGGAAAATATTTTCTGCTCCCCTGCATCATTGATATCATTAAAATAAAAGTCCGTCAATGTGGAGAAAAATATTACCTTGCAGCTGTGCCGGGAGCACTCTTCCACCACCTGATTCATAACGCGCTGCTCTTCATCCTTATAGAAATTGGCGAAAATAAACGCGATCACTTTATATGTTTTACCGTCAGAATACTTACTACCCATGCGTACTCCCCTCTGTTGTCAACTATCAGTCCGTCATACAAAGGTATTGCTCATACACAGTATAGCAGATTTCAAAACAGATGGATATAGCAGAAATTCCTATTTTTTGCCGCATATTTTTATACACTTTTAGTACCAAAGTCCCAGTATCTTTTATGGGATTAATCAGGGCTGCTCTGCGCGCCATGTGCGAATTGCAGCGCTTCCAGGTCGTAATTGCTACCGGGCAGGAAGATCAGTTCCACAGTTCCTTTACCCGTCAACGGCTCTATGGAAAAGGTCTGCGGATCGCGCATTCCCGTGCCGGGCACCTCCAGCACTCCTGACGTCATCTCCCCGCTCTGGCGGGTAAAATGTATATGGATGGTATTTCCGGGCAGGGGAGAACATCCCCACAATGTCACCCGGTCCGCGCCCTCCGGCCCGAAATCCATGTTCTCATATACAACTGTCACATTGTTGCCGATACCGGTGATGGCACGGCTCTCCACCCTGTAACTGTCACCGTATACGCGACTGCACTCCGCGCCCCAGAGTTTGCCGTATGCCTTCTCAAAACGTGTAAAAGTAAATCCCTTGATATGCACTTTTCGGCTGTGCAGCCGGAAGGCAACAGTGGCCAATCCTGTCAGCCTGCAGGGCAGTTTCCAGGTCTCTTCCTGATATACATTCCACTGGGAAGGTTTCTGATAGACGGCGTTTAACAACAACCTGCTGCCCTCTGCCCCCGGTTCTCCCTGCCAGATCTCCATCTCATGGGGATCGCTGCTGAGTGCAAATATGGGTATGGTGATCTCGTCGGAACCATACTCTCCAAAATCCAGATCCCGGTAGATCGCGCCGCTTACGCCTTCTCTGGCTGTGGCGATACCCTTTTCATTGCCGTTGGTAATCTCACCTATGGTCGCACTGAACAATCCGGCGCTGATAAAGTCATAAGGGTTTAAAAACGCCTGGCCCAGACCCCGGGCAGTAAACTCCATCTGTGAGATGATACGCACCGGATCTTTCCCGGACTGACAGCGCACATAGAATTCCCCGTCCCCCATGGCCGTTACTCTCGCATGGCATTCGTCCACTGTCTCCACTTTGGCGTAGCTCACAGGAATACCGTTCTGATTCACCGCCTTCCACTCCAAAGCCCGGTCTGTGGCAGCCGCCGGACATATCCGGGCCTCTATGACAATGCTCGGCCGGTCAGCATCCAAAATATTGCCCTTCGGTGAAAGCAGTTCCACCTTGCGGACCGGAACAATATCCGGTACAATACCGCCGTGTTCCAGATCCTCATCCGTCCGGGCCGGCCGTCTGCTCACGTCCTCCAGCACACTGGTGCCGGGCCGCTGGGACGCAGGTATCACTGATATTTCCAGATTGGCAGGTTCCAGATTCTGTCCCTCCACTGTAATCTTGATGCTTGCGCCATCTGTCGGTGGTATTGCGGCAGGCTCTTTATCGGCAGCCGCCCGAAACGGCTTAGATGCCACCACAGCCAGCAGCTTTCCGTTGAACAGTTTCCGCACGCAGCCCTTATACGAATCATAATCCGTACTGTCTCCGTTGTCCATGCCCAGCAGCCGCCCGGCCCCCTCCAGAGACAATGTGATATAGTTCATGGCATTTTCCACCGGATATCCGTCTTCGTCCACTGTACTGATGGTCAGAAAACACAAATCCTCCCCATCCCCGGCGATCATCTTTTTGTCCGTCTCCACCACCAGACGGCGGGACTCCCCAAACGAATGTCTGGACTGTCTGGCAATCTCCCTCCCCTCTGTGTCATAGGCAACGGCGGTGATCTCCCCAGGCTCATAGGGTACCTGCCAGTCCCCCTGAAGCTGTCTGCCATGAGCATGGTCAATCCGCCGCCTGCCCTGGGACCGCCCGTTTACAAACAGCTCCACACTCTCTCCGTTGGTGCAGGCCCGCACGTCTATCAACTGTCCCGGATTCCAGTCCCAATAGGGGTAGAGATGTACCATGGGACGCTCCGCCGCCGAAGTCCACTGCGCCTGAAACAGATAGTAAGCGTCCTTGGGGAAACCTGCCGTGTCCACATAGCCGAAATAGGAATTCTTGGTGTGATAGGGCGTGGGCTCTCCGATATAGTCAAAACCCGTCCACAAAAACTGTCCGAAGGCAAACTCCGCATCCCGGTCATCGGCGATACATGCCTCCACACTGCGGGCCCCCCAGCTGGTGCTGGAGTTCCCCAGCGCCGAACACTGCCCATCCTCGTCCGCCAGCACAGACTGCCTCAGCGGAAAGCGGTACACCCCCCGGCTCTGTACCACGGAGGCTGTCTCGCTGCCGTATATAATCCAGTCAGGATGCTCCCGGTGATGTAATGCATAATATTTTTCCCCGTAATTGTACCCGGCCACCTTTACGATGTCCGCGCAGTTCTGAGCTCCCTCCCAGGGCATATAGTTGGACCCTATGGTGATCAGGGCATTTCCCTTCGGATCATGGCAGCGCACATAGTTCACAAGCCTGCGGGTAATCTCCTCGCCGTGAGGGTCCGCATGGGTGTCATAGATCTCGTTGCCTATGGACCACAAAAACAGGCTGGGATGGTTGCGGTCCCTGCGTATCCAGGAACGTACATCCCGCTCCGCCCACTCCTTGAAAAAGCGGCCGTAGTCATAGGGCGTCTTACACCTCTCCCACATATCAAAAGCCTCTGACAGTACCAGGATGCCCATCTCATCCGCCAGCTCCATCACTTCCTCCGCAGGCATATTATGGCTGGTGCGCAGCGCATTGACTCCCATCTCTTTCAGTATCCGGAACTTCCGGGCCATGGCCTCCCTGTGGAAAGCCGCCCCCAGACAGCCTAAGTCGTGGTGTTCGCAGACGCCATGGATTTTCACATATCTGCCGTTTAAGAAGAACCCCCTGTCCGGGGTGAACTCCATACGGCGCAAACCAAGGGTGATCTCCTGATAGTCCATTCGGACCAGGCCGGAGAGTGCAATCCCGTACAGTTCCACCCGCAGCCGGTAACACACCGGATGCTCCAGGTCCCACTCTTCCAGCCCAGTGACCAATGTCTTCAATCCAAAGCAGCTCTGACCGTCCCCTCGGGTAAACCGCTCTCCCCAGCCCAAGTTCCGCACTTCCTTCTCTTTATGCCAGAGACTGTAGCAGCACCGGGTATTTTTACTGACGTCTCCCGCGCATTCCGTCTCGATCTCCAGCCAATAGCCCTCCCCCTGCCTCCACTTGGTATGCGCATATGTGCCGTCAAGAGGAAGATACACCGCAGGACATACCTTAAGCCATATATTGCGGTATATCCCCGCTCCGGAATACCATCGGCTGTTAGGACTTTGGTGGCGCACCTGCATCAACAGCTCATTTTCCCCGGGCTGCAAATACTCGGTGATATCATGTTCAAAGGCGGAATAGCCGTATTTCCAGTCCCCTACCCTGTGTCCGTTGACGTAGAGAGTGCTATCCATATAAACGCCGTCAAAGCGCAGTATCACCCGCTGCCCGGGCGGGCAGCACAACCACCCGTCCCTTATACTACCCGTATTTTCCATACGGTTTACAAAAATAGGCTTACGGTACCAGCCCGTGCTGTCTTCATATAAATCGCGGGGGTTGTAGATCAGCCAGTCATGGGGGATATCCACCGGGGCAAACTGCTCCTCCCGTCCCCGAATGTCCGGCAGTTCCGTGCCCAGCTCCGTTTTCAGAAAACACCAATTGTCGTTAAACAGATATCTGTCAGCTTTCATAGCCCTTTCTCCTTCCGGCAGCGCTCCCCCATTTGTCCTCGAGCATGCGCTTTAACTAATTTTCCATACAATTAGAGCTGCCGTATGATCCATCGATCAGACGGCAGCCCGCTTTATCTGCTTATTTATATATTACGTTTGCCGCCCTATGCAAGTTTAACGATGAAAGTAATACTTTCCTTGCCTGTCAAGGCTCTGGTGCGGGCATCCGGCTGGCCTAAGCCCACACTGACGGTAAAGTTTCTGCCTTCTACCAGTCTCTCGCCTTCCTCATTTACAACGGTAAACGCATCTGCGCCGACGGGTATAGTCACAGACGCTTCGCCGCCTGCCTCCACCCGGACTCTGGCAAAACCGCACAGCTTTGCCGCAGGAGTGGCATCCGGCGCGTCCTCGGCCCTGATATAGACCTGCACCACTTCGCCGGTGGCGACCTCTCCGCTGTTGGTCAGTTTCACATGCAGCTTAAACGCATCCTGGTCCTCCAAAGCGATCTCACTGCCTGTCACCGCCGGGCTGCCGGAGCAGCTCACCGCGGATACTTTCACATCCCCGTAAGTCAGACCGTAGCCAAAGGGGTACAGCGGCTCTGACTCTATGTAACGGTAGGTTCTGCCCTTCATGGAATAGTCTTCAAAGTCAGGCAGCTCCGCCGTGTCTCTGTAGAAGGTCACCGGCAGCTTGCCGGAGGGGGATATCTCGCCAAACAGCATCTGCGCCACTACCCTGCCGCCTCTGGCACCGGGATACCACAGCTGCATCACGGCGTCCGCCTGCTCCTGAGCGATACGCAGATCCATGGCGCTGCCGGTCATATTCAGTACCACCGTGGGCTTGCCCACTTTCAGCACCGCCTCCACCAGTTCTCTCTGAGGCGCGGGCAGCAGCAGATCCGTCTTGTCACCGGAGGCATAGCTGTTGCCGGTATCGCCCTCCTCACCTTCCAGAGTCTCATCCAGCCCCACGCACAGGATCACCACATCGCTGTTTTCCGCCACGCTGACAGCCTCCGTGATGCGGTCCTGCTTTTGTCCCAGTCCCTCAATGCGGTCCTTGAACAGATGGCAGCCCTCGGAGTAGTAGACACGCACGTCCTCGCCCACCGCGTCCTGAATGCCCTCCAGCACCGTGATATACCGTGAGGACGTCCCGTGATAATTGCCCACCAGAGCCGCGCGGCTGTTTGCATTGGGCCCCACCACGCCGATCGTCTTAAGCTGCTGCTTTTTCAAAGGCAAAATACCGTTGTTCTTGAGCAGCACAACTCCCTCCTGGGTTGCTCTGTCCGCCAGAGCAAGATGCTCCCGGCACTCTATCTTGTCATAACCGATCTTGTCGTATTCCGTCTCGTCAAACAGTCCCAGCAGGAATCTGGTGGTAAACAGTCTCTCCGCTGCCTGGGTGATGTCTTCCTCTGTCACCAGACCGTCCTGATACGCCTTCATCATATGCAGATATGTATTGCCGCAGTTCACATCGCAGCCGGTCTTAAGCGCCATGGCCGCCGACTCCTCCGCAGTGTCCGTTACCATATGATGTTCGTGGAAATCCCGGATGGCCCAACAGTCGGATACATAGTGGCCCTCAAATCCCCACTCACCCCGCAGAATATCCTGCATCAGAGTCTTGCTGCCACAGCAGGGTTCTCCGTTGGTGCGGTTGTAGGCTCCCATAACGGCCTCCACACCGGCCTCCTTGACCAGCTTTTCAAAGGCGGGCAGATAGGTCTCACGCATATCCTTTTTGGACGCTTTGGCATCGAACTGATGGCGCACCGCCTCGGGTCCGGAATGTACGGCAAAATGCTTGGCGCAGGCGGCCGCCTGCATCACGTCGCCGTCTCCCTGCAGACCTTCCACAAAAGCCTTGCCCAGCTCCCCGGTCAAGTAGGGGTCCTCCCCATAGGTCTCATGCCCTCTGCCCCATCTGGGATCGCGGAATATATTCACATTGGGAGACCAGAATGTCAATCCCTTGTAGATGTCCCGATCCTCCTGGGCGCTGTAAGCATTGTACTTGGCCCTGCCCTCCACGCCGATCACACGGCCCACCTGTTCCATCAGCTCTGTGTCAAAAGCCGCCGCCATGCCGATGGCTTGAGGGAAACCGGTTGCCACACCCGCCCTGGCAACGCCGTGCAGTCCCTCGTTCCACCAGTTGTACGCGGGAACATTCAACCGGGGAATGGCAGGCGCGTCAAACTTAAGCTGTGACGCTTTCTCCTCCAGAGTCATCTGACTCACCAGCTCCTGTGCTCTTTTTCTTGCGCTCGCTCTGTCTCTCAAGATTATTTCCTCCGTCTTTCTTCCACACGGACGGCACCGGATGTGACCTGCGCCGCTGTGTATCGCTTAGCTTAATGTGTAGTGTAACAGAAAACCTGCTTTTTTTCTTACTATATTATGCTATTTTTTAACCAGATATTGCGGGGTTGTCCCCCGTGTTCCGCCTTATATCCGCGCCCTGTTTTACACTCCCGTCGTTTCATCCGACGCTACTTTTTCGTCAGCTCAGCAGCGCCAAAACGCCCTGATTGCTCGTGTTGGCCTGTGAGAGCATGGCTATCCCCGCCTGGGCCAGGATATTTCCATTGGAGAGTTCCACCATATGTTTCGCCATATCCGTATCACGCACAGCGGATTCCGCCGCCTGGGTATTCTCCACGACATTGTCCAGATTGGCGATGGTGTGTTCCAGACGGTTCTGGTACGCGCCCATTCTGCCGCGCTCTCCGTTGACATACTTCAGGGCCTTCTCAAAATCCGCAATGGCCTGTTTCGCGCTTTGGGAGGTACTGAGGTCCACATTCTGAATCTTAAGAGTACTTGCGGAGATGGAGGGCAGTTCTATCGCGATCTCATGCCCCATCTCCGACCCTACCTGCAAAATTACCCAATCCACCTTGGCCAGCTTGTCCGCATCGTCCTTGGAGTAAGCCGTTCCGGGGGCAAATTTTCCGTAATCACCTCTTGCCTTCACACTAAAACTGGGATTGCTCCATCCGGGCCATCTGATGGTAGTATCCGCCGTTGACGGTATCGGGTTTGCCGTTCTGGATCTGTCGTCATATATGATAAGCTTTTTGGTGGCAGTATCCGCCGCCAGCTTGGTGAAATGCGACTGGGGATATCCGTTGTCCGTCCCTTTTACAATGCGCTCCATAAGCTCATCGGCATTTGTCACCCCGGCGATCCCCACATTATAGATATAGTGGTTTCCGCTCTGCTCCACGCTGTTGCCGGTTTTCAGAGTGAATTTAACGCTGTAGTGGTTGGAACAGGTACAACAGGTCAAATGAAATCCGTTATTTTCCAGCTCTTTCAGCTGCTGCTGTGAACCCGTAAACTTGGAGAAGTCCAGTGTGGCCGCCTCATGATCTATTGCCTGCTGTCCTGTGGTCGTCGAGGTGGTTCCGTCCGGATTCTTGGTGGTGATCTCATAATTCTGGACAGTCTGATATATCTCCGACATAATGCCGCCTGTGGAACCCTGCCCCACCCAGGCAGGCAGTCCGCCGGCTATGATCACTTCCTCCTTGCCCACCGGCTTGGGCACGTCTTTTCCTTTCAGCACCCATATCTTGTTGAAGTAGGTTCTGTCTGAGATCGTATCGATCTCCTCCTTGATCTGTGCCACCTCCCGCTGAATATAGGAGCGGTCCTCCTCAGTCAAGGTGCCGTTGGCCGCTTTGACGCTGAGCTCTGTACCGCGATGGAGCATATCCTGTATCTCCGCCATGGCTCCGTCCGCTATCTGCACCATGGAGATGCCGTCCTGGGCGTTCTGCGATGCCTGGGTCAGGCCTCTCACCTGTCTGCGCATTTTTTCCGATATGGCCAGACCCGCCGCGTCATCCGCCGAACGGTTGATCCGGTACCCGGACGAAAGGCGCTCTGAGAGTTTGCTCTGTTTCCGGCTGTTGCCCAAGTACATGCGGTTGGCGTTCATCGCCGCCAGGTTGTGCCGTATTACCATGTATTTCCTCCTTGAAATCCCCCTGTAATGCTTCCTTGCAAAGGTTGTTCTATAGTATATTATTATGTGTATCGACAAAAAAACCGATCTCTTTATAGCACTTGTCTGTGTTTCTCAACATTCCGCTACAGTTTCACCGGCGCTTACAGCCAAATACTATCCCCCGCCTGAGCTCCGCCTCCAGATATGCCTCCAACGTCCAGTTCGGACACATATATCCCCAGGAAGTATCCGTGGTAAAGCCATGGGTTTCCAGAGTGCACCTGATACTCTCTTCATCCTCCCGGCAATGGTAAGAACAGATGGCGCACCTTATATTCTTACATCTTTCCAGCACCACGGATGCTCCCTCCAGCGCTGCCTTTTCCGCGCCCTCGATATCCATCTTGATATAGCCGATCTCCTCCGTGTCAAACAGGCCGTCCAGACTCACATGGATGCCCTGGTGGAAACGGTCCAAAAAACCATATATGATCTGCACTTTGTCCCTGTCTTCACGGAAAGTCTGCTGTAGCGCCTCCACCCATTCGGGGTCCGCCTCGATCAGATAGACCCTGGCAGCCCGGTCCACACAGTCCAGAGCAAATATCCCTTCCGCGGCTCCTGCATCCACCACCACGTCTCCCGCCTCCACGCCAAAGGATTCCTTGACATAACAGTGCGGTGACCGCTGGTCCTGTTCCATCACCACCGAGCGGTAATAGTCGGCAATCCTGTTCTCGTCCCATGCTCTGGGGAAAAACATTTTTCTCCCTTTATAGGGGATAAATCTCATACCACAGGAAACATCCCATTCCACTGTCACCGGCAGAGCTTGATATTCCTCGGTAAAATCATAGCTTATTAAGTCTATACGCCCTTTTCTGTCTATAAAGTCAATGATCCCGGCAACCTGAGGGTCATCCTTGTCCATGCTGTGCCTATAGTTCCAGTACTCCCGCTTGGCCAGAGCATAGACGGACTGAGACAACATGTCCGCACAGAGAATAAAAGCATCCATAAGCAGTAATATTTTATCTTTATCCGTTTCTCCCTCCGCAAGATCGGCACATAATATATCAAAGCGGTCTAAAACATCCGCGTACTGGCGCTCCGTAAAGGTGCTGCGGTTCACCTGCAACTCCCCGTAAACGCACTGCCTGATATCCGCCAGCGGAACATTTTCCACCGGCAGCGTGCCGCTTTGGATGGCATCCCTGAGTTTTATGAGCAAATCTCTTGTATGGTTCATGATTACCTCTTTCCTGCATACTGTCGGCTTTACCTACGTATGCGCCAATCATACGCTCGCATGTATCCCCGAATATCTGTCCTTAACAGTTCTTTTCTCACTGGCTTTGGGGCTTGTAGTACTTCCCGCATTGTGCTAAAATCAGTACAAATCACTTACACAACACAGAAACAGGCGGTGTTTTATATGCGTACTATACAAATTCTACTGCAACTTGTCAATTCCATAGCCACCAATCCCTCCATCCTTCCGCTTTTACCCTGGGAGGATATCCGTCTGTGCCTGTTCACAGAGCTGGAGAACCGCGACAGTCTCTACACCGAAGAGCAGATCCTACAGAGAAACGCTGTATTTACGGAATTGCTGGAAGAGATGCGGCAGTTTGGTGCCGCCGGGGACACCAATGCTGTGATCTCCCGTTTCCGCCGGATCATTCTGGTCCTGCAGGCTCTGCCGGACGCGGAATACACCGGCGGTCTGCTGGAACAGGCCAATTTCGATCATGCCTGCCTGCGCCATCACCGGGAAGATACCGTTGTGGTGCTGGGCGATTCCCATGTGAATTTTTTCAGCGGCAACGAGGAATTGACATTTCTTCCAATAGGACAAAATATCAATGTCTGTCCAAGCAATACGCCCTATCCCTTTACCCCGCTGCACCTGGGCCCCTGCCTGGCCTACAGTTGTAACCGCTACGATACCACGTTCCGGTGCCGTGAAAAGGCGGAATTCCTGTTTCGGGACTTTATCCGTCCCCATGCCAGGATCTTATGTTGTTTCGGCGAGATCGATATCCGCGTCCATGTATTTAAACAGGTAACGCGGCAGGTGAGAACCTATCAGAATATCGTGGACGATATTCTGGAACAGTATTTCGCATTTCTTCTCCGTCTTCGGGAGATGGGCTATCGGGTCGCCTGCTGGGGGCCCATAGCCTCTCAGAGCGAAAATTGTCCGTTGGACCCTAACTTCCCCCGCAACGGGACTGAGATAGAGCGCAATATGGCCACCGCCTATTTCAATCTGGAGCTGGCCCGGTTCTGCGAGCGGAACAATATGCCTTTTCTGTCCATTTTTCCGGAGTTGGTCACCCCGGAGCTCCTCACGCTGGATAAGTATTATTCTCCCGACCACTGTCATCTGGGACAGGCGGCGCTCCCGCTGGCGCTGCCCCAGTGGCAGAAGATACTGTAACCGCTTTTCTTTATCAGTTCCAGACTTCCATATAGCTGTCCTTGAACTCCTCCTGCGCGATCTCCAGCATCTGCCGGGCTGACAGCTTGCTCTGATACTCCTTATTGTCAAATAGATTTTGATGATCGGGGCGCACGGTGTGCCCCTTTTCAAAAGACAGGGCGTCAAAGCTTCTTCCCAGCCATTCGTAGTCCTCATCGCCAATAGTATAGGGATTTAAAAATTCCCCCGCATACCGGAATGAATTCCAGTATCGCAGCTTGTAGGCCATGGGACGGCGAAACGCCACATAGGTCCCGTAAGTCTCAAATTCACTGAAACTGTTGCTGGCCAGCCGCTCCCGCGGGATGGCATGGAGGATCTTTTCGTAGAACCGCTCCCCGGGGATCTGCCCGTTGGCCTCTATATCCCGGATCAAGTTTCCCATAATCTCCCGGTTTATAAGCATATGCTCGGAGATAAAGGACTGCTCAATGCATTTATGCATGCCCGGCAGCAGCTTTTCCAGCGTCCGGAAATACTCTTCATGATACTCATGCTTTAAGTCAAGATATGGCAGACCGCTTTCCTGAGAGAACATAAAAAAGGGCTTGCAGGGCACCGTGTCCCCATCCCACATCAGGTAATACTCGTCCCTACACTGGGCGCTGTACTGCATCTTAAGGAACTGCTGATAGTACCAGCCTGTCACTCCTCTGGGTACATCCTCCCGATCCAGCGCCTTCCCCATCACCTTATGTACGGCGTCAAAGGGAAGGATGTCGTCCTCCGGCAGATATCCTGCCCGTTCTCCCAGACCGCTCTCCTCCACCAGTCGTCCTACTTCCTCATTGCCCACAAATATCAGTCGTCTACCGGGCATATACCGGAGCAGCCTGGGATAGTTGCACTGCAATCGCAGATAGTCTTTTGCTGTGGTAACGATCAGTACATCGTAGTTTTCCTGCATGATGCCTTCCTTTCCTCTATAGTCCTGCCCCTATCTCCGTCAAGGCACTGAGCAGAAAATCGTTCTCTTCCCTGCCCTTTATGGCGATACGGATATACTGTCTGCCTTCAAAACCCAACTTAGTGGACAGATCTTTAATCAGGATATTGTACTTACCTATCAGCAGGTTCGCCAGTTCTCTGGAAGTTATACTCTCCACTCTGCACATCACATAATTTGCCTGAGAAGGGTATACCTTCAGAAAACCAAGCTCCTCCAGACCTTTCGTGAGATACTCCCGTTCCCTGGACAGGCGGTCACAGCCTTTGACATATTCCCTTTGATATAACGGGAATATTTCCAGGAAGTATTCGGCAAAGGAGTTGATGTTCCATATGGCCAGATTGGCGCTTATCTTCTCTAGAAGTTCCCTGTTCCCCGTTGCCAGAATACCAAGCCTCAACCCTGGTATCCCATAGGACTTGCTGATACTCTTGATCACCACCAGGTTCTTGTATTGATCCAGTATTCTCTGATTCAGCAGCGTATAACGCACATCCGCGTCGGCAAAGTCCACAAAGGACTCGTCCACCACGCACAACTTCTCTCTCCTCTCGCACTCCGTGATTATGTCCAGCATATCCTCCCTGGAGAGAAATCCTCCACTGGGGTTGTCCGGATTCACCAGAATAAGCATTTCCACCTTGTCCAGAGTATCCAAAATACCCTGTTTTTCCAGTGACAGATCCTCTCTCTCACTGATAATATGCACCTTCCCATTGTTCTCAAAACAGCGCAGATACTCGTTGAAGGCTGGCAGCGGCACACCTATGGTTCCATCATACACACGCCCCAGCACATTGATCAGTTCCGCCGCGCCGTTGCCTACCAGCAACGTGCTCTCGTCAATGTCAAATATCCTGGCCGCATTGACTCTCTGCACCCTCATTCCCGATGGATACTGGGTCAGGAGGGTTCCAAACATATATTGCAGTTGTGCCTGCAAGCGCGCTGTTGGGAAGTAGGGGTTCACCAGATAACAGAAATCATATATCTTGGGGAAACGCCAATATCCTCCAAACTGCAGTTCATAGCTGATGAGTTTCTTTTCCTCGCTCTGGAACATGGTCCCCGCTATCTCATAGTCCTGCGCGTTGTCTATCTCATACCACTTGCTTTCCCCTATGTCGAAGGCAACCAGATCCGATTTATTGATATGGGCAATAATCCTCAGGACGGACTCATAATACTGATTGGAGCCGTATACATGGATATATGTCTCCAAAAAAGGGATATATTTTTCTGCGGCAAATTTCTTACTGAATTTATAGATGTTTACCGTCTTGTAATACTGTTCCGCGCTGGCATAATCAAAGTCCTTTTTCTCCACAAACTCCACAATATTCCCGCTCTCATCCAGCGTACACACGGTTCCATCCATCCAATATTCATATTTGGACACCACCGCCAGATTGGGCTGCTCATCCTGTACCAGGCGCTGTATAATGGAGGGTTCATAGATCAGATCGGACTCCAGCAGCACCGTGTCATCCCTGCGCAGATAATTCCTTGCCAGATACAGAGAATAGATGTTATTGCTGGTGTCGTATATGGTGTTGTGTACAAATTCAAATTCAATGCCCTCCACATGATGCAAGGCGTATTCCACCAACTCCGCGCCATGATACCCAACCACCAGGATCACCTTATGAATCCCGGCGGCTTTCAAGGCGTCACAGGCATGCTCCAGCAATGTTTTTCCCGCAACCCTGATCATGCACTTGGTCTGATCCTGCGTGTATTTCTGTAGCCTCTTTCCCATACCTGCTGCTAAAATCATTGCCTGCATGTCTTTTTCCTCCAAACATTTTTCTCAGTGCTAATAGATACTTCCTCTAACCCCATTCTCCAACTGCATGTAAAAATAATCAGCCCCCAGAGTTTAAATGTGTTTTCTGATCTCCACAATATATAAAATAAATAGCAGGCCCGCCTACAGCATATTTATGCCATCCAGTCTTTCCTTTATTGCCTTGTCGTCCGTAAACTCCCAGATAGGAATGGCATCCTGACAGACACCGGCGGAAATCAGATTACCCTTGATTGCCGAGAAACCTGTTATAGGCGTGATGATGGCCACCGCCTCCCCTATTTTGATCTTCGCCATGTCTCTGGTATTATATAGAGAGATCCCGTCATATTCACCTGTCTCATAGTAGGAGTCAACGATGCAGGCCGGTGTTAAGCCTCTCTCCTTCATTTTGGGAAGGAGCGTAGCTGTAAAGTTGCCTCTGCCGTATAGTACGATATCTTTCCCGGCACATTTGCATGCAATACTGTCCAGCACCTTGTCCTGATTCCACAATATATAGGTCATCAGCCTCCATTTTAGGGATGCATCCTCATAAGGAGCTGTCCTTGTGCCGTAGGTATCCTTCCCGCCGCTATGGTCTGCCACCTTGGGATGGGATAGGTAAGGGTGCCTCATTATCTCCCTGTACTCCTGATGATAGGGATGCGCAGGATTGCGTATATCCATAAAAAATTCTTCCATACTGCTCTGTACGCCCCAGTTGGCATAGGGACGCAGCCTGACCCGGTCAGCTCCAAATTCCTCTATGCATCTACGGGCAAATTCCGGCATTTCTCGGAAATTTTCTGCCTGCACCACCGTTGCCAGCTGGAGGAAGTTTATAATGTTCTTTTCCCTCAGAGATTTTATAAATCGCAGATTGTCCTCTATCTTGCTGATGGGGTATTTGGCGCCCGAGAGATGTTCATATATCGCCTGGTCAAAGCTCATCACCGTAACTGTGGCCCCAACATAGTATTTCCCGATATTTTCAATCTTTTTCCAATGTTCTTCGTCAAACAGGGAGCCATTGGTCTCCAGCCATACCTGACATTCTTCCGCAGGGGCCAAAGGTTCCCACTCGGACAGCAGCCGCATCGTCCGCCTGCTGCAAAACAGCTCCCCCTGACCGTTAGCGCCTATAATTTTAGCATGAGACAGGGCGTCCTTCAATCGGCTCTCTATTATGTCATAGTTATGTTCAATCTGCTCTCTGTCCTTCCCCGCATCCGCGCAGTGGATGTTGCAGCTGGGGCATCTGTAATTACATATATTCTCAAATGCCATGTACAACCGTTCCGGATACTCCGGCAGTTCGCCTATTTCCGTCTGATATGTCTTTATGTCGCCTGTCATCAGATAAGGGCAGTCGTTCACTGAACAGCTGGAGTAATCCTGATTTATCAATTTTTGCCTTAACTTTCCTGCCTTTTCTCCATGAAATAATTCCGGCATTGAATGGTCAAGCAAACTGCCGATCCAGCCATCCTCCCCGGTCCAGCCGCATAACCGAACCATACCGTCAGAGTTTATGACCTGAATCCAGTCCTTTCCGTTTTTACATAATTTAGGCATTTATTGTACTCTCCTTTACATTTCCTACTACATAATTGTCAAGTTCTGATCTATAGCATATTTATGCATCCCAGCCTGTCTTTCAGTGCCTGCGCATCCGTAAATTCCCAGATGGGAACGGCGTCCTGACAGACATCGGCGGACACCAACTTACGCTTGATCGCGGAGAAACCTGTTACGGGCGTAACGATCGCGATGGCCTCCCCGGTTTTGATCTCCGCCATATCTTTTGCGTTATAAAGCGGAATCCCTTCATAGTCTCCGGTCTCATAGTAGGAGTCGATAATACAGGCGGGCGTTATTCCCCTCTCCTTCATTTTGGGCAAAAGCATAGCTGTAAAGTTTCCTCTGCCGTATAGAATGATATCTTTACCGGCGCACTTACATGCAATGCTGTCCAACACCTTGTCCTGATTCCAAATCATATAGGTCATCAGTCTCCATTTTAGGGAATCGCCTTCGTAAGGAGCTGTCCTTGTGCCGAAAGTATCGCTCCCGCCGCTCTCATCATCCACCTTGGGATGGGAGAGATTGGGATGACTCATTACTTTCTCAAACTTCCCACATCCCAAACCAGATAAAATCCTTTGATTTTCCGGCTTT
>ERZ777305.699-NODE-699-length-51429-cov-92.521470_pt1 | contig 51429 bp, 39 predicted proteins | sample MGYA00374965_ERZ777305 | MGnify/ENA primary metagenome ERZ777305 (study PRJEB29328, sample SAMD00013331) | mouse gut metagenome | study: EMG produced TPA metagenomics assembly of the Metagenome analysis of fecal microbiota from mouse which was promoted...
GACCCTCTGCTTGTAAGGCAGATGCTCTGAACCAGCTGAGCTAAGCGCCCTTTCTCGTCTAAAGCGATGCAAAGGTACGACACTTTTTTGAACTGACCAAATATTTTAAGGAAAATTTTACAAAAAAATAGTTTGGGCTTAATAATGGATGATTTTAAGATTGTTTTTGTTAAAAAGTGTTTCGTCTAAAGTGATTTCCTCGGGATGGATAGTTGATTATCGAAAGAAATCACTAATTTTGTGTGAAAATTTGGAACAGAATGGCTGGCAAACTTCAGCAACGTATCGATAAAATAGAGGCAAAAGGCGCTCTCCTTGCCGAACGGTTCGTCATGCTTCGACAAGCAAAGAGGCAGGCTGATGAACAAATCGCCGATATGGAAGCCACTATTGCGGGATTGCATCGAACGATAGAAGATTTGAACCGACAGATAGAATATCTGAAAGTAGCTACGGTGCTTACTCCTGACCATCGCGATGTTGAAGAAACACGTGCCATACTTTCCGAATTAGTGCGCGAAATCGACAAGTGCATTAATCAGTTAAGCATTTGATGGCAGATAAACTCCTCAACATATCTATCCGTATAGCCGATCAGCCTCGTATGCGTCTGCATGTTCCACCGGAGGATGAAGAAATAGTGCGAAGGGCTGAAGCCAATATCAATGAGCTATGGCGTAAATGGTCGGCAAGGGACGATTTCAAAGATAAGACCTCAGGCGAGATACTTGCCATGGTGACCTTCAGGTTTGCCCAGCTGTATTTTAGCGCCGCAGAGGCTTCACATAAAGTCGAAAGGACTCTTGAAGGGCTTGAAAAGACCCTTGACAGACTCCTGCTTGACATAGAAGATAACCCCGCCACTTAGGCAAGAGAGCCGGTAGGCACGGCGGGATAGTCAGCGAGTTCACGCACGCTCAACCTGTTCATACCCCTCGGAGGATGCTCCGGGAACCGGGTATTGAAGATGTTGATACGTGCATTTTTTTATATATTTTTTAATCCTATTTTCCTATTCCACATTATGGATATAATAATTTACATCTGTATTGCCGTTATAGTGACTGCCGCGGTTTCCGTGGGGGGCTTGCTGGCAGTGCAGCGCGCCACAGCAAGATCACGTGCCAAATCAATAGTTGAAGATGCTGAACGTGAGGCTGAGGTTGTCATGAAAAACAAGCTTCTTGAAGCACGTGAACAAGAACTTAAGATCAAATCCGAAGCCGAGAAGCAAGCTAACCAGCGTATGCAGCGTGTTCAGGTTGAGGAATCAAAAATCAAACAACGTCAGGCGCAACTTAACCAGCAGCAGAGCGACAATGCCCGTGCCCGAAACGAGAACGAGCAGGTGCGTCAGAATCTTGAAGCCCAGATGGCAGTGGTGGAGCAGCGCAAGGAGGAACTTGACCGTCTGCGCCGCACAGCTCAGGACACTCTTGAACATATCTCCGGGTTGTCGAGCGAGGAAGCGAAGGAGAAGCTTATCGAATCGCTTAAAGATGAGGCTAAGACGGCAGCCAGCGCTTATATAAACGACATAATGGATGAGGCTAAGATGACTGCCAACAAGGAGGCTAAACGCATCGTGGTGCAGTCGATCCAGCGTCTTGCCACAGAGACTGCCATTGAAAATTCGGTGACAGTGTTCCATATCGACAGCGATGAAATCAAGGGTCGTATCATCGGTCGCGAGGGTCGTAACATCCGTGCACTTGAGGCTGCGACCGGTATTGAAATCATCGTTGACGATACCCCTGAAGCGATAGTGCTTTCAGGCTTCGACCCCGTGCGCAGAGAGATAGCCCGTCTTGCCTTGCATCAGCTTGTGGCTGACGGACGTATCCACCCCGCACGTATTGAGGAGGTTGTGGCAAAGGTTCGCAAGCAGATAGAGGAAGAGATTGTCGAGACCGGTAAGCGCACAGCCATCGACCTCGGTATACATGGTCTGCACCCCGATCTTATACGTATGGTCGGCAAGATGAAGTATCGTTCAAGCTACGGTCAGAACCTTCTGCAGCACTCACGCGAGACTGCCAACCTTTGCGCTATCATGGCGTCGGAACTCGGTCTTAATCCTAAAAAAGCCCGCCGTGCCGGACTTCTCCATGATATAGGCAAGGTGCCCGATGAGGAACCGGAACTTCCGCACGCACTTCTCGGCATGAAGCTTGCTGAAAAGTATAAGGAGAAACCGGAAATATGCAATGCCATAGGCGCTCACCACGATGAAATAGAGCAGACAACGCTTCTTGCTCCTATCGTGCAGGTTTGCGATGCTATTTCGGGTGCTCGTCCCGGCGCTCGCCGAGAGATAGTAGAGGCATATATCAAGCGTCTTAATGACCTTGAGCAGCTTGCACTCTCATATCCCGGCGTTATAAAGACTTACGCTATCCAAGCAGGTCGTGAGCTTCGTGTGATAGTCGGTGCTGACAAGATTGACGATATGGAGACCGAAAAGCTCTCTACTGAAATAGCCCGCCGCATCCAAGACGAGATGACTTATCCGGGACAGGTGAAGATCACCGTAATCCGTGAGACCCGTTCCGTAAGCTTCGCTAAGTAAGGAAAGGAGTCATCCTAATGGAAGATAAAGAAAGAAAATGTCCACGCGGCAAGCTCCACTGTTTTAACTGGTTGGAGGATATACCCGGCAGACTGGCTGATTTCGACATCGTTGAGGTGCAATTCAAGAATACCCGCAAGGGGTTCTACCGCAACTCCGTGAATCTCCCCTTGGAGATAGGCGACATGGTTGCTGTGGAGGCTTCTCCGGGGCATGACATAGGGCGAGTGACACTTGTTGGTAAACTTGTGGCTCTGCAGATGCGCCGTGCCAATATTAAGCCTGATGCCGAGATTCGCCGTGTGTTCCGTAAGGCAAAACCGGCTGACTTGGAGAAATATGAGGAAGCTAAAGCCCGTGAGAATGACACTATGATACGCTCGCGCAAGATAGCCGAGTCGCTGAATCTCAACATGAAGATAGGCGATGTCGAGTATCAGGGCGACGGTAACAAGGCTATATTCTACTATATAGCCGATGAGCGTGTCGATTTCCGACAGCTTATCAAGGTTCTTGCCGACACGTTTAAGGTGCGTATCGAAATGAAACAGATAGGCGCCCGTCAGGAAGCAGGCCGCATCGGAGGTATCGGTTCATGCGGACGTCCGTTGTGTTGTGCGAGCTGGATGACTAATTTTGTGTCGGTCGGTACGAGTGCCGCACGTTATCAGGATATATCACTTAACCCTCAGAAGCTTGCAGGGCAGTGTGCCAAGCTTAAATGCTGCCTTAACTTTGAGGTTGACACCTACGTCGAGAGCGCCCGCTATCTCCCCGGTAAAGAAATCCGTCTGGAGACCGCTGATAATACCTATTACCACTTCAAGACTGATATTTTCAAGAAGGAGGTAACCTATTCAACTGACAAACAGTTGGCTGCCAACCTTGTGACTATAGATGCAGCACGTGCATTTGAAGTCATAGATATGAACAAGCGTGGCGAAAAGCCTCTTCAGCTTCAGCGTGACGGCGATGAGAAGTCGAATGCGAAACAGCGTCCGATAGACCTTGCTTCGCAGGATGAGCTTACACGCTTTGACAAGACTAAAAAGAAAAAGCGCAAGAAAGGCTCGAATAATAACTCTCAAAAGCCTGATAACGCCCCGAAGTCTGAAAATAAGGAGCGTCCTTCCAATCAGCAGCAAAAGGGTGAAAACCGACAGCCTGACAATCAAGGGAATCAACCTCGCCGTAACAACGACCGTAAACCCAAGGGGAATAACCAAGGGAAAGGTGGTCAGAATAACGCTGGGAAGAATCCCCAGCAAGGTGGAAATGCCGGAAACGGAGGTGCGAAGCATAATCAGCAGGGGGAACAATCCCGCCCTAACCGTCCACCCAAGGCGTTTCGTGACAATCAAGAAAACGATTAAATAGATGCGTTGTCTATTACCGCTGATATTACTATTGTCATTGCTTCTCGGGGCTTGCAGCCCCGGGAAGCGTGATTATAGCCGGTGGGAAAATTTGCCTGCTTCCGGTTGGGTGTATGGCGACACGGTGTTGCTTTTGCCTGTGGATACCATGTTGCTTGACAATGATTCGATCGTCGAAGGTGCTGTCGGACTGTCGTTGCGGCATGGCAGTAGCTATCCATATTCCAATATTTGGCTTGAGGTTACTTATCATGGCGATCGCCGTATGGTGCGTGATACTGTCAATATCCCTTTGGCTGATGTGTTCGGGCGATGGCTCGGTAGCGGTTTTGGCGCAAGTTATCAAAACTCAGCCATGATTAATCAGTCAACGGTAATTGATGTCACCCGTCCCGTAGAGGTGCGCCATATAATGCGTGTTGACACACTCCATGGCATAGATCAAATCGGCATTTTTGTCAGCCATAATTAATAATATCTAATAGGAGGTACCCAATAAAGTACCCGATAAAGTACCCAATAAATCTGAGCTTGCCGGCCTGCGACTGCTTTTTTGATAATCCATACCTGTGAAATAATATATGGAGTCATGATTATTAACATAGAAGGGGTTAATTCCCGAATGATTGCCAACAATCTTACTGCCTCACAGCCGATGCATCCGGGTGAATTACTTAAGGATGAACTTGAAGCACGTGGCATATCTCAAAAGGCATTTTCAGAAGAAATAGGGATTCGACCGTCAATTATAAGTGAGATAATTCATGGTAAAAGGTCTATTTCCATAGAGTATGCCATGTTGTTTGAAGCAGCTTTGGATATTGACGCTGATTTCTGGTTAAAGCTTCAGTCTGATTACGATAAGGAGGTGGTGAAGGCTAATAAATCATTCATGCAGCGGTTAAATGAGATTCGTAAAGTGGCAGCGTTTTTATAAAACAATTTCAATATCAAATTGACTTTTTCGCACTTATTCGGTCGTGTGGTGTCGTATCTTTGCATAAAAACTTGATGGATATGAGAAACATACGAAAGATTATAGTGCATTGCACTGCAACCCCTAAAGGGAGAGATGTAAGTGTTGAGGAGATAGACCGTTGGCATAAGGCGAGAGGGTTCAGATGCATCGGCTATCATTATGTGGTGGCTTTGGACGGAACTGTTTATGCCGGGCGTCCTGTTTCGGAGATAGGGGCGCATTGCACAGGGCAAAACCGCAATAGCATAGGAATAGTGTATGTCGGAGGTTTGAGCGAGGATGGCAAACGTCCGATGGATACCCGCACACAGGACCAAAAGGTGGCATTGGTCAGGACGATAGCTGAGTTGAAACGTAAATATCCGGGGGCGATGGTACATTCTCATTATGAATTTGCCGCCAAAGCTTGTCCTTGCTTCGATGCTGCCGAAGAGTATGCCGATTTATGATTGATTTCTAACATGAATTTTGTACATTTGCAACTGAATTAAATCAGTTCAAAGCTAATATCATGGATATGAAATACAGATTTTGTGGCAGGAGCGGACTTCAGCTCCCTGTTATATCCCTTGGGCTATGGCACAATTTCGGCGGGGTAGATCCATACGAGAAATCCCGTGAGATTGTCTTCCATGCCTTTGAGAGGGGTGTGGTTCATTTTGACCTTGCTAATAATTATGGTCCTCCTCCCGGAAGTGCCGAAGAAAATTTCGGTAAGATGCTTCGTGACGGGCTGCATACACACCGTGACGAGATAATAGTCTCGTCGAAAGCCGGACATCTGATGTGGAACGGTCCCTACGGCGATGGAAGTTCCCGCAAATACATAATGGCAAGCATCAATCAGAGCCTGAAACGTACCGGTCTGGAATATTTCGACATATTCTATAGCCATCGTTACAATCCGGAGACACCATTGGAAGAAACCGTACAAGCCCTTGTTGACATAGTGAAGCAAGGGAAGGCTCTGTATATCGGGCTGTCCAAATATCCTGTGGATAAGGCAAAGGAAGCGTGCGACATGATGCGTGCGCAGAATGTGCGATGCCTTATATATCAGGACAGGTATAATATGCTTGTGCGTCGCCCGGAAGAGCAACATCTTGACTTCCTTCGTGATGAGCAGCTTGGGTTCATCGCCTTCTCACCGCTTGCGCAAGGGCTTCTCACCAACAGGTATCTTAACGGAATACCGTCGGACTCACGTGCCGCACGACCGGATGGTTTCCTTCACCGTGAGGATATTACCCCTGAGATGGTTGATAAAATCGCACGGTTAAACAAGATAGCCGAACAGCGAGGGCAGTCGTTGGCGCAGATGTCTCTTGCATGGCTTCTTGCCAAGCCGGAGATAACCTCTGTGATAGCAGGGGCAAGCTCTGTCCGTCAGCTTGACGACAGCCTTGAAGCTATCTCCAATATCGATTTCACTTCGGAGGAACTTTCCGAAATTGATAACATAATTCTCTGATTGGGATGTTAAAGAGACTTTTGATGCCCGCTATGGCTCTGCTTGGAGCTTTGGCGGCTGATGCCGCAGTATATAATATCGTGGATTACGGGGCTGTGTCGGATACCACCCGGCTTAGCAGTAATGCCGTGCAGAGTGCTATAGATGCCTGTAATAATGGCGGTGGAGGGACTGTGCTTGTCCCTGCCGGCAATTATAAGATAGGGAGCATTATGCTGAAAAGCAATGTGGAATTGCATTTGGAAAACGGTGCGACTCTCTACGGCAGCACTGATATAAATGATTACATCCCGGTCACCACTGATTATGTGTCGCTACGAACCGTAACTCCCACTATTCAGCTTATCTATGCCGATAAGGCTGACCATGTGGCTATAACGGGGCAAGGCACGATAGATGGGCGAGGGAAGGCTTTTCCCAAGCTGTCATGGAATGACGAAGGTATCACCCGCCCGCATTTATTGCGACTGATCAGATGCTCTGACGTGGCTGTGACCGGAGTCACGCTTAAGAATTCAGGATGCTGGATGCAGCATTATCTTGCTTGTGACAGAGTTAAGATTGACGGGATAACGGTCATTAACCGTAATAATTTCAACAATGACGCTCTTGACCTTGACGGCTGCCACAACGTGACGGTCTCCAACATGATTGCCGACTCTGACGATGATGCTATAACGCTCAAAAGCACTTCGCCAAGACTGTGTGAGGATATAACTATCAGCAATTGTGTGGTGTCGAGCCATTGCAATGCTATAAAGCTCGGCACTGAGACTAATGGCGGTTTCCGGAATATAAACATAAGGGGCATAGTGGTGAAGCCATCCGCTGACCAGTCGAGTCAGTATTTCGGTTACCCCGGAGGTATAGGACATTCTGCCATATCGCTTGAGATTGTAGATGGCGGCTCAATGAGAAATGTCAATATAGGTGATATAACCATCACAGGCACTGAGTCGCCGATATTCATACGTCTTGCCGACCGTGCCCGTCCCTATTCCAAGGATCACCCCGTGGAAGGTGTGGGGAGTATAAGCGGAGTGGTGCTGCATGATATTTTAATTGACGGGGCAGGTCCTACCGGTTGCTCAATAACCGGTATAGAGGATCATCCTGTAACCGATATTTTGCTCCATGACATCACTATCCGTCAGGCTGGAGGACAGAAGGATGTCGCAGCCCCCACGGATGAGAAAATCGCTGAATATCCGGAGTCTACAATGTGGGGGATTCTTCCGGCTCAGGGATTTTGGCTCAACCACACACGTGATATTACTTTCCGAAATGTCAAGGTGTTTGCAGAGCAGCCTGACAGCCGTCCGATATATGTGGCAACGGATTCTCCGGGTCTTGTGACGGAATAATAGATTGAAATACAGATGTCTCACCGCATTATCAAAATGATATTTGTGCTGTCAGCCATTTTGAACGGGCTGACAGCTTTTTGCGGTGGACTGATGTTTGAGACACTCGACTCTTCGGACGGGTTGAGTGATAATAATGTACGTTTTATAAACTCGCTCCCTGACGGCAGGTTGGTGTTCACAACCGAGCAGGCTTTGAATATCTATGACGGAGTGCGGTTTAAGAAATATTACCTTGATCAGTCAGCCAAATATGAGCTTGATGATTACTCAGGGCATTATCATCTCTACCTCAGCTCCGACACAATGTTGTGGGTGAAAAATTATCATAAATTCTTTATTTTCGATCTCAGGAAGGAGCGGTTTATCTCCCCGGGTGAATATTTGAGAGGCAAGGGAGTTGAGAAGCGAGTAGATGACCTGTTTGTGGATTTGGCAGGTAATCTGTGGCTTTCGATCGATAACAGGTTTTATATGCCCGGCTCTAATTTAACTTTGACGCTGCCTGACGTATGCGGGGAGGTGCAGGATTTGGAATCGGACGGGGATTCTCATTATCTGTTTGACAATAAGGGTGGTGTGCATTGCTATAACTTCTCCGGGGAATATAAATATAGCCGTCATGCATACGCCTCGGATGAAATGCCGAGATTTGCCAATACTTCATTAGTGGTGAAGCAGGATAGCGTCTTCTATCAGTTGCGAAACGGGACGCATGGGGTGTTTCAGAAGTTTGATACTACGACCGGTGTATGGCAGAAGATATTGGAGCGTGATTATTCCTTGAACACACTGATGATTACCGATGACGGCGATGCTTATATATCTTGCAGGTTAGGATTTTGGATTGTTGATACCGCTGACGGAGCGGTGGAATATCTCCCTTATCTGCGGACACGCCGGGGGAATGTTGTAGCCACTGAAATAAGCACTGTTTTTCAGGATGCACAAGGGACTTTGTGGGTCGGAACTTTGAACCGAGGGCTTTTGTATTGTAACCCTGAACGTTATAGAATGTCTGAGATATACGGTGTGTCCGATCTCTCACGTCAAGGTGGCAAGGGGATTAGGACAGGGCTATTTTCAGAGGATAGGTCGGGAAATGTATATGTTAGGGGGACAGATGGGATTCGCAAGCTTAAATTTCATGAATCAGGAAGATGCTCTGCCGAAATATTGCCGTCGGAGCCCTCTTTGATAGATTTAATGGGTGAGTATGGCTCTGACGCCACATTTTTGGCTTCGGACGGGAGTGTTTATGTTGACGACGGGGAGAATGGCTGTGTGGTGTTCAAGGCTGATCCGGAGTTCAGAGTGGCACATTCGTATGCGCCATTGTTTTCAGAACTGTATCTTTACGGGGAGAAAGTATTGCCCGGCAAACTGTATGGCGGTAGGTTGCTAATGCCTGATTCGGAGCCATATATCAAGAGCTTGGTCTTAGGTCATGACCAGAATTTCATAACATTGAAATTTTCACCTTTGAATTTATTACATACCTCAGGTGTAGGCTACAGCTATAAACTTGAGGGATTTGACCGTGACTGGGTGGATGTTGACTATGCGGGTTCAACGGAGACGGACATTTCAGCGCAATATACCAATCTCCCTCCCGGAAAATATGTGTTTAAAATTAAGACATACAGGTCGGAGGATGGTTCCGAAGTCTCGCCTGTAACCGAGTTGGATATTGAAATTCTTACACCATGGTATCGGACTTGGGTTGCATGGGTATGCTATGTGCTGATAGCAATTGTCTTAGGTTGGTTGATTTCATGGCTGTATATACGTAGTCAGCGCAAGGCTATGGAGCGGAAACATCGGGAAGAGATATTGCTTGTCCGTATCAAAGGGTTGATCGAGCAGTGTGACAGGTATGAAGCGGAGCTAAAAGCGCAGGATGAGGATGTGAAATCGTGTGAGCCGGCTGATGAAAATTCCTTGGAAGAAAATGCGTTTGTCGCCAAGGCTGTGAAGTTGGTAGAGGATAATATGAACACACCCGGATACTCTGTCGAGCAATTAAGCCGTGACCTGTGCATGGAAAGGACTGGGCTTTATAAAAAGCTTGTCACATTACTTAATCAGTCTCCGAGCCTGTTCATGCGTAATATAAGATTGAAACATGCAGCCGAGCTTCTTGCAGCTAAGGAGGGGAGTGTGGCAGAGATTGCTATGCGCACAGGATTCAGCAATGCAAGCTATTTCAGCAAATGTTTTCAGGAAGTTTACGGCTGCCGTCCGTCGGAATTTACAGGCAAGAAATGAAAATCAACATTTGTGTGATTGGAATCAACATTTGTGTTATTGTGTAATAGGTTGAATGTCTTAATTTTGCAGTGTGAACTTAAAATCAAATCAATCATGAAAAAAGTGATTTTTATAGCTGCATTAGTAGGCTTGATAGCCCCGATATGTACGGCAAAAGATGTCGGGCGGACATCGCAAGGTGTTAAATTCCCATCGCAAGGGATGGATGTAAACATTGAATTTTACTCTCCGGAGATAGTGCGTGTTTACAAGTCTCCTGAAGGAAAACAGTATGAAAAGAATAGCCTTGTGGTGACAAAGACACCCGAAAAAGTAGACCTGAAATATTCGGAAGCCGGAGATAAGGTCACGGTTGAATCATCGGCTGTGAAGGTTGTTGCCAATACCGGCACCGGGACTGTTGACTTCTATACTCCCTCAGGGAAATTGCTGTTGAAAGACCAAGCGACCACTTTCACTGATAAGATGGATGCCGGCAAGCCTTCATACACTGTGAAAAGCTCGTTTATGCTTGATAAGGATGAGCCTATATATGGAGTGGGGCAGATAATGGATGGCAAGATGAACCGCCGCAATTCCTATCATCATCTCCAGAATGAGAATATGTTTACCAGCTCACCCTATTTCATCTCTCCGACCAAGGGGTATGCTGTATATGTTGACAATTATTCAATCTCTGATTTCGCCGACAGCCCGCAGGAATTGTCGTTCCAGTGTCTTGGAGACGGCTCGGACTATTATTTCATGTTTGGCAAGACTCCCGACGATATTATCTCGGAGGTTCGCGAGCTTACCGGACATTCACCCATGCTACCACTCTGGGCTTACGGATTTTTCCAGAGCAAGGAGCGTTACACCAATCAGGAGGAGAGCCTTGATGTATTGAAGAAATATAGGAAATTGGGTGTGCCCATCGACTGTATGATTCAGGACTGGCGTTATTGGGCTGAATACAATCATACCGACAGCGCATGGAACTCTCATAGCTTTGATGCGGAGCGTTTCCCGAATCCCGAAAAATGGGTTGAGGATATACATGCGCTTAATGGCAAACTGCTTATCGTGGCATGGCCAGGGTTCGGTCCCAAGACATCACAGCGTCAAGAACTCGACTCAAAGGGTATGATAATTGAGTTTGACACATGGCCCCCGAACAGCGGTGCGCGTCCATACGATGTGTTTAATCCCGAAGCTCGTGACATATATTGGAAGTCGTTGGATAAGGGTATATTCAGCAAGATCGGTAATGACGGCTGGTGGCTTGACTCCACTGAGCCTGACCATATAAACCGACAGGAGTCTGATTATGATAAGCCGACACACCTCGGCTCATACAGAAGCATGAAGAATGCTTATTCGCTGATGCATAATACCGGTATTGCCGAACATCAGAAGGCACAGAACCGTGACAAACGTGTGGTGATACTTACTCGTTCAGGCTTTGTGGGTCAGCAACGCCTTGGCTCTAATACATGGAGCGGTGACGTCATGTCAACATGGGAGATGCTTGAAAAGCAGATACCGGCAGCTCTTAACTTTACCCTTATGGGTATACCTAACTGGAACAGTGATATAGGCGGATTTTTTGCAAATCACTGGAATAAGGGTGGTGGCGCAAAGAACCCTGAGTATCAGGAACTGTATACAAGATGGATGCAGTTTGGCGCTTTCTGTCCGATGATGCGTTCGCATGGCACAGAGGTACCGCGTGAGATTTGGAATTTTGGTGAGCCGGGCGACTGGTGTTTTGATGCTCAAAAAAAAGCTATAGAGCTTCGTTACCGTATGTTGCCATATATCTACAGCACTTCATGGGATGTGTCAGCCAACGACGGCACATTCATGCGTCCGCTTGTGATGGATTTCGTGAACGACAAGAATGTCTATGAGCTTGGTAGCGAATATATGTTCGGACGTTCATTGCTCGTAGCACCTGTTACCCGTCCGGGTGTGTCATCTTGGGATGTGTATTTGCCATCAGGTGCAAAATGGTGGGATTTCTGGACTAACGCTCAGCATAATGGCGGCGAGACTGTAAGCCGTGAAGTGCCTAAAGATATTATCCCGCTCTATGTCAAAGCCGGTAGTGTAATGCCTTTCGGTCCCGATGTGCAATACTCTACAGAAAAGCCTTGGGATAATCTTGAAATACGCATATATCCCGGTGCTGACGGATCGTTTACTCTTTACGAGGATGAGAATGACAATTATAATTACGAAAACGGAGCTTACTCTACCATCGATTTCAAATGGAACGATGCCAAAAAGACTCTTACCATCTCTGATCGCAAGGGTGATTTCCCCGGCATGTTGAAGAAGCGTAAATTCAATGTTGTGCTTGTGAATGACAAGTCGGGTGCCGGCAACGCTCCGATGAATGGCGGAAAAGAAATTTCCTATTCCGGAAAGGAGACCAAATTGAAGTTTGGTAAATAAAAGGGTGTTAATTTCGTAAATAGAAACAAAACAGCCACTGAATTTTTACAGATTCGGTGGCTGTTTTCATCATAGAGTGGTAAATTTGTAATAAAAAACATCTATGCTTAAAAGAACGAGTTTATTCATTGCGTCAATGCTTGTGTTGGGGCTTAACTTGTCTGCCCATCGGGGAGCGGAGTCGGTCTCTAAAAGCGATAAGGTTTCGTCTCCAAAGATGAGGTCCGGGGAGAATAATCCGCTGTTGGATTTCAATTTCAATGCCGATCCAACCTCAGTCGAATATGAGGGTCGGTTGTATGTGTATGGCACGAATGACCATCAGCAGTATGACTCTGTGGTAGGGACCGATGCCAAGAACAACACTTACGAAAAGATTAAATCGTTGGTGATGATGTCAACTGACGATATGGTCAACTGGACTTACCACGGATTGATAGATGTGGGTAAAATTTCTCCCTGGATTATGAATTCATGGGCTCCGTCTATTGCCAAGAGGGTTGAAAAGGATGGGAAGACCCACTTCTATCTCTACTACTCTGACAGCGGACGTGGTGTCGGTGTGCTTACAGCCACTTCGCCTGTCGGACCGTGGTCTGATCCGTTAGGCAAGGATATTGTGGAGCAGTCAACTCCCGGACTGGGGCATTGTCCCGCCCCTTTCGATCCCGGAGTGGTGATTGACGATTCCGGCACGGGATGGCTTTCATTCGGCGGTGGCGCGGGTGATTCGGATTATATGCCCGGGACCAACCGCATAGCCAAGCTTGGTGACGACATGATCTCTTTCGACAGTGAGTTTGTGAAGATTGACGCTCCCTACTTTTTCGAGGCAAGTGAGTTGAACTTCATCAACGGAACTTGGGTGTATACCTATAATACCAACTGGGTTGACCGTAAGGAATGGCATTTTGACGTTGACAAGCCCACCACATGCAGTATGTGTTATTTTACCACAAAGACTCCTCTTGTGCGTGAAAGCTGGAAGTTCAGACATAATTACCTTAAAAATCCGGGCGATTATGGTTTTGATTGGGGCAATAATCATACTCATCTTCAGAAATATAAGGGCAAATGGTATATCATCTATCACAATATGATGTTGCAGGATAGCTTCAACACCAAATTGGGTGTCCGCAGCATTTGTATCGATGAAATCAGTGTGAACGAGGATAGTGTGGATATAAAGATGGGTGAGATGACCCGAAAAGGCGTGGAACAGCTTCATCCGTTAAATCCGTACATACGGCAGCAGGCTGAAACGGTAGCTGCCACTGAGGGGGTGGATTTTGTCAACAGTGATATTCCCGGAAATATGTATGTCCGACCGGCTGACGGTGAGTGTGTGACATTGGTCAGAGGCGCCGGTTTCGATAAGAGCCCTAAGAAGTTTAAAGCTTTGGTGTCGGGCAAAGGTGAGATTGAGGTCAGAAAAGGTACACCTGACGGCACACTCATCTCAGCTGTGAAGTTTGACAACGATACTTTAAAACCGGTAAGCGCCAACCTTGTCTCAAAGCCCGAAGGCGTGACTGATATATGCTTTGTGGTCAAGGGTGACTCGGTGCTGTTTGATGAATGGACTTTTGAGTAAATCGCAATTCAAGCCATAACCACATAGCAAATAGTGGTTATATCAGATATAGTTTGTAGTAGGGACGCAATAATTTGCGTCCGCCAAAGCCAAGATAATCAGCTAATTACCCATCAAGGTGCGGGCGCAATTTATTGCGCCCCTACTGCTTTTACGCATTTTGATACAGTCCCGATTTGCATTGAGACAATATTTTCTATTCATTTATCTCATAGTATTTCTGCCTTGAGACCTTTGCGTGTGGTGTCGGTGGCTGGTATCAATGGGAGGCGTAACACTTCCTGATAGCGGGGAAAGAGCAGGTGAAGCAGGCATTTTATCCCTGCGGGGTTTCCGTCTTTGAAAAGGAGGGAGTAGAGCGCTGAGAATTTCTGATGGAGCAGCGATGCTTCCTCGACAGTCTCTTCATCGAGACTTTTATGGATCATTTCTGTGAATTGTGCTGGGTAAGCGTTGCCAAGCACCGAAATCACACCGTCGCCGCCGAGACGTATCATTGAATGTGCCAATGAATCATCGCCGGAGAGGACTAAGAATCCTTTGGGACGGCGAGTGATGACGTTCTGTGCCTGTTCCATGTTGCCGGAAGCTTCTTTTACACCTATGATCTTATCAGGGAAATCTTTGGCAAGGCGTATTATTGTGTCAACATTCATATTCACACCGGTACGTCCGGGGATATTATAGAGCACAACAGGTATGGGTGATGCTTTTGCTATGGCTGCAAAGTGGCGGTACATACCTTCCTGCACAGGCTTATTATAGTAGGGGACCACCGACAGTATTGCGTCAAATTCTTCAAGTCGGTCGGTGTGATGGATTTCATCAATGACTGCGGCAGTTGAATTACCACCTATGCCAAGCACCAAGGGACATCTGCCAGCCACATGGTCGAGTATGTGGAGAGCGAGTTGCTTCTTTTCGTCATGAGTGAGTGTAGGTGTTTCAGCAGTGGTGCCGAGAGCCACGATATAGTCAGTGTTACCGTCAATTAGGTAGTCAAGATGGAAATCGAGTGTGTCATAATCGATTGACCCATCCTGTAGAAATGGGGTTGTGAGGGCAACCCCCATGCCTCGTAATCTCTGTGGTGACATATAGAACCTAATGTATTAGCATCTTTGAAATAGCCGTATTGCTGCAAAATTAGTTGGATTTTGAACAAAATGTAACGTAAATCAAATGAAATGCTTCGAATTTTTACTTAGAAAGCTTGTTTAGTTTGCAAAATTAACAATAATTCTTTTTTCATGCAAAAATTTTCACTCGCCGGATTCTATTAAATCATTTCAAAATCGATTCATTCCAAATGTTTCGCTCCCCGGATGCTATTTGATCACAATTTTTTGACGGTTGACTATATAGATTCCTGCCGGTAGATCTGACCCGGAAAGTGATGGTGCGACGAGCCGTCCGGTGAGGTCATATACCTTGCCATCCTTGATTTCGGAGTCCTGAGGGATTTGTGTCACAGAGGTGTACGGATTTTCATTGGTGAGATATACTCGCTTGAGATGTATCGGTTTGTGACCATACGCCCAGAAGCCGATAATATATATTTCATCGGTTTTAAGGGGTACAATATTTGAGCCTGAATTTCTTGTCAGTTCGTCAATATTGGCGACGATTAGCTTTTCACCCTTAAATGCTTTTTTGTAATGGTCGCCCCAATAGTTTGAGGAGTCAAATATCTTGAACTCCACGCCGTTGGTCTCGTTCTCTTCAAGCTCGGCAACTACGTACTTATAGCCGGAAATATCAATTGGCTGTTCATACTGCCATCCGCCAAAACCATATAGCCCGGCAATAAATATGTTAGTCTTCGGGTCGAATTCTCCATGTTCCCATATCGAGGGGTTGAATCTGTCGGTGCCGAATGTGAAATCACCCTCTGCCGGGTTAGGTGTAGGTATCACTGGTATTTCCTCGTAATATTCAACGCGCGGATTCTCAATCCCCATTGTAGCAAGCATAGCTGTGGCGTATCGGCATCCTAAAACCCGATACCCGTGTGCCGAGAAATGTAAGCCATCACCGGCTTGAGGTACATTTATTGACGATACGACATGGGCGGTCGGGATGGTTTTGGGGAGTGAGTTGATTATGGAGTTCATACCTCCGCATACACCTCCTTGCCCGATAGAGACCAATTCGCCTGCTATAAGAGGCACATCCTTGGCGTTCAAATTCAAATCGGATAGGATATCCTCGTAGATTTTCTTTACTTTTGAGGTCCATTCGCTGTCGCCGTTGTTCGATTCTCCCTGATGAAGAAGTATCCCCTTTATCACTCCATCTTTTTGAGCTTTGCGGCAGTGTTCTATAAGGTGGTTGTATGGGTGTTTGCCGTAACTTTCCATTATGGAAATGAACCAGTCAGCTTCGCCGGCAAGCGAAGCGGGGTTGAAATCCTTATCGAGGTGCTCTATTCTGCAACCCGGCACTGCCACGGGTATCACACCTATTTTGATCTCTTCCGGGAGATTGTTTACCATGGTGCGTCCGAAGTAGTCCATAGGGGATAAACCTGAAGATTGGCTCACCAATGGTGGCACAGCTGTATACCATTCACCTTTTTCTCGCGGGGGATTGGTGAATTTCAAGGTTGACATTACCTTAAAGCGAGAGGGGACATTTTGCTTGTCAATTTCCTCAACCGTGGCATTACCGTGCATATTTGATTGTCCGATGCAGATGTAAATATGAAAATTCTGATCCTGTGCTGTGATGATGATTGGTGACAAAAGTGACACTACCAAAAGTATTATTAATCTCATTATTCCGTTTTTTAGCTAAACCCTTAGATGAATTGAACCTTGGCTACAAAAATACAGACATAATATCATACAAAAGTGCGATTTAATTTATTTTAACTTAAAAATATTTGAATTTTTCAATGTGGGGATATGGTAGTCTAACGGACTAAAACAATATTTGCTGTTGAGGATTTTTTGCAATTTTTTGGGGGATAGGTTTGGAAAAAAGTAGTATCTTTGACTGCTGATTCAGACATTAAATATGATACCATTTATACATCTTCACGTACATAGTCAATACTCTTTGCTTGACGGACAGGCATCGGTGACAGGACTGGTTGACAAAGCCATCGAATGTGGAATGCCCGGTTTCGCATTGACCGACCACGGCAATATGTTCGGCGTAAAGGAGTATTTCAACTATGTCAACAAACTCAAAGGCAAATATAAAGGGAAGATAGCCGAGGCGAAGGAGCGGTTAGAGAATGCCACTCCCGAGGAAGCCGAGGCGATCCGTCCGGAGGTCGAGGCTGAGATTGCAAAGTATGAAAAGAAGTTGCAGTTCAAGCCCATATTCGGCTGTGAGATGTATGTGGCAAAAGGTTCGTTGACCGACCGTTCGGACAAGACAGACAAGGGGCGTCACCTCGTGGTGATAGCCAAGAACCTTAAAGGATACAAGAATCTGATAAAGATAGTGTCGCAAGCGCACACCGAGGGATTCTATCACCATCCTCGTACCGACAAAGCGGCTCTTGCCGCCCATCGCGAGGGGTTGATAGTCTGTTCGGCATGTCTCGGCGGCGAGATACCTCGTCTGATAGCCACCGGACAGCTTGAAGAGGCTGAAAAGTCGGTGATATGGTTCAAGGAGACGTTCGGCGACGACTACTATATAGAGCTGCAACGCCACAAGACAGACCTTCCCGGTGCTAACAGGGAAACATATCTTGAGCAGGAAAAAGTTAACCCCGTGCTTATAGAGCTTGCGCGCAAGCATAATATAAAAATTATCGCCACTAACGACTCCCACTTCATAAATGCTGATGACGCTGAGGCGCATGACCGTCTGATATGTATTTCCACAAACAACTATGTGACGGATAATGACCGTATGCGCTACACGAAGCAGGAATGGTTCAAGACTCAGGATGAGATGGCAGAGATGTTCCCGGATCTTCCCGAAGCCTTGACAAACACCATGGAGATCCTTGACAAGGTTGAGGTGTATTCCATTGACCATCCGCCTATCATGCCGTTTTTCGAAATCCCGGCTGATTTCGGAACAGAGGAGGAGTATCGCAGCCGCATCACGGAGCAGGAGCTTTTTGAAGAGTTTACCCGTGATGAAAACGGTAAGGAGGTGCTTTCGCCTGAGGCAGCAAAGAAAAAAATCGAAAAGCTTGGCGGATATGACAAGCTTTACCGCATAAAATTTGAAGCGGACTATCTTGCCAAACTCGCATACGAGGGTGCTGAAAGGAGATATGGGAGTCCGCTCACACCTGAGCTTGAAGAGCGTATACGCTTTGAGTTGTACATAATGAAGACCATGGGTTTCCCGGGTTACTTCTTGATTGTTCAGGACTTTATCAATGCGGCGCGCCATAAGTTGGGTGTCAGTGTAGGTCCCGGGCGTGGATCGGCAGCCGGTAGTGTCGTGGCTTATTGCTTGGGTATCACGCAGGTTGACCCGATTAAGTATGATTTGCTGTTTGAGCGTTTCTTGAACCCTGACCGTATCTCGCTCCCTGATATCGATGTGGACTTCGATGATGACGGACGAGCAGATGTGTTGCACTATGTGACAGAGCGTTACGGTGGAGATAAGGTAGCTCATATTATAACTTTCGGTACGATGGCTGCAAAATCGGCTATCAAAGATGTGGCACGTGTTGAGCAGCTGCCATTACCTGAAAGTAACCGCATTGCCAATTTGGTGCCGAAGCGTATGCCGGACGGACCCGACGGTAAGACTCTTAAGACAACACTTAGCAATTGCTATAAATATGTGCCTGAATTTGCACCGGAGCTGACGTCGCAGAACTATCTTGTGCGTGAGACACTTGAATATGCCAAACGTTTGGAGGGGAATGTGCGTAACACCGGCGTCCATGCCTGCGGTGTGATTATATGCCGAGACCCTATTACCGACTGGGTTCCTGTGGCTACCGCTGTTGACAAGAGCGCAGAGTCGAAAGATAATGACAAGATGATTGTGACCCAATATGAAGGTTCAATCATCGAGGACACCGGTCTTATCAAAATGGACTTCCTTGGACTTAAGACTCTTTCCATTATCAAGGAAGCGTTGTCAAATATCAAGCAGACGAGAGGTATAGATGTAGATATAGACAATATCGACATCAACGACCCAAAGACATATCAGCTTTATTGCGAGGGGCGCACTATCGGTACTTTCCAGTTTGAATCGGCAGGTATGCAGAAATATCTGCGTGAGCTTCAGCCATCGACGTTCGAGGATCTTATAGCCATGAATGCCCTGTATCGTCCGGGACCTATGGACTATATACCCGACTTCATTGCACGTAAGCATGGTCGCAGCCCTATAGTCTACGACATACCTGTTATGGAGAAGTATCTTAAAGATACATACGGTGTGACTGTGTATCAGGAGCAGGTCATGCTTCTGTCGCGTCTACTTGCCAACTTCACACGCGGTCAGAGCGACACACTCCGAAAGGCTATGGGTAAGAAGCTCATAGCGAAGATGAACGAGTTGGAGGAATTGTTCCTTAAGGGGGGACAGGAAAATGGTCATGACCCGAAAGTGCTCACTAAAATATGGAATGACTGGAAGAAATTCGCTTCATACGCCTTCAATAAATCACATGCCACTTGCTATTCATGGGTAGCGTTTCAGACAGCATGGCTCAAAGCCAACTATCCTTCTGAATATATGGCGGCTATCCTTACCCGCAACCGCTCGGATATAACCAAGCTCACAGGCTTCATGGATGAGTGTAAGCGCATGAAGATTTCAGTTCTCGGACCGGATGTCAATGAAAGTTTCAGTGAGTTCGGTGTGAACAGTCATGGTGATATCCGTTTCGGACTTGGCGCTATAAAAGGTATCGGAGAGGGTGTAGTGAAGGCAATCATAGAAGAGCGCATTGCTAACGGTCCGTATGAATCGGTATATGACTTTGTGGAGCGAGTGCCGTCATCTACTATTAACCGCCGCGTATTTGAAAATTTGGTACTTGCCGGTGCGTTTGACAGTTTCACGGACTATAAACGAGAGGACTACATGCATGAGAATCAGAATGGTATAACATGCACAGAAACCTTGTTGCGTTACGGACAGGCATATCAGGCAGACCAGCAGTCTTCGGCGATGTCTCTTTTTGGGGACGATGTTGAAATGTCAACTTCGGGACGACCTCCGATAATTCCTGCTCCGGAATGGGCTAATGCGGTTAAACTTGAAAAAGAGCGCGAGTTGGTGGGTATGTATCTATCAGCGCATCCGCTTGATCCTTACTATATGGAGCTAAATTACGGAACCTCCTGCACTGTTAAAGGATATACAGAATTTAACCCAGTTGAGGGTGTGGATTTGACATTCGGAGGGATGGTTACTGAGTTTACCAAGCGACCGGCAAAGAACGGCGGTTTCTTCGGCATCCTGAAGATGGAAGATTACACCGGAAGTGCTGAATTTATGCTTTTCGGACAAACATATATAGATTTCCATAATTACGGTGTGCCGGGAACCCCGATACTGATTACCGGTCAGTATCAGCGTCGGTTTGCCAATTCGGACTTAAGATTTAATATCACCAATATACGTCTGCTTAGCGAAGTAAAGGGGCAGTTGATAAGGAATATCACCATAGATCTTCCCACCGACAAATTGAGTCAGCATGTAAAAGAGCTGCTTGAGGAGCAATTAAATAATTCCACACCTCAGGATGGCGAATTGGCTTTCAGGATTTTCGACCCGTCTATCAACCGCTCGCTCCATCTGTCATCGGCACGACGTATACCGATCACACGCAGTCTGGTGGATGCGTTGAAGGAGGAAGAGATCACTTTTACTATCAATGACTGATAGAGAATATAATCATCAAATATAAATTTAAAAACTACTAAAATGAATTTTACTGATCAGAATGTACATGAGATTATCGCTTCAGGCAAGCCTGTAGTAATCGACTTTTGGGCTACATGGTGTGGTCCCTGTATGCGTATGGCTCCCGTGGTAGAGGAGCTTGCCAAAGAGTATGAAGGCAAGGTAGAGATAGGCAAGTATAACATCGAGGAAGAGAATGACCTTGCCGCAAAATACCGCATTATGTCTATACCTACCATTCTATTCTTCAAAAATGGTGAGATTGTGCGTGACCTCCGTCTTGCAGGCGCTCAGCCTAAGGAGACTCTCCGTGAAAATATAGAAAAGCTTCTTGCTCTGTAATCATATGATTTAAATCTAAAAGATAACTTCACAAAAAATAATGGTTCCGGATCAAAATCCGGAACCATTATTTTTACTAATTCCTTTATGAGTTACTGCAAGAGTGTGACAAATACAAAAATACACTCTAATAATTGCAAGAAATGTTTCAGGTATTATCTAAACGAGATAGTGAACTTGTGTACAGTTCTTAGTTTATAGGGATTAAGTGTTATTATTTTTTAGCTGTTGCTTTACGGACAGTTGCTTTGCGGGTAGTACGACGTTTTTTAGCGTATTTCTTTGAATGTCTCTTAGCGGGAGAATATTTTTGTGATTTGCCGTAAGTACGTTTGTCAAATGCAAATACATCCTTGTGGGGCACTTGATTCTCGAAGTCGATGATGGCAGCCGGGTTGATAGGTATGCCAAGATAACGGGTTTCGAAATGGAGGTGTGCGCCTGTGCTGCGTCCGGTGTTACCACCGAGGGCGATAGGATCGCCAGCCTTAATATACTGGTCGGGCTTAACGAGGAAGCGGCTGAGGTGTCCGTAAACGGTCTCCATGCCGTTGTTGTGGCGAACCACCACGTAATATCCGTAACCTCCTCTCTCATACTTAGTCAAGCGCACTTTGCCTGAGAAAGCCGCACGGACTGTATCGCCAACCTGAAGTTTCAGGTCAATACCGTAGTGCATACGTCCGAAGCGAGAACGATACCCGTAATTTGAAGTTATATGACCGGGACAGGGAGTGGTGTATTCCGATACATCAATGTCGTGATGGTCGGGAACAGTCACTGCTGTGCCGTAAGGATTAACACGTTCGCTATTCCAAAATTGTCCGAAGATCTCTTCGTCAAATTGTGCTTCGCGTTCTTTCAAGTCATTCAGAAGAATGTTGTTATTCTCAAGCTTGAAAGGATTTGTTGAAGGCTTCTGATTAGCTATCAGAGAGCTGTGCTGGTTGGCATGTGATGCCGGAAGCCTTAACTGTGCTTGAGCCGAGAAACCGGCTATCGATAAAAATGTAACTGCTAATATTGAGCTTAATTTTTTGAAAGTCATGTTTGTATTTTCGTGGTTCCTTGCAAGAGGAGAGTGATGTATGATGAGTTTAGATAATGAGGAGGAGATTTAAGGTGTTCTCCTATGGGAGTTCAAGATCGCTATTGATAAATTTTATCGTAGCGGGGGTATAGTCAAAAATTTCATCGTCCTTGAAGAATCGTTTTATTTCAGCTTGAGCATCCTCAGGAGATGAAGAGGCGTGGATGATGTTTTCCTGATTTGACATTGAAAAATCTCCACGGATCGTTCCGGGTGCAGCTTGACGACCATTGGTTGCGCCGGTCATGCTTCGCACCACGTTAATGGCATCTACCCCTTTGAGACACGCCACAATCACCGGAGTGGCGGTCATAGAAGCGAGTATATTGGGGAAGAAAGGTTTGTCAACGAGGTGAGCGTAATGCTCTTTCAGTATCTCTTCGGAGAGTTTCATCATCTTCATGCCTGTAACGATAAGGCCTTTTTGCTCGAAGCGAGAAAGCACCTTTCCTACAAGGGCGCGCCCGATAGCTGAGGGCTTGAATATGATTAGAGTCTGTTCCATCGTGATTTTTTAACTTATTTTTAGGTTTTTATTTTAACCAGTTCAAAGATAGTCATTTTGAGCCAATTGAAAAAATCATGTCAAGCCAAAAAACCTAAACATTTAGAAATAAAGTTAAAACACTATCTGTAAAACAGCTTATAACAAATTGTTAGCTGCTAATGTGAAAATATTATAAATTTCCTCAACTTAATTTCACACTTAAAATGTGCTGTAAAAATTTGTTAATTATTGTATTTTAATGTCATCTCAAATTAACACATTTCTCTTAAAAATGTGCAATTTTTGTATATCTGTTAGCTTATATGGGTGGATTTTTGTAATTTTGCAAGAGATTCAATAAATAATAAAGAAAATTGGCATTAAACAGACTTTTTGGCACACGTAGTTGTCCTTCACTTTTTATATCGTGGATTCCCCTTATATTTTTGCTTTTCACCCTTATCGGTGTGATAGTAGTTTCCGGAGCTGACTCGGTGTCGGGGATAGGTCCATGGATATTGCTTGGTGCATCAGCACTCTCTGCCGGACTGGCATTAGCAGGTAAGGTTATGTCCCGTCGCGGAATAATCATGGGGTTGTTTCGTAGCGGCTCCCAGATTCTGCCGGCAGTTCCCATATTGGTATGTATTGCAATGGTTGCTACCACTTGGATGCTTTCCGGTGTGGTGCCTACATTGATATCGTTCGGGCTTGAGCTTCTTTCGCCACGACTATTCCTCGTGGTGGCATGTGTGGTGTGCTCGGTTATTTCAGTGATGACCGGTAGCTCATGGACTACAGTCGCCACTATAGGTGTCGCCTTCATGGGTATAGGCGAGGTGATGGGTTACAGTGACGCATGGATAGCGGGAGCCATTATCTCAGGCGCTTATTTCGGAGATAAGGTGTCTCCGCTTAGTGACACAACGGTAGTGGCATCATCGACCGCCGGTGTGGAACTGTTTGAGCATATAAGATATCTTACATATACGACAGTACCGGCTATGTTGATTTCGCTTGGAGTGTTCTTTTGCGTGGGTATGTTCACTCATCCCGGCATGGCGGCTGATTCGGCTCCGATGCTTCATGCCTTGACTGCCAAATTTAACATCACGCCATGGACTTTAGTGATTCCGGTGATAACATTGGTAATGATTGCTTTGCGAATACCCACCCTGATAGTGCTTTTCTCTGCGGCAATGCTTGGCGCAGCGGGAATATTTATCTTCCAGCCGGAGCTTGGGATGGAGATTGGTTCAGTAATTACCTCGCTTTGGACCGGATCGGCGCTTACTACCGGAAATCAGGAACTTGATTCATTGGTCAGCACCGGTGGTATCTTGGGTATGCTTCCCACTATCTATCTTGTGCTTAGCGCAATGGTGTTTGGGGCGGTGATGATCGGTACAGGTATGTTGGCGAGAATCACAGAGTCGCTTACAGCGTCACTACGTCGCCGAACAGGTATAGTGTCAGCCACCGTATGTAGCGGATTGGCTATGAATTGCTGCACAGCCGACCAATACCTGTCTCTTATAATCACCGGTAATATGTACAGGTCAGTGTATCGTAAATTCGGGCTTGAATCAAGGCTACTCAGCCGCTCTATGGAGGATTCCATATCGGTGACATCGGTACTGATACCGTGGAATTCATGCGGTGTGACTCAGGCAACCGTGCTTGGAGTAGGCACATTAGTGTATTTACCGTGTTGCATATTCAATCTGCTCACTCCCATAATGAGCATAATAGTGGCGCGTCTCGGGTATAAGATACCTCGTATGCAGTCGCAGCTTACATAAAGGACCGGCATAAAAAAGGCAGATAAAGTGCGTCGCACTTTATCTGCCGGTATGAGAGTCCCTTATTTCAAATCCATGGGATTAACCCATGGAGCTCTCTTTTCAGTCGGTTATCTGTCTTTATATTTTTGGAGTTGTTTTTCGATTGCTTCAATTGAAAGATCCACAGCCTCTTCAAATGTGTCGGCGGTCTTGTCAGCCACGAGCTTTTCCTGAGGCACGAGAACACACATTGTCACCTGTTTGTTTAAGGCTGTTTCGGGTTTAACCACTTTTAGAGAGACCTCAACTGTGTTGACTGCCGGGTAACGGCGCACGAGTTTGTCAATCTTTTTGTTGATGAAGGAAGTAAGCTTCTCAGAAATGTCGAAGTGGATAGCTTTGATGTTAATGTCCATGTTTTCCTCCTTTTTTTAGAGCACGGGGATGTGCGAGTTGGTAATTTTGTTTAAGTTCACGATATGTTATGTGCGTGTATACTTGCGTTGAGGCAAGTGACGCATGTCCTAACAATTGCTGTACGGAGCTTAGCGGTGCGCCATTGTTGAGCATGTCTGTGGCGCATGAGTGCCGAAGCACGTGGGGGCTGAGTTTTGTGGCGTGTACACCTCCGAGTGATAAGGTGTTATGAACCACGTTGTAAGCGAGCTTTCTATATATCGGTTCTCCGTTTTTACGGACGAAGAAACGGGCTTCATTATCGCTTACGCTTACCGCAGTAGCCTCATCGGAATCACGCAGGTTTCTATATGCCTTTATGGACTCTCCCAACCGGGCTCCGAAAGGAATTATTCTTTCCTTATTACGTTTTCCATGCACCTTTAGTTCACCACGGGATGTGTCAACATTTATGTCAAGAAGGTCTACGAGTTCCTGACAACGCATACCTGTGGAGTAGAACATTTCAACCATTAGTCTGTCGCGCATGTCGCTGAAATCTTTGGCTGACAGAACGCTGTTGTCTGACAGGAGTTCTTCTGTCTCGCTCGGACGTATGTATACGGGGAGATTTTTAGCGGGGCGTGAGAGGATGAGCATTGAAGCCGGATTGGCTTTCAGCCCATGGTTGCGCATAAGGTAACGGAAAAATGCTCGCAGGGCTGAGGCTTTTCGTCGGATGGTGCGCGGGGTGCAGCGGTTGCGGGCAAGGTGGCCTATCCATTGGCGCAGGTCGTTGGTAGTGGTGTCCATCGGGGAGAGTCGGTCAAGCGCTGAACTTCTCGAGGCTTTATCTCCCACGGCAAATTCTGCCCACTGAGTCAGGTCGCGTCTGTAGGCGCTGACTGTAAGCGGTGAGTAGTTAAGCTCAAGCCGCAAGTAACTCAGAAATTCCTCCACGAGATTCATAGGATGTCAGATTTGCCGGGGGATGGAGAGCCTCCCTCATGTTTCGATAGCGAAAATACAGATAAAATTTAAAAATAGCAAGAAAAAGGAGATAAATTTCAAAAATATGTAATCATAATATATAAAAAGCCGTATATTGACTTCGCAGCAACATACGGCTTAATGAACTGATTTAGACTTTTTATAAGATGTAAACTAAGGCTTAAATCTTGAAAGATAAAAAGTTTAAAACAGTTCAATGAACTGTCTTTAGCGTTTTATGAATTACAGTTCAATTTATAGATGAGAAAGATAGAGGAGAGTTTTTACGTTATATGGAGTGTGTAATTCCTTTTGTTTATGACAATACGGGCGGAAGGAGGGATGCCGGAGCCATTGTTGAGATAGCCGACATGGCAACATCCTCACATTGGTAACCGTCCATATTGAGAAGAATGGCTGCTGCGGCGATAAAGATCACCTCAAATATTATACCGGTGATAATTACCGGGGTAGAAATGCCTTTGATGTTGAAGAGTACTGATACGGCTGCACGGCACAAAGCGAGGGCAGGAACGAAAACAGCCATAAGTACGAATACTGTGCCCCAGCCGTCGAGGTAAGGTAAGTCGGGGTTTATGTCAAAGGCGTCAAGGATTTCGATATTGCCATTGAAGTGGAACATGCACAGCTTGGTTATCAAAACAATGGCTAAGATTGCCACACTGAACGCTACGCAGCCTGAGAAGAATCCCAACACGGTAAGGATGCATTTGGCTATGATGGATATCACTGTGTTCAGAAAGCCGCTGAATCCGCCGGCATTGCTCGGAGGTACGGGGGCTTCCGGGGGTACGGAATTGTTGATCACTGTCTGTCCCACATTGTCAAGAGTGACAGGCTGTCCCTGCATCTCAAGTATCTGGCGAGGTGTGCGGGCTGGCGGGATTACCATCCAAGCTATAAGATATATGAGGATGCATGTCCAGACTGACACTGAGAAGAAGGGAGTAGGGAGAATGGCTATTGCTGTTACGAGAATGCGCATCACTGTCACATCCCATCCTGTGTATTGTGCCAATCCGGCTAACACGCCTCCGAAAACTTTGTGGCGAATGTCGCGATACAGTTTCTTGTGAATGGGAGGCGGGGGAGGACAACCGGCAGGACGTTGGGTGTGGGGTGGAGGTGTGCCGGCTGATTCATTGGAGTCCTCGGCGGCGAAGTCGGCTTCGTCAGAGAGCTGTTCGGGGCGACCCATTACTTCAATAACGTTGTTCACATCCTCAAGGACGATTACGTTTGCGCCTGAGAGTATGCGCTCGTCAAAAAGTTCTGAGATGCGACATTCGATGTCGCTTACGATCTCGCTTCCCTCCTGTCCGGGGAATGTAGCACGGAGCTGTGACAGGTAATCCTGAAGAAGTTTATAGGCGTCTTCGTCTATGTAGAATATTTTACCGTTAATGTTTACGGGGAAAGTCTTTTTCATAATAGGAAATATTATTCCGTTTCGGAGTTGTTAGTTGATTCGGTGAGTGAGTTGTTTTCGGAGAGAAGGAGATATACTGAACGGGCTATTTCATTCCAAGACTCTTGGAGCTGTTCGAGAAATTGTAGTCCGAGGGAGGTGATGGAGTAGTATTTCCTTGGTGGACCTTGGGTTGATTCTTCCCAGCGGTAAGCCAGCAACCCGTCGTTTTTCAGTCGGGTCAGGAGGGGATACAAGGTCCCCTCCATAACAATCAGATGAGCCTCTTTCAGGCGTGTTATCATCTCTGAGGCGTAGGCATCGCCACGCTTTAGAAGAAGCAGCACGCAGAATTCGAGCATCCCTTTGCGCATCTGTGATTTTAGATTGTCTATGTTCATGATGTCGTCGGTGGATGGAGAAAATTTTGAGTTGGCTGTGTGGTTGAATCCATCCACGATGCAAAGGTATGTGTAATCATAGTACTATGCAATACCAAGTACTATAATTTAACAAAAATTAAATATTGGAGGATTGAGGGTATATTATGCTATCTGGAATAAGAATCGATTAAGATAAATGAGTTATGTCGTATAAGATTTTATAAATTAAGAATATAGGTCTTGTTAAAGGGTATAAATAATGAGAGTGTACCAAACATTTTAAGTTTGATACACTCTCAAAAGTCTTATTCTGCCGTGTTGTTAGAATGCTACGGGTTTCATGGTCAGACCTGTGGTCTCCTGAAGCCCGAAGAGGAGGTTCATGGTGTGGACAGCGTTGCCTGCACCACCTTTGAGAAGATTGTCGATTACGGCGGTGATCATAAGTTTGCCATCGATCTTGTCGAGATGGATTATGCACTTGTTAGTGTTGACCACATCTTTTAAATCGGGTATCTTGGATGTGATAAATGTGAAATTATGGTCATCGAAGTAATCGTGGTAGATTTTTATTATCTCAGGCAGCTCAAGAGGGCAGTCAAGGTAACTTACCGCCATTATGCCACGAGAGAACGGACCACGGATAGGAACCATGAGAAGTTTTGAGTTGAAACTCTGCTGCATGGTGTGGAGAGTCTGCATGATTTCAGGGAGTTGCTGGTGGGCAAATGGGCGATAGACCACAAGATTGTCGTTTCGGCGGGAATAGTGGGATGAGGGACGCAGTTCGCCGCCATCACTTGTGCTTCCTGTGATGATAGTGGTGTGGATGTCGCTGTTGAGCAACATGTTTTTTGCCAAAGGTAACAGTGAAAGTTCCACAACCATGGCTAAACACCCCGGGTTTGCCACATGAAGTGCACCGCGCACCATCGGTTTGCGGTTAAGCTCCGACAATCCGTAAACAAAGTCATGTGACTCATCCTCCAATCGGAAGTCACGGGCAAGGTCTATGATTTTTAAGTCTTCGGGAATTTCATTCTGGGCGAGAAATTCCTTGGTCTTGCCGGCGGGACGGCAGCAGAAGAGCACATCGATTGAATTCAGATCGTATGTGCTTGAAAAATTCATGTCAATCTCTCCGTGCAATCCCTGATGCACGTCCACGATGCGCTGTCCGCCAACGGTGCGTGAATGAACCCATTTTATCTCTACATCAGGGTGATTGATGAGTATTCTCACCAATTCACCTGCTGCGTATCCTGAACCTCCAATAATTCCTACTTTAATCATACGTCAAGGTCAAGCTTTGATTGTTTCAATACCTTTTTCAATACGGCGTATGGTCTCTTCTTTGCCCAATAATTCTGTTATGTCGAATATGTGCGGACCCTTACATTCACCCACGAGGGTGAGGCGGAATGCGTTCATGACATTGCCGAGATGGTACTCTTTTCCGGCAACCCAGTCAAGCACTATAGGTTCGGCTGCAGCGGAGCTGAAATCAGGAATAGCTTTCAGCACCTCTATCAGTTGTGTGAGAATCTCAGGGGTGTCCTCTTTCCAGCGTTTTTTGATATCCTTCTCGGCATATTCAGCGGGCGCTTGGAAGAAGAATTTAGCCTGATCCCAGAGGTCGGCTACGAAATTGATGCGTCCTTTCACCAACCCTACAACACGTGCAACGTATTCATCTGAGAAGTCATTGTTGTTGACCCCGTGGGCTTCAAGTATCGGGCGGAACAGGCGTGCAAGTTCTTCATCGGAGGTCATCTGAAGATATTCATGGTTGAACCAACGACCCTTGTCGTATGCGAACTTGGCTCCGGAGCGTGAACAGTGATCGAACGAGAATTTTTCGATAAGCTCGTCCATGTTCATTATCTCAGTGTCATCACCGGGGTTCCATCCGAGAAGTGCGAGGAAGTTTATGACTGCTTCCGGGAGATAGCCTGACTCACGGTAGCCGGTGGAAATAGCGCCGGATGCAGGGTCGTGCCATTCGAGAGGAAATACCGGGAAACCGAGACGGTCGCCGTCGCGCTTGGATAGTTTTCCTTTGCCGTCTGGTTTTAAGAGTAGCGGAAGATGTACAAACTGGGGCTGAGTGTCTTTCCATCCGAAAGCCTCATACAAGAGCACGTGGAGCGGAGCGGATGGGAGCCATTCCTCACCACGTATCACGTGTGACACTTCCATGAGATGGTCGTCCACGATGTTTGCGAGGTGGTATGTGGGGAGGTCGTCTGCGCTTTTATACAGCACCTTGTCGTCAAGGATTGAGGAATTGATGGTTACTTTTCCTCTGAGAAGGTCATCGACCACCACGTCACGTCCCGGTTCGATGAGGAAACGTACCACGTAGGGCGTTCCTTCGTCTATAAGGCGTTTAACTTCCTCAGCCGGCAAGGATAGGGAGTTGCGCATGTTTCCTCGTGTCGAGGCATCGTACTGGAAATTAGGTGTTGCGTTACGGGCAGCCTCAAGTTCTTCGGGGGTGTCGAAGGCTATATATGCTTTGCCGTTGTCGAGAAGCATTTTGACATGTTCACGGTATATGTCACGGCGTTCGCTCTGTTTGTAGGGACCGTAATTGCCCCCTTCACGCACGCCTTCATCTATTTTTATACCAAGCCATGCGAGAGCTTCATTAATGTAATCCTCAGCGCCGGGCACAAAGCGATGAGAGTCTGTGTCCTCGATACGGAGAATCATGTCACCGCCGTTACGGCGGGCGAAAAGATAATTATAAAGAGCGGTGCGTACGCCGCCGATATGTAGAGGCCCGGTAGGGGAGGGGGCGAATCTCACTCTTACTTTGCGATCCATGTAAATATATACGTTATAGTAAATTTGCCACAAAGTTAAATAAATCTATCGGGATAACAAAACGTTCAGGCGGCTCTTTGGGGCAAGAGTGTATTTAGGTTGATATAGGACTGATTTAAACTGTTAAATTAAGGTTGAAATTTACATCATTTTCAAATCTAAAAAAATAAAAGTTTAAATCAGTTCATAATTTTGGTAATAAGCGGAAATGTTGTAAATTTGTGACGCTCTTAAATCGACAGAAACAGAACAAAATTATGGAAGATAACGCCCTCTATGTGCCGGAACCGGCAATCAGGCGCTTGCCATGGTATCTGGCATGTGTCTCAAGGCTTCGCGCCCAAGGGGTGGAATATGTCTCCTCCACAGTCATATCTCATCAGATTAATGTGGATTCTTCGCAGATAGCCAAAGATCTTTCATACCTTAATATAAAAGGTAAGACCCGTATAGGCTACGAAGTTAAAGAGCTGGAGCGGGGATTGCTTGACTTTCTCGGCTTCCATCAGGTACATAACGCCGTGATGATGGGTGTGGGTAGCCTTGGCTCGGCATTGATAGCCGACTCCGGTCTGTCGCGTTACGGACTGAATATAGTGGCAGGTTTCGATGTCAACCCGGCGTTGGTCGGAACCGAGATAGGTGGTAAGCCTATATATGATCTTTCTGAACTGTCGTGGCGACGCAAGCAGTTGAATGCTGAAATAGCAGTCATAGCGGTGCCGGTAGAAAGAGCTGCGGAAGTTGCCGAGCTGTGTGTGGCTTCAGGCATTAAGGCATTGTGGAATTTCACACCATTCCGAATCAAGACTTCACCAGATATCACGATACAGAACACATCGATATATGCGCATCTCGCAGTGATGTATAATCGCATGAACACAAAATGAAGATTATAAATTTGCGTTCTAACCATCCGGTATTAGATATTGAAATTCATCCCGACTCGACAGTGGTGATGTCGGGACGTCCTCTTTTTCTTCCCGAGGATGGGAAAGAAATGATAGCCGAGGGACATATTGCAGTGAGGATAAGCCGGCTTGGTAAAAATATATCAGAGAAATTCGCATCACGTTACTATGATGCCGTCACGGTAATGCTCAGGATCATTCCTGCCGATGGTGTGCCTGAAGGTATGGAAGGCGTGTACTCGGCTATGGATGCGTCGTCGGTGATGGGTGTATGGCATGAATGCGAGTTGATAGCGGCTCCCTTCAAAGTTACTCTTGACGGCAAATGTTTTGAATTCGCCCCTCTCTCTAAGGATATAGACGCGTTGATTCATGAGATCAGCCGATATATGACTTTAAAGATTGGGGATGTACTTATGTTGCCGCCTTTTGCCAAGACATCACCGCTTAAAGCATCCACGCACCTGACTTCCTCCCTGAATGAGGTAGAGGCTATTGATGTTAAGATAGTGTGATTTGACTGTGAATAAAAGTTAATATTGTGAATTTTCCGGGAATTTTACAGTTTTCTTAAAAATTATCCTTAAATTAGCACACTAAATCTCTATACCGATCCCTACACCCTATATTAGCCATGCTATTTGGGTGGAAATTTATTTATCACATTAATTATCTGTTATGGAACCGCGTGACACGTCTATGCTCCCTAACAAGGACGCCAAAGACCAAACCATGAATGAAGAGGTGAATATTACCGCCTCAGAACCCTTGCAACAAGTAGAGCCCCAAACTACAGAAGTGACCTCGGAAGAGCCGCCGAAACCGGCATACGAGCCTGTCACTAAGGAATCAATATTAGCCGAGGTAAAAGCCTTGGCTGAAAAAGATGCCGCCGATATCGCATCGGAGGATTTGGCTCGTCTGAAGCAAAAATTCTATGCGATCCGTAATGAAGAGCAACGCCTTGAAAAGGAGGCTTTTGTGGCTGCCGGTAATGCAGAGGATGCTTTCGAACCTGCCGCTGATGAAAGTGAAGAGGCGTTCAAAACCATACTTGCAACAATAAAAGAGAAGAAGGCAGAGCAACGTGCTGCCCTCGAAGCCGAACTGCAGCAAAACTATGAACGTAAGAAAGCCATAGTTGACAAACTCGTTGAGATGAGCGGTGATGCCGACAATGTAAACCGTGTGTTCCCGCAGGTGCGCGAGATGCAGAACGAATTTAAGGAGATAGGTGAAGTGCCGGCTCCTGTCGCTGCCGAACTTTGGAAACGTTATCAGGACGCTGTGGAGCGTTTCTATGACCAGCTTAAGATAAATAAGGAGTTACGTGATTACGACTTCAAGAAGAACCTCACTGAAAAGGAAGCTCTCGTGGCTGAAGCTGAGAAGTTGCGTGAGGAGGAAGATGTGATTGCCGCATTCCGTAAATTGCAGTCACTGCATGATCAATGGCGTCAGATCGGTCCTGTGCCCAAGGAGGTACGTGATGAAATCTGGGGTCGCTTTAAAGATATTTCAGCAGAAATCAATAAACGCTATCAGGCATTCTTTGAGGAGAGAAAGGCTCAGGAACGCAGCAACGAGGAAGCTAAGACAGCGATATGCGAGCGCATAGAAGCTCTTGACTTCTCGGCTCTTGGCACATACGCCGCTTGGGATGAAATGACCAAGCAGATTATCGCCGCTCAGGAAGACTGGAAGAAGATAGGTTATGCTTCTCGCAAATCCAATAATGCGCTATTTGCCCGTTTCCGTGAGACTTGCGATAAGTTCTTCGCCGCAAAGGCTGAATTCTTCCATCACATGAAAGATGTGCTTGCCAAGAACCTTGAACGTAAGATTGCTCTCTGCGGACGTGCCGAAGCTCTTAAAGACAGCACCGAATGGCGCAAGACTGCTGAGGAACTCGCCGCTCTCCAAAAAGAGTGGAAGACAATCGGTGCGGTAGCCAAGAAACATTCCGATCAGGTATGGCGCCGTTTCCTTGCCGCCTGTGACTATTTCTTTGAACAGAAAAAGAAGAATAATTCCGGAACTCGCCGCACTGAGCGTGCCAACTTGGAGCAGAAACGTGAGATTATAGACAAACTTAAGGCTATTGACACTACAGCTACAGAACGTGCTGATGCCATTAAGGCTGTCAAGGATCTTCAGGCTGAATGGCAGAGCGTGGGTCATGTGCCTTTTAGCGAAAAGGATGCTGTGTATGAGGCATATCGTGCCGTTTGCAACGAGCTTTACGAAAAGCTCGACATGTCGCAACGCGGTTCACGCATGGCTTCGTTCGAAAACACTATCAGCGAAATCGGCAATGACCAGAATCGTCTATATCGTGAACGTGAACGCCTGATGCGTGTATATGAGCAACGCCGTGGCGAATTGCAGACATACGAGAACAATCTTGGATTCCTTAACGCAAAATCAAAGAACGGTGACTCGATGTTGCGTGACATGCATCGCCGTATGCAGCGTATCAAGGATGACATAGCTGACCTTGAAAAGAAGATCAAGGTGATTGACAGCAAACTCTGAATGTGAAGAGAAGAACTTACGGTCAATACATAGCATACGCACTGACACTGGGCGACTTCGTTGTCATCAACGCTGTCTTTTATCTGGTGTCACTGTGTAACCCGAATGTGGAGGAGTTGCACTCAAGATTAGTGTGGCTCCTTCTCAATGTTGCCTATCTCCCTGTGGCAAGGCTGTTCTCCGGAACCCATAAGATAAGAGCCGTGCAGATGGACAGGATAATGGCTTGCTCGCTTCAGGCGGTGGGTTGCCATCTGTTGCTGTTCGTGTCACTGCTCTATTTTATGAATGTGGAGGCGATAGGCTGGAAGATATTGGCGGAATTCTACATATTATTCAGTGTCCTGCTGATGCTCTGGTGGACGGCTGCCCGTTTCTGTGTGAAAAATTATCGCATACATGGCGGAAACTTTGTCAGAGTCGTGGTGGTAGGGTGTCGGACAACCGGGATAAGGGTTTACAATGAGATGTGTTCCGACGAAGGGTTCGGCTATAGGTGTCAAGGCTTTTTCGACATATACTGTCCGCCCGATTTCCCGTATAAGCATCTCTATCGGGGAACACTTGATGATCTGGCTAAGTTTGTGGAGGAAAACCGTACAGAGGAGCTGTTTTATACCCTTTCGGGAGAGAATAAGGAAGCTGTTCAGCTCACATTGGGGCTGTGTGACTCATCAATGATTAAATTTCATTACGTGCCCCCTGTCTCGCCTCACCTGACACGTAATTTTAAGCTTTCCTCTTTGGGTCCGCTCCCGGTGCTTGAGGTTAACAGCACTCCGTTGGAACTACCGCTAAACGCCGCTCTTAAACGAGCGTTTGACATAACGATTTCATCGCTGTTTATGGTAGTGTCCCCGCTGATATTCTTGCCGGTATCTGTAGCCATAAAATTGTCTTCGCCCGGTCCTGTCTTGTTCCGTCAACGCCGCACAGGATATAAAGGTAGGGAGTTTACCTGCTTTAAATTCCGGACTATGGTCGAGAATGAGGATGCCGATTTGAGCCAAGCAGGCAGAAATGATTCGCGTGTTACCAAGGTTGGGAGATGGCTAAGGCGCACGAGCGTGGATGAACTGCCGCAGTTTATAAATGTGCTGCGTGGGGATATGTCGGTGGTAGGTCCCCGACCGCACATGCTGAAGCATACCGAGGACTACAGCGCCATTATAGACGAGTACATGGTCAGACATCTGATAAAGCCCGGCATCACCGGCTGGGCGCAGGTGAGAGGGCTTCGTGGCGGCACGGATGAGCTTTGGCAGATGGAGAAACGGGTGGAGCATGATATCTGGTATATAGAACATTGGTCGCTTCTGCTTGACGTTAAGATAATCATACGCACAGTGATAAATCTCTTCCGCAAGGATGAGAATGCCTTTTAAACAGGGATATTAGACGCCCTTTTAAACGATAAGTAATTGGAAACAACACTTGATATACAGGAAAGAGCCACGGCTCTACTGCGTAGGTTTTATGGTTACAACAGTTTCAGACCTCTACAGCTTGACATCATAACTACGGCTGTGGAGCGCCGTGACTGTGTGGTGTTGATGCCTACCGGAGGTGGTAAGTCGATATGTTATCAGATCCCTGCCATGCTTGGTGACGGTGTGGTTATAGTGGTGTCACCTCTTATAGCTCTTATGAAGGATCAGGTGACAGCCTTGACCGCTAACGGTATACCTGCGGCTGCGGTCAATTCGATGCAGACCGAGGTCGAGAACCACCATATAATGCAGCAACTGTTTACAGGGCGAATAAAGATACTTTACATATCGCCCGAACGTCTGCTCATGGAGATTGACAGGTGGTCACGTGACCTTAACATATCGCTCATAGCCATAGATGAGGCGCACTGTATATCTCAGTGGGGGCATGATTTCCGTCCTGACTACACAAGGCTTGCAAGAATCAAAGAGTTGTATCCGCATGTGCCTATAATGGCACTTACCGCCACTGCCGACCGATTGACACGTGAGGATATAGCCAAGCAGTTGTGCCTGAATAATCCGAGACTGTTTATAGGCTCGTTTGACCGTCCGAATATATCTCTGAGGGTGATGACCAATCCGGGGAAGAGCAAGCGAGTAAGCTATATATGTTCATTGATAGACCGCTACCGGCATGACTCCGGGATAGTATATTGCATAAGCCGTAAGAATGCCGAGAGCATGAATGCCGAGCTTAAGTTGAGAGGGTATAAGTCGGTGGTTTATCATGCCGGGCTGTCGGTGACCGAGCGCAACGCCGCTCAGGATAAGTTTATCAGCGGGGAGGTGCAGGTGGTATGTGCGACAGTGGCGTTTGGAATGGGTATTGACAAGAGCAATATCCGTTGGGTGGTGCATAATAACATGCCCCGTAACATCGAGAGCTATTATCAGGAGATAGGTAGAGCGGGTCGTGACGGTGTTAAGGCGGAGGCTGTGATGTTTTACTCATACGCCGATATTGCCACGTTGCAAAATTTTGTGGATGAAAGCGGACAGCAGAGCATAAACACGGAGAAACTTAACCGCATGAAGGAGTATGCGGAGGCTTCATTGTGCCGTAGACGCATCCTCCTGAGCTATTTTAACGAGACGATGGATCATGACTGCGGGAACTGTGATGTGTGCCTGAATCCTCCGGAACGTATGGACGGGACTATCTTGGTGCTTAAAGCTTTAAGTGCGATAGTCAGGGTCAACGGAGCGGTTGGTGTGACTATGCTCATAGATATACTCAGGGGCGCTTCCCGGCAGGAGTTGATGCAGCGAGGCTATCATCTTATAAAGACCTACGGTGCCGGGAGAGATCTGTCGTTCGGCGAATGGAACAGTTATATATCCCAGATGATTCAGTTGGGGCTTATCGACATAGCATATAACGAAAATAATCATCTGAAACTGACTGCATACGGGTTGAAAGTGTTAACCGAGCGTTCGCAGGTAATATTGGCTAAGTATGTGCCGTTTGAACGCTCCTCACGCAAGCAGAAGGGCAAGGAGGTTGTAGAACCACAGCTTACACCGGCAGAGCGGTTGCTCGAACAGCTTAAGGAGGTGCGTCTCAAGCTTGCCCGCAAGGAGCAAGTGCCTCCCTACATCATATTTTCCGACAAGGCATTGCTGGAGATGGTCAGAATGGAGCCTGTGGACATGGAATCATTCTCAAAGGTTGAGGGCGTGGGTGAAAAGAAGACTGTGAAGTACTGGAAACCTTTTGTGACAGCCATAAGGAAGTTTAAGGGCATTTCCGAATCTCTCGGGGCTGGATTGTCGCATGAAGAGACGCTGTTGTTGCTGAATGCCGGTTACGATGTCGGGGCGATAGCGGAAGCTAAGAATATAAAGACTCAGACCGTCTATAATCACATAGCGTCCCTGATACGGGAAGATAAGCTGTCGGATTTCTCATCTGTGATCACTCGTGAACAGTACTTGCGTGTGATGGAGATAGCTAAAGAGAACAAGGAGGATATGTATCAGGTTTTGGCAAAGGAGATGCCTTTGGGACTCCCCTCGGTGGCGCTTGCCATCTCTGATTTCCTGTTGAGACATAAAGCAAACAGCTGATACGGCTGATTTTGACGTGGTAAATTAACGAAGTGAAAATATATCTACCTAAAATTTTTATACGATGAAAATTTCAAAATACATTCTCTGTTTATTGATCAGTGTGGTGTCGGTGATGTCGGTGGCGGCTGAGTCGCCTAACAGGCTTAAGTGGCGTCAGGTTGCTAAAATAACTGACCGTGATTTCTTCAAAACACTGGAGGCTGAGCGTATTGCCCGGCAGGTGTTGGCTTATCAGCGAGTCACCGGCGGTTGGCCCAAAAATATAGATATGGCACGACCGATGAGCGCCGATGAGATAGCGGAGGTCGTGAGTGAAAAGCTACGCCGTGATGATTCGACTACTGATAACAAGGCTACCACCATGGAGATGCGTTACATGGCGCAGATGTATGAAGCGACAGGTGACACGGCATATCGTGACGCATTCCGCCGGGGAGTGGAATTTCTGCTGTCAGGACAATATCCCAATGGCGGTTGGCCGCAGTTTTGGCCCGATATGAGGGATTATCAGGAACATATCACTTACAATGATGATGCCATGGTCAACACTATGCTTGTGTTGCGTGACGTGATGTTGGGTGAAAGCCCGTTTGGCGGAGATTTGGTGGAGGGAAATTTACGCTCCCGGTTGGACGATTCATTTAAAAGAGGCGTGGAGTGTATTCTTGCCACTCAGATTATGGTTGACGGTGAGCCTACAGTGTGGTGTCAGCAACATTATAAAGATACTTATCTGCCGGCTCCGGCGAGAAGCTACGAGCTGCCGTCGTTTTGTTCAAGCGAGAGTGTGTCGATAGTCCGTTTGCTCATGGGTTTGTCTGACCCTGACGAGCGTGTGATACGTGCGGTAGATGGAGCTATGAAATGGTTTGACAAGGCAAAGATAGTTGGTTTGAGGTTGGAACACCGGGACGAGTATGGCAGTTCTGATGCTGATTTATATGAGGTTGAGGATCCTGATGCAAAGCCGATATGGTCACGCTTTTATGATCTTGACAAGTGCGAGCCATACGTGTGTGACCGTGACGGAGTGCCTCATCGCCACATCTCGGAAATCGGTCATGAACGCCGCAAGGGCTACAGCTGGTTCACCTACAGCCCCGCCGAACTCTATCCCCTATATGAGGAATGGAAAAGCAAATTGTGCAAATGATATGGTTAAATTTATATGATGAAAATTGTTGAAATCAAACTTTTTACAGTATATTTGCCATATAAGCTGAAACAGAACCTACAAACAAAATAAAATATACGATGGAAAAAGATAAGTATGGAAAGTATATTAGCTTGTTGGAGGCTAATAAAAACCTCATATTGACAGGTGCGCCCGGTACCGGGAAGACATATTTGGCTAAGAAGATAGCTAAAGCTATGGGAGCGAAATATGAGTTTGTGCAATTTCATCCATCGTATGATTATACTGATTTTGTTGAAGGATTAAGACCTGTTCCTACAGATAAAGAAGGGCAAATAGGATTCGAAAGGAAGGACGGGATATTTAAGGCATTTTGTAAAAAAGCCCTCAATGTTGATAATATGGATAAATCTTCAAGTAGAAGTTTCGAATATTTTTATTATGAATTGGTGGATGATATTAGAAGTAGAAAGGTCGTAACAATAAAATTGCGCAAACAGCAACCGTCGCAGCCACTTCATGTATCAGATTCAAAAATTATAAGATGGACTAATGCAAACGGAGGAGAATCGAGCAACATGGTGTCCCTTAACAGATTGTCAAGATTACATGAGGTATATAAAACGGTTGCTGATATAGATTCCATAACTAATATTAATGATGCAATTAGGAAGGTGATAGGAGGTGCAAATCTTCATATTATTGGGGTGTTTTGCGAGAGGTTCTTTCTCGCAAAGAGGCTTATGAGTATGATAAGAAGGGTGATTTGTTCGAAACGTTATATCAAAGTATTATAAACGATATTAAATCCGGGAGAATAAGTTCGTATAGAAGCCCAAGAGGAACTATGGCTCCTTTGCGGGTAAATGATAATAACAGAATAGAATATCGCCCCAAAGATAAAAGTCCGAAATGTGAGAAGGAAGATAATATAAAATTGATGTTTAATTATCTTTCTCAAAATAAGATATATGATTTAAAATTATATAAAAGAAAGGATTACGAAGATTTAATATCAAAATTAACTTATGGTGAAACCAAGACCTTAGATTATGTTGAATATGGTTGGATTCTTCAGGAATTGTTAAATCGAATTCCAAAGTCTGTTAGAAATGGAGATGCTAACATAAGTAAGGATTCAAGCCCTACAAAATATATATTCATCATTGATGAAATAAATCGAGGTGAAATATCCAAGATATTCGGGGAGTTATTTTTTAGCATAGATCCCGGATATCGAGGAATGGAAGGAAGGGTTAAAACTCAATATCAGAATTTGATAACTGATGAGTCAGACCCTTTCTTTGATGGATTTTATGTGCCCGACAACGTATACATAATAGGGACAATGAATGATATAGATCGAAGTGTCGAGAGCATGGACTTTGCAATGCGGCGACGTTTTGCATGGGAAGAGATTATGGCTAACGATAACATCGATATGTTGGATGAATTGCGGGAGCTGAAGGATGATGTCGTTGGCAAAATGCGCAATCTCAATGCCGCTATTGAAAGTATCGAAGGATTGAATAGTTCGTATCATATTGGAGCCGCTTATTTCCGGAAGTTAACATCATATCTGAACAAGGATAATACAAATTTACAAGAAGCATACAAATCTCTTTGGGATAATCATTTACGTGGAGTCTTGTCTGAATATCTTAGAGGGAGTATGAATATGATGGAGAATCTTAAAAATTTGGAAGAGAAATATAATAAAGCTAATGAAAGTGTTAAATCTGAAGGATAACACAACCTATTCATCAGAAAGGACTTCTCATTCAAAGGATATTGGTGATATTTCTGACTATCTTGTTCTTGACAGGATTGCAAATTGTGATATCTCAGATCTGATGGATGAGAATAATAATAGCTTATTGGTATATCCGAATTCATTTGGCGAATGTGACGATAGAATAGGCTCACAAAAGTTATTTACATTACAAAAAATCTGTTGGGACAAAGGTCGATGTGTAAAGGCAACTCTGAGTACAGGTAATGTAGCCGGTTTTATTAAATTTGACGGTATGCATGTTACTATTCACTCTCGTTTTTCACATAGTGACGATGAAGATTTCTTTCTTCATTATATGCTTGAAAAGGTTTTAGGTGTTAATCTTTTCAGTTTGACTTATGGAGTTACAGATGATCCCGTATTTGACTACCTGTTATGCATGTTTCCAAAGCTTCTTAGCGAAGCTCTGCGTCAGGGGATATATAAGGAATATCAGCGTCATGAATATAATGACTCGAATATAAGAGGTACTGTAAACATAAACAGGCATTTGAAATATAATATCCCTTTCAATGGTTCTATATCATATAGTGTGCGTGAGTTTAGCTATGATAATATGGTTACAGAGTTAATCAGGCATACGATAGAGTATATTTGTTCCAAAAAGATAGGAAAAGCTTTGTTAGAAAGTTCTCCACAGATAATGACAGATGTACGCCAAATCATATCCGTCACACCTCGGTATAATAAATTTGATAGGGAAAGGATTGTTAGAGGCAATTTGAAGATGATAACTCATCCTTATTTCGTAAAATATGCTTCGTTGCAGAAGTTATGTTTGCGAATACTGAGAGGTGATAAGGTTAAGTATAAATCGAGAGAAAATGAAATATATGGTATTTTATTCGACGTATCTTATCTATGGGAAGAATACCTTGCTGAACATTTAATGCGACACGGATTTCTACATCCAGATAATAGGAAACAAAAAGGTAGGATCTATTTAACTTCTAAAAATGATTTTCCTCGTTATCCTGACTATTATAGGGATGCGAATAGGACTGTAATTGACGCAAAGTATAAAAAAGAAATGGATCCTCGTAATGATGTAAATCAAATGATAACTTATATGTATAGGTTGAAAAGTTTACATGGCATTTTCTTGCATCCGTCTACTGGTTCAAGTTGTATTAGGGACACTTATCAGTTATTGGGATACGGGGCATCAGAAAAAGCTGATTTGTCCACAATCCACTTTCATGTGCCACAGTCAGCTGATAATTATAGAAGTTTTAAGAGCCAGATGGTTGCGGAAGAAAAGACCATGATTGATAATATAAATATGGTTACCAATAAAAATTGGTTTTAAAATCTTGTGTTTGGGATTTGACCTTAAATTTTGTATCTTTGTGCAAATTATAAATATTTACCACATACCATGAGATATCTTTGGATTTTTAGTTTGATGATGGGGTGTGCCGTGCCTGTTATGGCGGAAAATGATTCTGCACCTGCATCCACAGTGACGTCAGTAAGAGAGGTAGTGCCGATGAATTTCGATTGGAAGTTCAAGTATGGCGATTCATTGACAGCCGACGGCGACGGGTGGATTAATGTAAATGTACCTCACGATTTTCAGATTCACCAGCCGTGGGTGGAGCCATCGCCCGATGAACGTCCCGATGAGGACAATCCTATGGCTAACATACGCAGCCGTTTGAGCTCACGAGGCTTCAAAGAAATGGGTTCCGGCTGGTATCGCAAGTCTTTTACTCCTGACCCGTCATGGGAGGGGAAGCGTGTTTTGCTCGATTTTGAAGGTATATTGCTTGTCGGTGATGTGTATCTTAACGGGGAACATATTGGCGGCACAGATTACGGTTATCTTGGGTTTGAATCGGATATCTCCAAGAAGCTTAAATACGGTCAGCCAAATGTGATAGAGGTTAAAGCCAACACCGGTAAGCCTGAAAATTCACGTTGGTATACCGGCGCTGGCATTTATCGTGATGTGAATATAATCGTCACTGACCCTGCGCATTATTTCACACGCCATCCGTTGAAAATAACCACTCCGATAGCCACTCCCGAGAAGTCTGTGGCTGTGATTGACGGTGAGATAGTGACACGCATTAAAATGGATAGCCTGAATGTGGGTATACGTATACTCGACAAGGTGGGTAATGCTGTGTACGACAAAGTGAACAAAATCTGGAACAATCGCAAGCAACCTATTCGTGAATTCCGCCTTGATAGCATCACTATCGACAATGCCAAGCTCTGGGACTGCGAGAATCCCAACCTTTACACTGCGGAAGTTACACTTTATCTTCCTGACGGTAGCGTTGCTGACCAAGTGTCGGAGCGATTCGGTTTCCGCACTCTTGAGTTTTCTCCTGAATTTGGTATGAAGCTTAACGGCAAGAAGGTGCTCCTGAAGGGTATTGCCAACCATCATACTCTTGGCGCATTGGGTGCTGCAGCTTATCCTCGTGCGCTTGAAAAACGTATACAGCTGCTTAAAGAGTTCGGTTTCAATCATATCCGTTCATCTCATAATCCTTATAGTGAGTCGCTGCTTGATCTCTGTGACGAGTATGGTATTCTTGTCGTGGATGAACTTTATGACAAATGGCAGACCAATTTTGCCGGCGGCCGAAAAGAGTGGACTGACTTGTGGCAGCATGATGTGCCCGAATGGGTTCGCCGTGACCGCAACCATCCCTCAGTGGTGTTCTGGAGTCTCGGCAATGAGCTACAATTGATTTCCGACCTTCCGTATAACGACTGGGGTGTGACTCCCTATAAGCTTCAGAAGGCATTGCTTAACCGATATGACACCACTCGTCCCGTCACCGTGGCTATGCACCCGCGCGGACGTAATGAGAAAACTGACAGTCTGCCCGCACCCTTGGTAATGGAGACTGATATTGCCGCTTACAATTATCGCTACATGTATTTCCCCGGCGACAGCCGTCGTTTTCCGTGGATGATGTTCTATCAGAGCGAGGCGAATACCTCAAATATGGGTCCCAATTTCTTCGATATGGATCTTGACAAGGTGATAGGTCTTGCTTACTGGGGTATGATTGATTATCTCGGAGAGTCGCACGGATGGCCCGCTAAGGGATGGCGTGAAGGTGTGTTTGACATATCGCTTGACCCCAAGCCCAATGCCTACTTCCTTAAGAGCTATTTCAAGCCTGATGAGCCGTTAGTGAGAATTGCTGTAATAGATGCTGAAAACAGCACATTGTGGAATGATGTGATAGTTGGTATTCAAACTCAATCTTCGCACTGGAACCGCAAAGAAGGCAGCACAGTTTCGCTGTTCACCTATACAAATGCTGATGAAGTTGAGCTGTTTGTCAATGGCAAGAGCCTTGGTCGTCGCCCCAACAATCGTGAAAATTCCAAGGAGCGTAACCGCATAAAGTGGAATGATGTCCCTTACGAAAAGGGTAATATCGAGGCTGTGGCTTACAACAAAGGTGAGAAGAAACCCGTGAGCCGTCATCGTATAGAGACTGCCGGTAACGCCGTGAAGCTTCAGGTTGAGCCTGACAATAGCGCATGGAAGGCTGACGGCATGGATCTCCAGCATGTGCGTATCACTGCGGTTGACAGTAAGAATCGTCGTGACTATGGCGCGCGTGAGAGCTTGAAGTTTGAGGTCGAAGGTCCCGCTGAGATCGTTGGCGTGATTAATGGTGACCTCACGAGCGAGGAGCTTACTGTGGGAGATACCCGTAGGCTGTTTAACGGTAGTGCGGTGGTTATCCTCCGCTCCACCCGTGAGCCCGGCGAAGTTAAGCTGAAAGTAACTCCCGACAGCAAGCTAAAACCCACAACAGTCAAGTTCCAGACACTGTAATCCTATAAAATAAACTTAGACTGATAAAATAGACATAGACTGATACATAAAATGGCGGTGATGTACCCACTCATACACATCACTGCCATTTATTTTGTCTAATCATCCATAAGCTCAATCTTCTTCGTACCATTTCGATTTGATTTTTCCGAAGCTATACAATAAATCTATCCATCCTTTGCCAAGACGTAATAATATATTTGTACTCTGTCTGAGTAGCTTGTTTTTTACAAATATAAATATTAATTTTGTTGATTAAAAGCAGATCAACATGCCCATAAAACCATACGATATAATCTCCACTCATGCTGATTGCGTGAGCGATGCAGAGTTGCCATTGTATACTATCGGAGAACGTCGAAATCCCGATGAGTTAACAATGCTCTCTCTGTTTTCCGGGTGTGGAGGTATGGATTTAGGATTTGAGGGTAAATTTATATGTCATAAACATTCAGTTCCGGTTGATTCTCCGTGGATTGAAGCTGATATAAATGACAACTGGGTTCTATTAAGAAAGAATCGATTTACCACAATTTTTGCTAATGACATATTGCGTGAGGCAATGATGTCATGGAATAATTATATGTCGAGGTTCGATAAGGATCCATCGATTTACCAGTTCAAAAGTATTGTTGAGCTGGTTAAAATGCATCGTGAGGGGCATAAGATCTTCCCTGAGGATGTGGACATTGTTACCGGCGGATTTCCATGTCAAGATTTTTCTGTTTCGGGCAAGCGTAAAGGTTTTGATTCGACTAAGATGCATGATGGCTCAAAGAGAGATGGGGATGAACCATCGGAAGAGACCCGTGGAAAGCTTTATTACTGGATGAAGCAGGTTATTGATATCGTAAAACCTAAAGTGTTTGTTGCGGAGAATGTTAAAGGACTGATTAGCCTTGGCGAAGTAAAAGATATTATTCAACGTGATTTTTCGGGCGCAGATGACAATGGTTATATCGTTTTTTCTCCGCAGGTCCTCCATGCCGGAAATTATGGAGTGCCGGAGACGAGAGAGCGTGTAATATTCATCGGTATACGAAAATCGGCATTAAAGGTTGAGGCTCGGAATATATTGTGCGGGGATGGAGAATTGCCTGAGCAATATAATCCATATCCCAAGCCTACCCATTCTTACACAGCGCAAGGTACTGGAGAAGATTTGCGTGCACCTGTTACATGTAAGGATGTCTTTGACGGTTTACTGGAGCCAAAGGAGTCAAAAGATCTTTCACAAAAGTTTTACTCTCAGGCAAAATATATGGGTAAGCATTGTCAGGGGCAGAGTGAGATCTCAATTAATGGGCTTGGTCCAACTATACGTTCCGAGCATCATGGCAATATAGAGTATCGGCGTTTATCACAAGAGCACGGTGGAATAATTTACGATGAGTTGCAACGTGGACTGCAGGAACGACGTCTTACTCCGAGAGAATGTGCTCTAATTCAGACATTCCCTCCTGACTATCCTTTTGTGACTTTACAGAGCGCAAACTCAAAACGTTTTGCAGTAAGCCCATCCGGTGCATATAAAGTTATAGGAAATGCTGTGCCGCCGGTATTGGCTTATAATATTGCAAAAAGACTTGAAGAGGTTTGGGATTTATATTTTTAATACATTATACTATGACTTTATGGAAGAGAACATAATTACTATTAAGCAACGAAATGAGGGGGAGGCAAATAAAGCTTTTGCGTTTCTGATGAATAAAACAGAATCAGAATTGAATGACAGAGCAAAGCGTGATAAGGGCAGGTTTAAGGGGATATCTGCATCCGATTTGGAAAAATTGTCATGCGATGTGATTCGTGATATGTGTTCCGGTACTCCATTTCGTCCTGATGAAGTTAAACTTGTGTCTGGTGCCAAATTCCCGGATATCATGGCAGAAAAATATTATGGAGTTGAGGTTAAGTCTACCATAAAAGATCATTGGACTTCCACCGGGAGCAGTATAGTTGAATCCACTCGTGACAAGTATGTGGAAAACATCTATATGCTGTTTGGCAAACTTGGAGGAATCCCGGAGTTTAAATGTCGCCCATATCAGGATGTGCTGTCAGAAATAGCTGTAACCCATTGCCCGAGGTATCTGATTAATATGGATTTAAAAGCCGGTGATTCTATTTTTGATAAAATGAATACCACTTATGATAAATTGCGTACTGCCCCGGATACGATTGAACAGGTGCGTAAATATTATAGGCAGAAAGCCAAGGATGCGGGTAAGGTGGAGATGCCATGGTGGCTTGGAGACGGCGGCACTGAAGATACGCCTGTCGCCGTGAACGTTACTCTTTGGAAAAACCTTTCAGTCGCAAAACAGATACTCTATACAGCCCAAATGTTCATCCTTTTCCCTGAGGTTCTTGTCAGTAGGTTTGATCAGGCTGCTTTATGGCTTTGTGCCACAAATGGGGTCTTGAATTCCCATTTTAGAGATATTTTTTCAGCTGGAGGAGCAGTGCGAAATGTTGACGGTAAACCACTGGCTGATCCACTGCCTAAAGTTTATAAGACCTTGACATCGACATCTGCTGTTATAAAAGAATGTTTTAAAGATAAGGATTTTATGGATGCGCAAGTCAGGGAATACAATCCTGAAATATTGGATGGTGGGGATTCGTATGAGAACTGGATTGTACAGATTACACGTATTACCCATGATCCAAGATTAGGATTATGGATCGAAGATGAAGCTACTTTGAGTTAGTGCGTCAATTGAAGGAGATAGGATGTGTTAATACTTGTTAAAATTTGCGATACGAGTGTAACTTATAAAGGTGAGTTATCGTCTAATATATAATTATATCCGCTTGTATGATTTTATGCATGAGTTATTGCGCTTATCATAAAAGAATTATCACGTTTTTACCAATCATCACAATATAGACCAATGAGAAAGATTTTTACTACGATGGCGCTTATGGCGTTTACATGCGCTGCGTCGTTGGCTGCGCCGCTTTGGCTGCGCAACACAGCTCTTTCGCCCGATGGCAAGACCATCGCATTTACCTATAAGGGGCAGATCTACACAGTGCCTTCAAAGGGTGGCGATGCTCGTCAGATAACCTCAGGCGGCAGTTATAACACCACTCCTTTATGGAGCCCCGATGGTTCGAAAATAGCTTTCAGCAGTAACCGAGAAGGCTCGATGGATATTTTCATCGTTGACAGCAAAGGTGGTCGCCCGACACGTCTTACCACCCATTCCGGCAGTGAGACTCCCTTGGCATTCAAGGACAACGAGCATATCATTTTCTCCGCGTCGCTTCAGCCTGACCGCAAAGCAGCCATGGGTGCGTTTTTCCCGCAGACCTACGTAGTGTCAACCGATGCGAGCCGACCTGAGTTGTTCCTTTCGATACCGATGCGCGCTGCCTCGGCAGATGCTTCGGGTCGTGTCCTTTATCAGGATCGCAAGGGATATGAAAATGAGTTCCGTAAACATGAGAACTCCTCGTCAACCGGTGACATCTGGATGTACAACAACGGCTCTTTCAGCAAGCTCACTGATTTTACCGGCAACGACCAAAACCCGGTTTGGGGCAACGGCGATACTTTCTACTACATAAGCGAAGAGGATGGCACTCTGAATGTCTACAGCCGTTTGGTAAACGGTAAGGATAAAAAGCAGCTTACCAAATTCACTAAACACCCCGTCCGCTCACTTTCAGCTGACGCTAAAGGTAATCTTGCGTTCAGCTGGGACGGTGAGATTTACACCCTCTCCCCCGGCGGACAGCCACAGAAAGTGAATGTTAACATAGTTACCGATGACTATGCACGTGTCCCGATGGGGGATGTACGCAGAGGTGGCGCATCCAACATAGCTGTATCTCCCGACGGCGAGACAATAGCATTTGTCCTCGAAGGTGATGTATACCTCACATCAGTCGAATATGAGACAACCCGCCGTGTCACCAACACTCCCGAACAGGAACGTTGCGTGGATTTCGCTCCCGACGGTCGTTCCATAGTTTACGACAGCGAGCGTGACGGTATATGGCAGCTCTTCACAGCCACTATTAAAGATCCCGCCGAGAAGAGTATGCTTTATGCCACAGAACTTGTGGAAAAACCTCTTTATAAGAGCGATGCCCCCGCCTTCCAGCCCGACTATAGCCCTGATGGCAAGAAAGTGGCATTTCTTGAGGACAGAACCACCCTTCAGGTGCTCGATCTCGACACCAAGAAAGTGACCACCGCCCTTGACGGTAAATATAATTACTCATATTCCGATGGCGACGTGAGCTTCGAATGGAGCCCGGATAGCCGTTGGCTGCTCGCCGACTACATCGGTGTGGGGGGTTGGAATAACACCGATATTGCCCTTGTAAAGGCTGACGGTTCAGAGGTGATCGACCTTACCGAGAGCGGTTACAGCGATGGTCAGGGTCAGTGGGCAATGGATGGCAAAGCCGTGACATGGACCACCGGCAAATATGGCTACAAGAGCCATGGCAGCTGGGGCAATGAGTATGATGTTGTCATGATGTTCCTTGACGGCGATGCTTACGACCGTTTCAACATGACCGAAGAGGAGATCAAACTTGCCGATAAAGCCGATAAGGATAAGAAAGAATCCGACGACAAGGATAAGAAAGATGGCAAGAAGGATAAGAAAGACAAGAAGGGGAAGGACAAGGATAAGAAAGCCGACAAGGCTGACGATGTTAAGCCCCTCGTGTTTGACCTTGACAACCGCCGCTATCGCAAAGAGCGTCTGACAGCTTCACCTTCACGCATGGGCGCTTACTATGTGTCTAAAAAGGGCGACAAGCTGTATTATGTGGCTTCAAGTCCTGACGGACGTTCTCTCTACGAGCGTGACCTTAAGGAGGGTGACACCAAGACACTCGTCAAAGGGCTTAGCGCATGGAATATTGCCCCCGACAAGAAGGGTGAAAACATTTTCGTGGTGACCGGCTCGGGAATCCGTAAGATAAACCTTTCCACCGGCAAGGAAACCCCGATTAAGTTCAGTGCTGAAATCACCAGCTCGCCCGCCGAACGCCGCAAGTATATCTATGACCACATGTGGCGTCAGGTGCGTGACAAATTCTACGACAAAAATCTCCACGGAGTTGACTGGGCTATGTATAAAGATGCTTACGCCAAGTTCCTCCCCGAAATCAACAATAACTACGACTTCGCAATCCTCCTCAGCGAAATCCTCGGCGAGCTTAACGCTTCTCATACCGGCGGCCGTTACTATGGAAGCGGCGGCGTGGGTCGTCAGTCAACCGCCAATCTCGGTGCATTCTTCGACGAGACTTATGACGGGGACGGCTTGAAGATTTCAGAAGTCATAAAACGCGGTCCGTTAGATTCAAAGAAGGTCGGAATCGAAGCCGGCGATATAATCCTTGCCATCAACGATTCTACCATCAAGGCAGGTGCCGACTATTTCCCCTTGCTCGACGGTAAGGCTGGCAAGAAAGTCAAGCTGAATGTCAAGAAAAAGTCAGGCAAGGATGAAGTTGTCTATGTCCGTCCTATCTACTCTTCAAGCTCGCTTCTTTACGACCGTTGGGTTGAGCATAACGAGGCTGTAGTCGATAGTGTGTCCGGAGGTCGTGTGGGTTATATCCACATCGAAGGTATGGATGCGTCAAGCTTCAGCAACGCCTACGAGCGTCTTCTCGGTAAATACCGCAACTGTGACGCAGTGGTAGTGGATACCCGTCATAACGGTGGCGGCTGGCTTCACAATGACGTTGCGCTCCTACTTAACGGTAAAGAAAATGTGCGTTACGCACCTCGCGGACGTTACATCGGCAGCGATCCGTTCTCACAGTGGACTAAGCTCTCCGCAATGCTTGTGGATGAAAGTAACTACAGCGACGCTCACGGTACACCCTACGTCTACCAGACTCTTAAGATCGGAGATGTGGTGGGCGCACCTATACCCGGCACAATGACCGCAGTATGGTGGGAGACACAGATCGACCCGACTATCGTGTTCGGAATTCCTCAGGTTACATCACTTGACCGTAACGGACAGGTGCTCGAAAACAAGCAGCTCACACCTGATGTGATAATCTATAACACTCCTGAGAAGCTTCTTCAGGGTGAGGACGAGCAGCTTATCGGTGCGACACGTCATCTGATGAAGAAAATTGCTGAAAACAAAAAATAATGGCGATTACAGATAACAATCAAAGCCCTGTCACTCCCGGTAACGGGGGTGACGAGGCTATGAAATGGAAGGTTCTTGATACGGAATACCTTTTCACCCGCCCGTGGCTCACGGTGCGTCGTGACAAGGTGCAGCTCCCCAATGGGACCATCCACCCTGAATATTACGTGCTTGAATATCCCACTTGGATTAACGTGATAGCACTTACAAAAGATGGGAAGTTCGTGATGGTGAAGCAATACCGTCACGGTCTCGGCATTGTCGCTACGGAGCTTTGCGCCGGCGTGGCTGAGCCGGGGGAGACACCCCTTGAAGCTGCCAAGCGTGAACTGCTCGAAGAGACAGGTTTCGGCGGTGGCGAATGGGAGCTTAATATGGTGATCTCTGCCAATCCCGGAAGTCAGGACAATCTAAGCTATTCGTTCATAGCCCGTGGCGTGGAGAAAATAAGCGAGCAGCATCTTGACGAGACCGAGGATGTGAAGGTTGAAATCCTCACCGAGGCGCAGGTCTACTCTATGCTTGCTAACGATGAGCTTAAACAGGCTCTGATGGCTGCGCCGTTGTGGAAATATTTTGCCCTGAAGAAATAACCTCACCGTATAGTCAATGAACTGATTAAAACATTTTATAAAAAGTTTAAATCAGGTCAATAAATATAAAAGCCGGCGGAAATTTTTTCGCCGGCTTTTTCACGTAGTTATCACATCGTCTGAATTAACCCGTCAAGATTTGTTATTGGACAGTGGTATATTATTGGATATTTGGATTGTCTATGTTATATCGGTGCCGTGTAGGGACAAGAGTCCCATTTTGCGACAGCCTTGTTATTTTAAATTATTGCTGTCCGATAAAACTCAAATAGCGCAATAAAGTATGTCTCGAACGCTG
>ERZ777305.700-NODE-700-length-51397-cov-4.213996_pt1 | contig 51397 bp, 44 predicted proteins | sample MGYA00374965_ERZ777305 | MGnify/ENA primary metagenome ERZ777305 (study PRJEB29328, sample SAMD00013331) | mouse gut metagenome | study: EMG produced TPA metagenomics assembly of the Metagenome analysis of fecal microbiota from mouse which was promoted...
TTCTCCACAGAGCATTATAGCTCAGGGTTTAACAGTTATGAATAAAGAAAAAGCAAGGATTTTATTGACAAATAATAATTGGGGGGGGGTATAATAGGCATTGTTACGATGATTTGTAAAGAATAGGGAGAAAAATATGCTTAATATTAACAAGGAGAAGCTATGCTCAAATTGCTTTAAAGCAATAAAGTCAGAGCCATGCTGTTATTGCGGTTATAAAAAAACGACCGGCAGAGTTGACGCAGGGGTTTTGCCTGTAGGCACTATCTTAAAGGAACGGTATAGCATAGGCGGGGTTTTGGGCAAGGGCGGCTTTGGGATTACATATAAGGCGTATGATATAAAGGACTTAAGGATAGTTGCCGTTAAGGAATATTATCCCGGCGGAATTATTTACAGAGAGCGTGGGACTTCCGAGGTACATGTAAGCAGCAGGCAATACGAAGAAAATTTTAAAGCAGGAGCTGACAAATTTTTTGAAGAAGCAAAGACAGTATCACGTTTCAATGGTAATCCAAGTATAGTGAGCGTGTATGAATTTTTTTATGAAAACGGCACAGTATATTTTGCAATGGAATATCTTGACGGGATTGACCTTAAGCATTATTTGCAGATGAGCGGAGGACGGCTGTCACAGGAAAAAGTTGTGTTTATTGCAAATGTAATATCAGATGCGCTTCTTATTGCCCATAGCATGAATGTACTTCACAGGGATATTTCACCGGATAATATATTTGTTTTAAAGGATGGCACGGTTAAGCTTATAGACTTTGGGGCGGCAAGGCAGGTGATTGCAGAACAGTCAAAAAGCCTTTCGGTTATACTGAAACAGGGCTTTGCTCCCCTTGAACAGTATCAGAGAAGGGGAAAGCAGGGACCGTGGACGGATATATATGCGTTTGGAGCAACCCTTTACTATCTTCTTACAGGAAAGCTTCCTGATGAGGTAACGGAGAGAATTGATTTTCCGGATATAGGGAAGGCGCAGGATTATGGAGTTTCTCCTGATTTATGGGAGATTATCCGAAAATGTATGGAAGTAAAAATAGCAGACAGGTATCAAAGCATTTTTGAGATAAAAGAAAAGCTTGGTATGTTAGATATAGTCCCTGAGCCTTTGTATATAAACAGCGATAAAATTACAGATGATATTACAAAAACGGTTTCTTTGGAAACAGCGGCAGTGAGTGAGACAATAGCGTTAAGTAAAGAGGAAACAGAAAAAAATATAAATAAAAAAAATAATTTATTCTTGAATTTTTTTGGAAGTCTTAAAGGAAAAATAATTGCAGGAGCTTCAGTAGCAGTCATTACTTTGGGAATGCTTATGCTTATTATTGTTATTTCTAAATCGGGAAACAAAAGAATAAAGGATACCGGTAATGTGCCGGCAGTTGGGGAAAGTGTCGTAAAAGAAAATGAGTTTAAGGAAACATCAAATGAGAAAAGTGATGATATATTAGAAAGTGATGGACAGTCAGGAGAAGATACCATAGGAGAATCTGCCGAAACGCCACAGCCGACAACTTTGCCGCCGGAGACTACACCTCCGGTTGTAACCGCGGAGACAGTGACAAATCAGCCGTATACCGCATATGTCAACGACCTGCTAATGGGAAGAGGCGATAAGTATGGATTATACAGCGGAGAATGGAAGGATGGAAAACCGGAGGGCATCGGTACATTTACATATAGTGTGCCTATTGAAGAAAGTAAAATAGAGGCTCATTTTGGGTCAGAATATTCTCATGTACAGTTAGGCGGCACATGGAGCAACGGACAGCTTAACGGATATGGATATTGCGCCAGTACAACGGATAGTAATGCAGAGATGGATTTTACAACAGGTGTGTGGAGCTCTTATAATGAGGTGGAGATTAGTATAGGAAACTTCACTAACGGAGAGAGCGGATATGGCGATTGCGACCATTATTATTTGGAACAATGGGGAACATTCGGAGGAGGAGTATCGGGACAGAAAGCAGTTATGTACTGCATGTTAAGGGAAGGCGGACAAAAAGACTGGGATGGTATACTGAGTCTGCCATAAGCTTGAAAAAGACAAGTGAGAAAATTAAAAAAGCTGTAATGTGAGGAGAAAAGATTATGAATAACAGAAAGAAAGCTTCAATTATTCTGCTGGTGGTTTTGGTAATATACACGGGAGCAATGATTATTTTTGCATATCCCTGGGAGAAATTTCCTGATAATTTTACTGAGGCAAAGGACGGAGTGGTGATGATAAGTACAGAAAAGGGCAGCGGTTCAGGATTTGCCATAGGAAAATCCGGAGAGCCGGTGGAGTACATAGTTACTAATTGCCATGTTGTTTTTAACGATTCAAATAAGGCGCAGAATATTTCTGTAATCTTCTCCGCAGCAGCCAACAGATATATGTCGGCGCAGATATATGCATATGATATTGAAAAAGATTTGGCTGTTCTTAAGCTGCCTGAGCCAACAACCGAGAGGAGCGCGCTTAAGCTGTGCAGGGCAAAGGATGCAGATATAAGTAAAGTGCATTATGCGCTGGGGTATCCGTATACATCAGATATGGGACTGGATTATGTCAAATATGATACCAGCGATATAACCACTACCAGCGGCATAATTTCAAGGAGCTCTACAGTAAAAGAGGTTGACACATATCTTATTGATATTGATATAACTCACGGTAATTCAGGGGGACCTCTCGTAAATGAAAAAGGCGAGGTAGTAGGCATAAATACATTTTCTCTTTCAGACGGTCAGGAACAGGCTAATTATGCAGTCTGCATTGACGAGCTGTTGAAATTAATTGATTATGATGATGTTGGATATACCCTTGCAGGGGATATTAATGTCAAAGGGATAATTGTAATTATATTAATTTTAGGTATTGATATCAGCCTGATAATCACAATGCTTTGTCTTTTAGCAAAAAAAAGACCTTCAACAGTGAAGAATACTGTAAAAAGCAGCAATTCTGACATGACTGCTTCAGAAGGAGGATATGGTAAAACAGTTGCCGTTTCCGACAGTAAAAGTATAATAGCAGGAATTGAGGGAGTATACAAGGGAAAGGAGCTTCCTGTTAAAAATAATATGCTTTTTGGAAGGGATTCAAAGAAATGTGACGTAGTATTTCCCATTGACACTGAAGGAGTATCAGGACATCATTGTTTAATTTCGTATAATAAGGGGAAAGTGATGATACGCGACATGAATTCTACCTATGGAACTTTTATTAATAACGGACTAAGGATTGACAGTGAAATAGACGTAGAAATTTGTCCCGGCGATGTATTTTATCTTGGAAGTGAAAAAGAGAAATTTATTGTGAAAATCAAGATATAATACTGTTAAATCAATCGTAAAATGGTACATTAAAGAGTGTGGATATAATGGAGAACATAATGGAAATATTTGTTTGTAAGTATAGCGATAAGGGCGGACGCAGCAGCAATGAGGACGCGGTAGGCATCTCGGACAATATATTTGTGCTGGCAGACGGACTTGGAGGACATAGCTTTGGTGAAGTCGCTTCATCTAAAGCGGTTGAATATCTGTTAGGCCGCACGGAAATTTCAGACATTAGCAGCAACACAATGCATGATATTATAGATGAAGTCAACAGATATATATGGAGAGAAAAGGCGGCAGATTCATCATATGGAGATATGGCGTCTACGGTTGTTGCGGCATTTGTCAGGGACGGGTATTTTAATTATTTTAATGTAGGCGACAGCCGGATGTATTATTTTAGGAATGGCAAAATATTTATCCAGTCGAAGGACCATTCAATGACCCAGTTAAGCGTTGATATGGGAGAAATAAGCAGAGAGAAAATGCGCTTTCATGAGGACAGAAATAAGCTTACAAAGGTTTTGGGGCTTAGGGAAAATCTGAAAATAAATCAGAGCTTTGAGCCTTTTAAGATAATGCATGACGATGCATTTTTGCTGTGCAGTGATGGGTTTTGGGAATATATTAGTGAAAAACAGATGATAAAATCATTGAATAAATCAAAAACTCCTAATAAGTGGCTTGAAACAATGTTAAAGATTATACTGCATAAGGTTAAAGAGGGAAATGATAATCTGAGCGCAGTATGCGGTATGGTAAAATAAAGTGAAAAATACAAAAAAGGGGTTGACAAAAAATAAAATGGATTTATAATAAATGACTGTAGGAGAAAGACGAAGACGTCTATAGCCGGAAACGGCTATAGACGTTTTTTTTGTCTATAGAAATACCTGCGAACAGGCAATAAATCCGGCGGAGCTTAACTTGCATTAGCCGGCTATAGACAACACTTTTTAAGGAGGTAAAGGATATGGAAGAAATTTTTAAATTATTGCACGAAAACATTTACGGAATCTGGTTCCTTATAGGAGCCGCGCTTGTATTCTGGATGCAGGCAGGCTTTGCAATGGTGGAGGCAGGCTTTACCAGAGCAAAGAATACAGGTAATATTATTATGAAAAACCTTATGGATTTTTGTATAGGTACGGTAATGTTCATACTTATAGGCTTTGGATTACTGTTAGGCGAGGATTTGATAGGTTTTATCGGAAAGCCGGGCTTTGATATTTTCACATCATATGAAAGCTTTGATTTTTCTTCCTTTGTGTTTAACTTAGTATTCTGCGCCACTACGGCTACTATTGTTTCGGGAGCTATGGCAGAGAGAACAAAGTTTTTGTCTTACTGTATTTATTCGGCAGTTATTTCAGCCCTTATTTACCCTATAGAGGCTCACTGGATTTGGGGCGGCGGCTGGCTTGCGCAGCTTGGCTTCCATGATTTTGCAGGCTCATGCGCTATCCATATGGTAGGAGGCATTGCGGCTATCGTCGGAGCAAAGATACTTGGACCTCGTATCGGCAAGTTTACAAGGGATGAAAAGGGAAAGGTGACAAAGGTAAACGCATTTCCGGGACACAATCTTACAATAGGCGCCCTTGGCGTATTTATTCTCTGGTTTGGCTGGTATGGCTTTAACGGAGCTGCTGCAACCTCGGTAGAGCAGCTGGCGTCAATCTTTGTTACAACAACAATCGCTCCTGCCGTTGCCACGGTGGTATGTATGATATTTACATGGATTAAGTATGGCAAGCCGGATGTTTCAATGTGTCTTAACGCGTCGCTGGCAGGTCTTGTGGCAATTACTGCAGGCTGTGACTGTACTGACGCCTTTGGAGCAATTATTATAGGCTCAGTGGCAGGATTGCTTGTGGTATTCGGCGTATGGCTCCTTGATTATAAGCTTCATATTGACGACCCTGTAGGCGCGGTAGCAGTACATATGATGAACGGTATCTGGGGAACGATAGCGGTAGGCTTATTTGCAACCAAGAGCGCTCCGGGGGCTATGGTTCTTGACGAGGCCACAGGCGCATATGTGGAGGAGGTTGTGGGAAACGGCTTATTCTACGGCGGCGGTTTTGATTTATTAGGAAAGCAGCTTCTTGGATTTGTAACTGTAGCAGCGTGGGCAGTGATTACCATGATTGTGGTATTTCTTGTAATAAAGAAAACGGTAGGTCTCAGGGTTACGAGAGAAGAGGAAATACTTGGACTTGACTCTACAGAGCATGGTCTTGCATCAGCATATGCGGATTTTGCGCCGTTTGTTCCTGACGTTATGACAACAAGGGAGGACAGACCTGCCGAAGTGAAGGAGGGCGCGCCTCTCACAGTGGAGGAGGCTGTTCCTGTGGTAGGAATACCAAAGGAGGTAGCTCCTACCGTATCAGATGTAAAGCTTACTAAGGTAGAAATTATCTGCAAAATGGAAAGGTTTGAAATTCTTAAGGAGGCTCTTAACAGGATTGGCGTTATGGGTATTACGGTTACGCATGTTATGGGCTGCGGCGTTCAGAAGGGCGCGTCTAAGTTTTACCGCGGCGTAGAGGTAGAGGCAAAGCTTTTGCCGAAGGTTAAGCTTGAGGTAGTTGTCAGCAAGGTGCCTGTAGATGAAGTTATTAAGGCTGCGAGAAAAGCCCTTTACACAGGAAACATTGGAGACGGCAAAATATTTGTATATGACGTTGAAAATGTTGTAAAGGTAAGAACGGGAGAGGAGGGCTTTGACGCGCTTCAGGGAGCGGAGGATTAAGGATAGAAAATTGTCCTGTCCATTAGAGATTTAATATAAGGCTTCAAAAAAAGCTAAAAAGCACATATATTATGAGTATATATCGTTATGGGGACGATATGATTCGTATATATGTGCTTTTTTGTAAGCATAGGAAAGGGCGGTATCATATTATGGAAATATTATCGTGATGGGAAATCCGAGAGTGTATAAAGTACTGAAGGATGAACGTGTAAGGGAACTATCCGAGTTTCAATGCATAAATAATGTAAGTGACGTTTCAGATGAACTGTTAAGTGTTATAAAATTGAAAACTGTTACACTTGGCGGCTTGAATTTAGATGATGACTATGGATTGCCCGACCTTGTATTACCTATTGAAGAAGAACACGAAAACATTGGTGTTTGAGGTATACGGCACAAATAATTTTTGAAACAAAATCACCGTGTTTTGTATGCAAATCTGATGATTTTGGAAAAACTAGTTGTACACCTCGATGAAATTGAGCAGCAAGCAACCGCAATATTTCTTCAGTTAGTGAAGTAACTTGCGGAAAAAGAAAATATAATCGAAAAACTTAAAGCAACTGACCAAATATTGTGGGTACGGAAGATGAACAACATCCGTAATTGTGTAACGGAGATTGTAAACGAAAAAAATAATCTTCATTGTATATGTGTAGAGGTGGCAGGGAAAAATCTATGCCACTATTTTTAATATTTTGTATTTACTCCTTGTTTTTATTCGCATTTCGGTATATAATAAAGCATATCAATTTAGCGGAGGTCCGTATGAATTATTTAAGTGTAACTCAAACAGCAGAAAAGTGGGATATGACTCCAAGAAGAGTACAGGTTCTTTGCAATGAGGGTCGTATAATTGGCGCTCAACGAGTAGGAAATGTTTGGACAATACCTGAAAATGCAGAAAAGCCTGCCGATGCAAGAAAAAAAGTTGCAGATAAGACCAAACGTATTAATGCAAATGTTTCTATTGAACGAGTGTGGGCAATGCCGAATAAAAATACATTTGATATTAAGCCTATACACGATTTGATAACTGAGGAATTGACGGACGGTTTATGGATCGATCCGTTTGCTAATCAAAATAAATTTGCATCTGTAACAAATGATCTTAGTATGGAATTTGATACGGATTATCATTTAGATGCGTTAGATTTTATGAAAATATTTGACAATAATTCAGTTGATGGAGTTCTATATGACCCGCCATATTCTCCAAGACAAGTTAGTGAATGCTATAATAATGTTGGTTACAATGTGACGTGGGATACAACTAAGGCTTCATTTTGGGGAAATCATAAACGTGAAATATCACGTATTGTTAAATTAGGCGGAAAAGTAATAACTTTTGGTTGGAATAGTGGTGGAATAGGTTATAAATATGGTTTTGAGATTGAACGAATTCTGTTAGTTCCACACGGCGGCTGGCACAATGATACCATTTGCACAGTAGAAGTAAAAACTCACGAAGGAGAAATCCCAAAGTTAAAAAGAGATATTGTTGGTATGTCACAAAAAACAAACAATAATCAATTCACACAGGAGGATCAGAGATTAGTATCTGCCTTAAATTCCCTTCCAAAGGATTTTTGGGATTTTAAGGATAGTGATGTACGGGAATATACTCATGGTATTCATAATTATCCGGCAATGATGGTTTGTCCTATTAGTCGCAATATTATAAAATTGATGAAAGAAATCCATTCGATTGAAACGATTTTCGACCCTTTTACAGGCTCAGGAACTGTATTGGTTGAAAGTATGCTTGCAGGAGCAAAAAATATATATGGCAACGATATTAATCCCCTTGCACTTTTTTTGAGTAAGGTAAAAACCACACGATTAGATATAACTTTGTTGCAGAGAGAAGTGCAAAAGTTATATAATAGGGTAGATGATGTCTATAATCAGTTTGCACTCCAAATTAATAGCGTAGATGAAATTATGCGTTGTGGTTATAAATTGGATTTAACTGCCAAAGATGGTTGGGGGGCTAATGCTCATGAATATTTGCTTAAATATGTACAAAACAATTACATAGATATTGATATACCAAATTTCAAAAATATTGGATATTGGTTTAAGCCCCGTGTAATATTACTTTTATCACTGATAAAAAAAGAGATTAACAGAATTAACAATAAAGATATTCGGGAGTTTATTTTTGCGGCATTTAGTGAGACTATACGATTTGTTTCTAATAGACGTAACGGTGAGTTTAAAATGTTCCGTATGCCACCTAATAAAGTAGATGTATTTGAACCGGATGTTATAAAAGAATTTACGACTATATTAAATCGAAATATAGAAAAAATGAATTCTTTCGATGAAGTCTGTTCAGATATAGGAGTTAATGCATCTGTCGCTATATTTAGAAATAACGCTACCACATTAGAAGATGTTCCAAATAATTCTGTGGATTTGGTAATTACTTCTCCACCATATGGGGATAGTAGAACAACCGTAGCTTATGGCGAATATAGTAGATTGTCATTACAATGGTTAGATTTGTTTGAACTATCCGAAAAAGACATTATGAGTATTGATAAAATTTTAATGGGGGGTAATAAATTTAGGAATGGTTTCGAGTATACAATTCCGAGTGATACTTTACGAAGAGCATTAGAACGAATTAAGGATGTAGATTTAGAACGAGCTGGTGATGTATATAGTTTTTATTTAGATTTAAGTAAATCTATTGCCGCTATATCGAATAAAAGCAAATCAGGTGGTTATCAGTTTTGGGTGGTTGGTAATAGAACAGTAAAAGGCGAATTGTTATTAACAGATAAGATTATTTCTGAAATAGCTGAGAAATATGGATTACAACATATCTATACAGTTGATAGAAATATTATTAATAAAGTTATGCCTTCTTTAAATTCTCCTACAAATGAAAGCGGAGTAAAATCTTCTACAATGTCTAATGAACATATTGTTATTCTTCGTAAGATATAAATAAAACCTCCGCCGAAATGATTTTATTCGGCGGAGATTTTCCAAAATACCATCTTCTGCATGTTCCCAATATAGTTTATCGTTTTTAGCGGTATAAATGGTCTACCGTTCAAAGTGTTCAAAGATGTTCCATTAACAGATGTATATAATATTTTAACATCTTCCTTTAATTCTCTAGATTCATCTGTCTTATAGCCGTAATTCTTACGTAAATTTTTTTTGTTAACTCCACGTTTGTTCGGAGATTTTGTGAACAATGTAACTTTGTTGTTAAAACCTATTCAGTTGGCTATCACCAGCACAATGAGATTAAATAAAATCTTTATAATGTATTTTTTTTAATTCGGTTTTAAACTTTTTATCAGATGTTAAGTTATCTGTTACCTTTGTTCTGCGTTCTGCCATATAATATTCTCCTAAACGATTCTCTTGTTATTTTTAAATAACAAAGGCTGATCAATCTCTTTGATACGGAATCCAGTTCCATGATCGTGTGTTTGACCATTTTTTATCCCACCATGATACTGACCAATTCTTAAATCAATATATATTTTTCCTTTTTCGAGTAATTCAACAAAGGCATCATAATTAAAACCTGATACCTCATATGCTTCGATAAAGAGGAATTGCTCGTTAGAACCTGTTCCTTGAGATTTGGCTTTTACATAAACGAATTTGTTTTTATATTTCTTTTCAAATGCTTTTTTGAGTAAATCTCGTGTCCAATATGCATATTCTTTTCCATCTTTGGCAATTATTGAAATCTTTGTAGGATTACATTTGATTTTTAACTTATGACCAGTATTGGCAATAGAAACATACTTGTCAGCCGAAAGAGTGGAATGTAATACTTTCTCATTATTATCATATGCATCACTGGAGTAACCAAAAGTTAAACGCAATGTGCTTGCGGCACCTTTAGGCTGAGGAGTTTTAGTGAAAATAGTAAGCATACTGTTAGAATTAAGACGACAGGATTTAAGTTCATAATCTCCAAAGTCAGGTCCATCAATGTTATTTTCAGGTATTCCCAATAAATCTTCTAAAGTTTTGCCGATTCCAGTTGGTCCCAAACGGTGAGTTTGTACCCATCCTAGTTCTTTAATCTTCCTGAATTCTCTAATAAAATCCTCTAATGTATAAATCATTTTGTTTTCTCCTCCATAAAAAGTTTGTACGCATCTATCTCGAGAGCATCAGCTATTCGCTGAATGTTTTCTAAAGAAATACTTCTGCGATAGCATTCGATTGCACTTATATAAGTACGGTGCATACCACATTTATCAGCAAATGCTTCTTGCGATATTCCCATAGCAGTGCGATATTTCTTTAAGTTAGTTCCAAAAACTTTTACAATATCCATAGTTGCAATCCTCCATGATATAAAGTATAATAAATTTGAATACAAAAGGTCTACATACAATAAGTATCTGAAACAATAGGAGGAGCAAAAATGTTTGATTACGAGATTTTTTTGAACAAAAGAAAGAATAAACAATTCTCAGTACAAGATGTAAAATGTGTTTTGGATAAGTTGGGATATGAAACCAGACTTGTTGAAACATACTGCAAACCAAATAATGATTGGAGTGGAGGAACTACGAAAAAATTCAAAAATAAGCTCCTCGATGAAGTCGGGATGACATATTTTGCATATATTAAATTTTACACATACTCTATTAAGATTTACCCAACTGATGATGAAATTTATGCTCTAGTTGCAGGAAAAACAAACTCTTGGAATGATGATATACATTTTAAGTACGAAAATGGATTAGAAGAATCGAAAAATGTTGTTTTTGAAAGAAGTAATAAAGCAAAAAAATGGCTTGTAGCTAAACAAAGAGAAGATAAGAATTATCGTTGGTATCACGAGAAAGTTCTAATTGTTCAGCTTAAGGATGATGATAAGATAACAAAAGACAAAACAAAAGAAAATTTAGTTTTTTCCATAGAAGATGACATAGGTGGTCTATTAGGACTATTTAGAAGCTGATTAAATCATATCACTAATAATTCTTAGTTTCCGTGGCAACAAAATGGCAACAAAAAATCGGATATCGTATGTTTTACCGATTATATAAATAATGTGGACACTTCTGACTAAATTACATAAACAAATGTGTTTAAGATTTGGTTTTCGGGAGCGGGGGAATAAAAAGTGATAAGTCAGTATATAAATTAAAAAAGGTATAGAAAAAAACAGCTTATTGTGCTATTATAAAATAATAACCAAATAAATACATTTGTTTAGCGCGTGCATTGCTTATTACATAAAATTAACTATAGATTCACAATGGAATGTGAGGAAAGAATTTATGGAGGAATTAAAGGTGAAGGAAAAGATAAGTTATTTTAAGAAGCTTTTTAAAAGGAACAAAAGCGCAGCCTGCATTTTAGCGGCAGTATTATGCTGTACTCTGGTGATAACAGGGCTTTTGCTTTTTATGCCAAAGGGCTATGCGACGGCGTTTACCTATGGAGACGGCTCGTCCATACAAAATTCCAAGGAGCTGGTCTTAGCCCACAGCGGAAACCGCTGGACAGCCATCTTATCGGGAGATAATAACTATTATCTTTTGGACGGAGAAGGAAAGAATCTTAATTCCGGCATAGACATAACCATTCAGGGAGGAACGTCAGGCACTGACGGTTACTATGACGTATATCTTACATTAAAGGATGTAAACATAAATCTGTCGTCGGACGTATCGGGAATCACCTTTAAGTTTGCCGATAAGGATACGACAAATGAGCCTGTTTCAGGAGTAAATATTTTTGACGAGACTCTGCTTAACAGAAATAAAGTAAGAATACATCTGTATCTTATGGGGGATTCGTCAATAAGAGGCGTGGCGGGAGCACAGTCGCCCCTTATTGAGGCAGAGAATTATAATTTTGTTACGGAAACTTATTATCCTCAGGGGCAGGGTGAAGGCTCACTGGGAAAATTTATATACTACTCACAGTATATGGAGCTTTTAATAGAGAGCGCTTCCGGCAGCGAATACAGAGACAGCCTTACGCTGACGACGGGACAGGGAAGCTATGGAGCCGCCATAGGAGGAAGAGGCGGCAACCCTATTATGAAAAAGCTTGAGGAAATAGGAATAAGCGAAGAGGCATACAAGAATATTGAAGCAAACAAAAAGTATGAGGATAAATTACACTTTTATTATTATGACAAGGGTACATTTTTAGTAGATTTATCACCGTATAGTGTTCCTTCACTGGAGTTTGGAGCCGCAAGGGTAAATATAAAAAGCGGCGTTGTAAACATTGAAGGAAACGGCTATGGAGCAGGTATAGGAAACGGAGGCTGTAAAAGCTCAGAGACAAGGCTTGTTACATTTCCTACATTATATGATAAAACAATTAATGCCTCAGCACAGTCAAACACATCGTCAGTTCGTATAGACGACGGAACGGTATCTGTTATAATGACAGGAAACAGCAAGGGCTCATGCTTTGTAAACGGAGCAGAAAGCGAAAACATTGCGGAGGACGGTCTTGTAACTATTATGGGCGGCTCTGTTTATTTACAGAGGCAAAACAATACCTCACCGTACAGCAATGCCTTTAATGAATACAAAGATAAGCTGTACGCTTTTGCAGCGCATTATAATGATGATGCAGATACGGCAAAAACGGGAGGAGAGGCAATATTAAACAGAGATTTTGACCTTGACAATATATGGGAGACGGAAAATGAAGAGTACAAATATGTTGTAACGAGATTTTTTGAAAACAGCCAGCCAAAAGTAGAAAACGATTTTACAGGAAAGGGAATGTATTACTTAAATACATATGTAAAGATGACGTCAGGCTATGGCAGTGAGAGTAAATATAAATTTACCGGCTTTAAGCATGACAGTAAATATAGTGATGATACATTGTATTTTTATCTTCCGGCTACAAGATATAATTCATATGGACTTACCATAAAGGATAATGTGGGAACAGACGGTAAATTTGTTCCGTCATATGAATTTGCCGTGTTAAACAAGGAGCAGATAGATGCCCAGGGCAGCTATGACACCTATACATACGTTCCATACAGTAACGGAGCAGCCATAAAGCAGACAAAGTATGTTCTTGTAAAGCTGTCAGGAATTCCTTCATACTGTACGGGTATTACAGGTACATATACACAGAACGGCGTAAGCGTGAACTTTGAAAAGCCAATACAAAGAGGAGATGATTGGTATCTTTATACGGGAGAGGTAAAGGGTGACATGGTTATGGATATCACCTACAGTATAGGTACCTATAAGATAGTATATAATTACGGACTTCTTGACATAGATAAGAAGGATGAGAGTAACGGAAGTATAGTAAATAAAAACAGTACGTCTGTTGAATGTGGTACGGAATATGAGCTGCTTACAAACAATGGAACAGATGTAAATGTGTCGTGGAGCGGACGTACGTTTGAGGGCTGGTATGCAGACCCAAATTTAGCAGTACCTGTAACATCTGTTGTTTCAGATGTAGTTGGCGATACAAAGACTGTATATGCAAAGTGGAGCTGTGACGTTATCTATAAGATTGAAGGAGGCATAGGTAAATTTAACTCTACAGGTAAGGATGAGATAAGAGTTAAGCTCCCGTATGGCAGCAAATTTGATTTTATGAGTGATGCTAATCTCCCTGACAGTGAAAGGGATATTGATATGGGAGAGTCCTCAGATTTGTTTGAGTTTAAGGGCTGGGAATATAATGATATTATATATAATAAGGGCGATAACCGCATATCGGAAATAACCGTATCTAAGGATACATATATCAAGGCGGCCTTTGAAAGAAGCGGATTTTATGTGTATATTACAGCTACATACGGGGATGACACGCTTACTCACAGGGATATAAAGGCTTATCTTGGAGAAAACACAGATGATACCTTTAGAATGGATTTTTCAGGAGGAGAGAGAAGAAATCTTCTTAGCAGCAGTCCAAATGAAAACGGCTATTACTATTCTACGACTCTTTTAAATTCAGAGTATGTTACGGTAACGCTTGTTCCTAAGGCAGGTTACAGGATAGCAGGCAAGGAAGTTAAGGATGTAAATGGCAATAACATTAATCTTATTGCAAATGATATTACCTCTGACGACAACAAAAATCAGTTTTCGTTCAGCATGGCAGGCAGAAATAAGGATATATACATATATATTCATTTTGACGTAGAGCAGTATAACATTGCTTATTATGACAATATTAACGGAAGCCTGACACAGATAGACGGAATGCCAAATCCTGACGTATACAGTATAGACAGCGGGGATATTAATTTTACCAGACCTGTGAAAACCGACAGGGACAGATATTGGAAATTCTTAGGCTTTAAGGAGTTTGGAAAGGATGAGCTTATTACGTCAATACCGGCAGGCTCAAGAACGGGCAACCTTACGCTTATAGCCCAGTGGGAGGAAGTAAAGGTATATGACATAAATATTGACTCAGGCATAGGCATAATAAAGGCGTATGTAGAAGGAGATGAGGTAACAAGAGCGGCGGAGGGAGAGACGGTAACCCTTACTGCAACCGTAAATCCCGGTATAAGGCTTAAGGGTATAGAGTATAAATGGAAGGAAGAAAGCGGACTTGAGCTTAGCCATAATATTCCTTATGATATAACAAACACTACAGTTTCAATAGAATTTATTATGCCAGCGGCAGTAACAGAGGTCAGGGGCGACTTTGAGGCTATAGAGTATGTTATCACGTATCTTAATTTAAACGGCGCAAGGAATGATAATCCTTCTATCTATACGGTGTTTGATACCGTCAATCTTGCCCCTCCTATAAAGGAAGGCCGGATATTCAAGGGCTGGAGACTTATTATTCCAAATGACGAAACGACGGATGATATTTCAGACGTAAAGATGGTAGATATTGAAAAAATAGAAAACCGCTTTGGCAATCTGATGTTATATGCAGATTGGGAGGAGGGAGATGATATTTCTTCGGTATACCGCGCCTATGTTGATGACGGTATAGTAAACGGACAGGTGGAGCTTACAAAAACAGAGGCTGTAAAGAATGAATGGGTATTTGTAAGAGTATCGGAAAATACAGGCTATAAGCTTTCAGCGCTTGTATATACGCCTGAATTACCGGATGAAAGGCTTAGGGTTTCACCTCTTGAGAGATATTCAATGAGAAGCGTGTCCGTAGATATTTCTATTAACAAGGTAGCCGACGGATTATATTATTTTGTAATGCCTGACAGCGATGTGGAGATTACGGCAGTATTTAAGCCTGTAACCTATAACATATCTTATATTCCAAACGGCGGAAAGCATACAAATGTTGACAAGTATACCATAGAAGATGATATTATGTTAAATGACGCCGCAAAAACCGGATATACATTTATTGGCTGGTACAATGAAAGAGGAGAGAAGGTTGAAAAGCTTCATTATGCTACAGGCAATATGGTTCTCTCTGCAAGGTGGATGACAGCTGTAAATGACAATAACACCGATAATGGAAATGATGACAAAGATAATGACAATAACAAGGATAATGACAATACAGGAGGCTCACCTGATAATGGCGGAAACAAGGAGAAGCCGGATGGGCCTGCGGCAGACATTAAAGATAAACCAAACACCTATGTTACAGGAAATGTACAAACAGGCGACAGCGTAGATGTTACCAGACTTATAATTATATGCGTTATATGCGGGGCAATTCTTCTCCTTCTCATTATTCCTAAAAGGAAGAAGGAGGATGAGGATGAAAATGAGAATGAAATCGGTAAAGAAAATAAAAACAATGTAGATAAGTTTACAGAGTAAATATAAGGGTGAGCTGTTATTTAAAAGCAGACTCACCTTTATATTTTTTTATGCATATTATATAGTGTAGTATCATATGAAAGGAAAGTTAATATGCATGATGATAGAATGTTCAACCAGATGCCCATAGACAGACTGCCGGTAGCGATGGCATATGTTCCTTGGCAGCAATGGGAGGAGTTGTTTGATTTAACAAAGGGCTATAAATGCGGAACTATTTTTCCAAGCTTAAGTAAGCCTTTTGCAGAGGGAGCGCTTATGAGAGGAGGCTGCAGGTCATGATGCCAAGATGTAGAGCAAGAAACGAACTTTTAGATATAATAAACAAGACCAGCTTTGCTATGGACGATACAAGATTATTTCTGGATACTCATCCAAATTCAAGGGAAGCATTAATGTTTTATACAAAAATGCAGGAAAAAAGGAATATGGCAATAAGAGAGTATACAGAAAATTATGGCCCGATACGGGCATATGATGTTGCGCCTGCTGACGTATGGAAATGGAATATGGGACCTTGGCCTTGGCAGGCAAGCTTTGCAGAGGGGAGGAATTAGACATGTGGGAATATGAAAAAAGATTGCAGTTTCCGGTAAGTATTCACAAGACAGACCCTAAGGCTGCCATGATAATAATAAGCCAGTATGGAGGACTGAATTACAGTAACCTATAATTTTGATTTGCGTGATAACAGACGCCTGAGAGGTCGTGACCGGGAGGGACTCCTACGAGAGTCCTTTTCTATATCAGGGAGTATGAGTTTTTGTCTGAGTCCCTGTTCTGAATACTTTATCCTAGGAAAAATTATTCATACTTTATCAAATAAACATCCAGTCTGTTTTCAGCCTTATTGTATACTGCATAATCGATTATGCTTCTTACAGCCTCACCCTTAACCTTATTATCGGCATCAGAGCGGATTATATCTATTACATTCTGTATTTCCTTTGGGTAGTCGGTAATTTCCTTATCAGCCTTGGCGTTTTCCTTTTTAGCTGTCAAGGATGAATAATCCCTCTCAATTTTTTCACGTTCCGCCTGTAATATACCTTTATTCTCCCTGTATTCTTCAATAGTATCAACGCCGTCCCTGTATGCCTGCTTTATGCGTTTTTCCTTTTGGGCAAGCCTTGCAAGAGCATTTTCATATAAGGAATAGCCGTCATCATCGGCTTTAGACCTTATGCGTGTATATTTTATGGGCTCTGAGCTTTTAAGAATTTCCAAAAGGGCAGAGATAAGGCTGTCAGCTATCTTCTTTTCCGTTATGCTGTGGGATATGCTGCATTTTCCCTTTTGATAGCCGCCGCACTGCAGGGATTTCATTCCGTTTTTTCCTGTGGCTCCAAGAAAAAGTGAGGAGCCGCAGGCGTCGCATTTTATAAGACCGCTAAGCCAGTGCTTTGTGCTCATTGGACGCATTTTAGGTCTGCCTTTTAAAGCGCGCTCTGCCATAGCCTTCTGGGCCATGTCCCATTTTTCTTTGGATATAACAGGCTCATGTCTGCCGTCGGCTATTATCCATTGTGATTTATCCTTTATTGTATGGCTTTCGTGGTGCTGCCTGTTCCAGCGTATTTTTCCGGTATAAAAGGGATTTGAGAGAACATATTTTACGGTGCGAAGCTCCCACGGGTTTCCCCTCTTTGTCTTTGCTCCCATCTGATTTAAGCGCTGGCAAATGTCATAGTATGAATTGGAAATATCGCAGCCCATATCAAAGATAAGCCTGACAATTTCCGCTTCTTCAGGAATAATTTCCGGTATGCCGGTATCCTTATTCATTCTATATCCGTAGGCAGTATCAAATTGATAGCCGCCTCTCATGGCCTTTTCGCTCATTCCCCGCATAACCTCTCCTGACAGGTTTACAGAGTAATATTCGTCAAACCATTCTATAATCATTTCTATAAGCCTGCCAAACATTCCCTCAATAATAGGCTCGCTTATTGACACAACATCTATTCCAAGCTTTTTTCTAAGGAGACTCTTATAAAATGTACTTTCCTCCTGATTACGGGCAAAACGGCTGAATTTCCAGACGATTATTGTATCGAAGGGCCTTGGACTAACCTTTGCAGTGGCAATCATGCGTTGGAACTCCGGCCGCTTATCGGCTTTTCTGCCGGAGATACCTTCGTTTTCCATGAATATGTAGTCATCTGTCAGTATGTATCCATTGTCCTTTGCCCATTTTCTTATTTCCTTAAGCTGAGAGGCAGGGGAGAGTTCCTCCTGCTTGTCGGTTGAGACTCTGATGTAGCAGGCGGCGGTTTTTAATTCGTTGTTCATAATATCATCTCCAAATATCAGCTCCTTGTAAATTATATGGAAAGGTCTGTAAAATAAAACATTTACTGATTGAAAAAACGATGCAAAAATGATATAATATAAATGGTTTAGAGCTTATAATATAAGCACTTTCCTTTTATGGGTATGGAGAGCGTTTCTGTTTTAGATTGCAGAGGCGCTCTCTTTTTATACAAAAAAGCTGAGCAACTGATTATACAAAAGCGTTGGAGTAAACGTAAGGATTTTTTGAGTGCCGGAAGGTATATACAAGTTATTTATATTATTATATCTTATAGATATTGTCAGATAAATTAAGCGTTATTTAAGGACATGAAAAAGAGCCATACACAAAATGTATGGCTCTAATGAGTTGCACCTTCAATAAGGCGTTTATCCTTGGTACTTCGTGCAATAAAGCAGTTTATCTGTAGTGTCACCGACTAAGCGGCTTACATGTTCATTATATCATATATGATAATAAAGTCAAATTTTAATTTATAAATACTTATTTTTCCTTGTAGTATAACAATACATGAATAAAACTGGATAGAAGTATTGGCATAGTGTACAAACGGTCTCACATAGCATAGAAAAGGAGGTGACTATAGAAATGGCAGCATTATTAGTAAAAATTATTGCAAATGTAAAAAATGTAAAGATATCGTGGGAGGATTTGTCACCGGATTTAAAGAGTAAAATAAGTACGAAGCTACATAATGATGCCATGAGCGTGGCAGGATACGAAAAAGCTTATAAGGAGCAGGAACTTCCTAAAGCAGAAAAAAGATTTATTGATTTCTGACATTATATTTAAAGTAATGCAAAACCATAGCATACAAAAATTATAGGCTATAACAATACGGAGGACCGGATGGAGAAATGGCTGCCAGTATGCGTTATCTCTCGCAGAAATTTGCGTTTACGGACCCAAGAATAGCAGGCGTATTAAACGATATAGGAACAGAGGAGCTGGCGCACCTTGAAATGATAGGCGCAATCGTTCATCAGCTTACATGTAATTTAAAGCCTGAGGAAATAAAGGCGTCAGGCTTCGATAAATATTACGTAGACCATACCCTTGGAATATGGCCTCAGGCAGCAGGGGGAATACCGTTTAATGCATGTGAATTCCAGTCAAAGGGAGACCCTATAACGGATTTGTTCGAGGATATGGCGGCAGAGCAGAAGGCAAGAACAACCTACGACAATATTCTCAGAATGGTAAAGGACCCTGACATAGTTGAGCCAATAAAATTCTTAAGGGCAAGAGAGGTAGTTCATTTCCAGAGATTCGGTGAAGCCCTTAGAATGCTCCAGGATAATCTGAATTTCCGAAACTTCTATGAGTGCAATATTTCATTTGTAGAGGGCTGCGGAGACGGAAAATGTTAAAAAAAGCCTAAACCTGTTATTACATTTTTAATCCTTAGCTATTAATTAAAAAGGCCATAACAAACAAAAAGAATGCTGTATCCTTATAGCGGGAAAATTTTTACAGGCAATTTTCTATAAAAATTCCACGCGTAGGGACAGCATTCTCTTTTTAATCAATATTTGTAAAAACCTCATAATGAGCGTCTCCAAAGGGTGAATTTTTTAAAAGAAGCACCGTATCGCCTATGGAAAGCCTGTTAAACTCCTTAATATCCTTCACAGGAAATGCAGTAGTACAATAATGGGTGTCTGTCTCCAAAAGAATATAATTTTGCGCGCGCTTTGAGGCTTCCTTAGAAAGGGTATGCTGATTATATTTTTCTGATACAGTGCAGTATAAAATCTCCATATTGTCAGTGTACAAATCCATTTTACGCTTTAAGACAACGTATCCGTAGGAAAGAAGATTAAATATTACAATGGCGGCAAAAATAAAAATAAAGGCCCCCTTAATGGTGTTTTCAATATGCTGGTTTTTTCTTCCTATATATTCTCCGACAGCTATAATAACGCCTAAAATAACAGATATGAAAGCTCTTTTTTTAAAGCCGTCAAATAAAATTTTGCTTCTGAATTTATTTACAATGGAAGTCTCCCTGCTGCCTGCCGTATGAAAAACAAGGTCGTCTGCATTAACATGAATTTTGTTATCTGTATTCATAAATTATTCCTTTCTGATAAATAAAAAATATTTTTGTGCATTGGTAAAATATGCAAATTTGCTGTAGGCATAAGTACGCCCTCTTAATAAGTATAACAATAAATAGTAGAAAAGTCTAATAATTAATGATATTATATTAGTATATGATTTTTTGTAAAATATATTACATGTGGAGGAGTAGAAATGACAGGTACAGAGAAATGTAAAGGCATTATGAATGAAATAAATAAGGTTATAATAGGAAAGGAAGCCATAATAAAAAATGTTCTTGCCGCCATTATAGCAGAAGGCCATGTGCTGTTAGAGGATATACCGGGGGTTGGAAAAACTACTTTAGCAATGACCTTTTCAAAGGCAATGAGCCTTAAATACAGCAGAATGCAGTTTACGCCGGATGTTATGCCGTCAGATGTGACAGGCTTTTCTATATATAATAAAGAAACGGGAGGCTTTGAATATAAGGAGGGAGTGATTATGAGCAACTTCTTTCTTGCAGATGAAATAAACAGAACCTCGTCAAAAACACAGTCGGCGCTGCTTGAGGCTATGGAGGAAAAAAAGGTAACTGTAGACGGAAATACATACGAGCTTAAAAAGCCCTTTATAGTGATGGCAACGCAAAATCCCATAGGCTCAATAGGTACGTCAATGCTTCCGGAATCACAGCTTGACAGATTTATGATGAGGCTTTCCATGGGATATCCTGACAGCTTAAGCGAGGTGAGAATGCTTAAGTCAAAGGAGGGAAACGATGACATTATAAGCAGCGTAAATTCCGTAGTTACCATGAACGAGGTTATAGATATTCAAAATGAGGTAGCCGAGGTATATGTCCATGACGACATATATGCATATATAGTTTCCATTGTTAATGCCACAAGAAAAAATGATAATATTCTTTTAGGGGTAAGTCCGAGAGGAACAATAGCCATAGTAAACGCCGCAAAGGCGATGGCGTATATATGCGGAAGAAATTATGTGATTCCTGATGATGTAAAAGAGATTATAAATCCTGTTACCAATCACAGAATAATTCTTTCAGGAAAAGCAAGAGCAGCCCATGTAAGTGTTGAGCAGGTTATAGGAAATATATTGGGCAGCGTAAGAATTGCAGCAAAATAAAGGGGAGAGGGCATGATAAAAAGACGTATTATATACCTTGTTATACTTGCCGTATCCTTTTGGATTATGCTTATGTATGACGGTGTGTTTATGGAGGGAATATTTGCAGTAACGGTATTTCTGCCTGTTGTATGCATTATAATAAAATACATAACCATATATTCTGTTAATGTAAGCTGGACATCAGATTCAATAAAAACAGAGCAGGGCAAGGCAATTAATGTTATGGCGGTTTTGCATAATCATTTTTTTCTGCCGGTCAGCAGGGCAGCCATAATCTTTGAGGTGGAGGACCCGCTGGGAAATAAGGAAGAATATAAAATGGTTACAAACCTTATGCCCCACATGGAGAGATATTGCCAGGTGGAGATGAGTCCCAATTATAGCGGAGCTTTTTTGGTGCGGTTAAAGGCCGTTAAAATATATGATATTTTAGGACTTACATGGGGCAAAAAAAAGGTAGGCTCTGTTCTTATGCTTATGGTTTATCCAAAGCCATGTGAAGGAATTACCGTGACAGTGGAAAACAATATAGGATATAAGGAAGAAAGTGATGAATATTCTGAGCGTATATCAGGAAGCGATAAATCACAGATATTTGACATAAATGCATATCAGCTTGGAGACAGCATAAAGGATGTTCACTGGAAGCTAAGCTCAAAAACGGACAATCTTATGGTAAAAAGATACAGCTATCCTATAGAAAGGCGGATAAATGTATTTATTGATTATGGAATACCGGAGGGCAGGCGGATAACCACAGCAGGAGTGTCAGGCTTTTTTGACAGGCTTTATAGCTTTTTAGGGGAACTGGAGAAAAATAATGAATCTGTATGCTTATATGCTTTCACCGGAAATTCAGGTGAATGTTTACACATAAATAAGGAAGATATTTTATACTTAAATATAAATAACAGCAGCTATGTTCATACGGTATGCGAGACCTTTATGAAGGAAGCTTTTACGGGAAGCAATATTCTCATATCCTCAAGAATAACAAAGGAGGAATTGTATGATTATGGCGACCTGTCCGACTGCTATATTAACTGGAACGAGCTATGGATGGATAAGGAAAATAATCCTCAGGAAATATTTATACAGAAAACAGGTATTATAGGAATAAATATGGAGGCTTTTGAAGAGGAAAGAAAACCAATGGCATCCTATGGAGACGAGCTGTATATTAATAAGGACAATGAGGATATTGGGCTGTATACCCATGTCTTTCGCATTCTTCTTGTTTTGCTTGGCAGCATAATACCTATGTTAATATTTTATGATGTTTTGGTGGTATATAAAAGCACGCCCATTAAGGTCATAGCCTTTCCTGCACTGGCAGTTATATTGATGCTTATATCTACGTTTATAAAGAACAGGGGAATAAAGACATTATATCTGACAGGCGCCTTATGGGGAGTTGTGTTTCTGCTGGGAATAAATAATATTATAGACGGCGGGGCAAAAGCAGTTAAGGCATTTGGAAATCCTATGCTGTATTATAATGAAGGGTATGGACTGTCATTATCATATAATAGTGAAATTGAGAGCTTTGTAGCATTTACAGCATTAATTTATGCGGTTTTGCTTTTTATGTTTACATGGAACATCATAACGGTTATTATTCATATAATACTTACAATACCGCCTATTGCCCTTTGTCTGGCATACGGATGTGTTCCTGACAGCCTTTGTACCGTTATGTACATATCATATATAGGCAGCGTTTTTGTTTACAGCATTACATACAAAAATATAGTTAAGCCGGAGAAAAGAGTGCTGAAAAAGGCGTTTTATGAGTCAACCATAAATATAGGAGCTATTTTGTCATATACGGTTATGGCTATAATTGCAGCTATTATGGTAATAGACGCAGCGAAGGGATACCACAGACCGGACATGCTAAGCTCCATGAAGGCGGAAATAAATTCCTACATAGAGAATTTCAGCTTTAATAGGAAGAAAATCAATGACGACACGGCAGTAGGAGGCTTAAGCAACGGAAGTCTCGGAGCAGTGAATAAGGTTAAATATTCGGGAGAAACAGTGCTTACCGTAAATGTTTCAGGTGATTTAAGCTTTCCCCTGTATCTTAGAGGATATATAGGAAGCGAGTATACGGGAAGCAGCTGGGAGGTTATAAGCGACGGGAAAGATAAAGAGATGGAAAACAGGCTGGAGGGAACAGGACTTGGCTTGCACAGCGCTTATAATCTTCCCTATTATATAATGAGGAGGAACATGGAAGTCATTGAAATGACAAGGCTGGGAAGGGTAAGCTATGGAAATGTCACGGTTGAAAATATGAGTGAGAGTGATTCTACATACTATATTCCTTACGGCGCGTTTATTGCGCCTGATGTGGTTGTAATAAAGGACGGGGTGATTTTAAACAATGTATATGGACAGAGAAACTACAACGTGTATCAGCTTCAGGGAATATTTAATCTGTTGGAGTATTTGAATAATGATTACGGAAGTGAAAGTACTAATTATTCTATGCAGGAAAATGAATATCGAAACATTGCATATGAATATTATTCTGAATATGACGGGGACAATGAGATTAGAGAAAGGCTAAGAAGGGAGATGCCATGGAAGTATACCATTGACGGCGTCGTCTATAATCTTAATGACGGACCGAAAAATATAGGCTATGAGCCATATATACAGGCGGTGCAGGATTATCTCAGCAAAAACTATACCTATAGCCTTTCGCCGGGCAAGCTTAAGGCCGGACAGGATTTTATAGAAAAATTTATGGATGACAAAAGGGGATATTGTTCCCATTTTGCAACCATTGCCACGGAAATGTTCAGAATATACGGAATACCTGCAAGGTATGTGGAGGGCTATTATGTTAAGCCCCAGCCTGTTGAGCTTATAGAATATTATAAAAATAAGCTTATTTCAGTGGAGGTAAAGGATGACAGCGCCCATGCGTGGACTGAAATATATATAGACGGACTGGGCTTTATTCCTGTGGAGGCAACGCCGGGATACACAGGAATAAGATATGAGTATCAGGAGGAAACCTCCACAGAGCCTGTTACAAGCAATAATACCCCTACAAGCAGTAACCGGGAAGAAGACAGTACAACGGCTCCTCCGGTGGAAACCACATCAGTGGAACCATCATCAACCACAACAAAAGCTTATGAGGTTCAGGAGTCAGAGGGAGTTAAGCCGTTTGGGTTTATGGAGAATAAATATATAGCGGCTGTTATTATTGCGGCAGCTATAGTGGCTGTTATACTTGGAAGAAAGAGTCATTATGACAGAAAAAATGAAGAGCTTGTCAGAAAGAGACCTTCAAAGGAGGCGTTAATGTGGGAGGAGCAGCTTGTGAGAATGGCACGCAGCATAAAGCCTTCCCTAATTCTGCCAAATGAAAATACAAGATATGAGCTTGCAGCAGTAATAATAAAATATATAGATGAGCGCAAAAGGCATAAGAACAATTTAACGGAAAAAGAGATAGAAGAAATGTTCATTATATTTGACAAGGCTGTTTACAGTGAGGGTGGCGCAGACAGAGAGGAGATGAATAAGGCGGCGGAAACAGCGGCAGCCATATTGGAGGAGCTGTATATAAATCAGCATATGATACGTAGAATTGTTATCAGGTATATCAAATGCTTGTATTTAAAATAAAAATGAGGTATACTAAAAACAGTGGAAATAAAAAAATTAAAACGGAGGTATAAATTATGTTGGTATCAGCAGAGGAAATGCTAAAGAAAGCAAAGGCAGGAAAATATGCGGTAGGTCAGTTTAATATTAATAATCTTGAGTGGACAAAGGCTATTCTTTTAACGGCAGAGGAGCTAAAGTCACCTGTTATCTTAGGAGTGTCAGAGGGCGCCGGAAAATATATGACAGGCTACAAGACGGTTGTAGGTATGGTAAACGGTATGCTTGAGGAGCTTAAGATTACAGTTCCCGTAGCCCTTCACTTAGACCACGGCAGCTACGAAGGCTGTTTAAAGTGCGTTGAGGCAGGCTTTTCGTCAATAATGTTTGATGGCTCCCATTATCCGATTGAGGAAAATATTGAAAAGACTAAGGAGCTTGTAAAGATAGCTGCAGATAAGGGAATGTCCCTTGAGGCAGAGGTAGGCTCTATCGGAGGAGAGGAAGACGGAGTTATAGGACAGGGCGAATGCGCAGACCCGGACGAGTGCAAGGCTATAGCAGACCTTGGAGTTACAATGCTTGCGGCAGGCATTGGCAATATTCACGGAAAGTATCCTGAAAACTGGAAGGGCTTAAGCTTTGAAACCTTGGCGGCGGTAAGCGAAAAAACAGGAGATATGCCTCTTGTCCTTCACGGCGGTACAGGTATCCCTGAGGATATGATAAAGAAGGCAATATCCCTTGGAGTGGCAAAGATAAATGTTAATACAGAATGCCAGCTCTCATTTGCAGACGCTACCCGTAAGTATATAGAAGCTGGAAAGGATTTGGAGGGAAAGGGCTTCGACCCTAGAAAGCTTTTAGCTCCGGGCTTTGAGGCTATAAAGGCTACAGTAAAGGAGAAGATGGAGTTGTTTGGTTCTGTAGGAAAGGCTGAATAATATGAATAAAAATATAATAAGATATATTGTTATGGCTATTGCGTTGTGCGTATTCGGCTATGCGGCCTATGAGCTTACTCTTATCCGTCTGGAAAGCGTTCAGGCTCAGGACATAAAAAGCGAGATTTCAAATTTATTTACACAGGAGCCGGATAACAGCGGTCAGGGCGAAGGCGAGACAAATGCAGAAGGTCAGGTTATATCCATGAACAATGCAGGCAACGGCGTAAAGTTTAAATACGATTATAATCTGCTTTTATCTTACAATAAAGCGGCTCTTGGCTATATAAGGCAGGAGGACGGGGATTATATTGACAATCCTATCCTCATACATTCAGACAATGACTATTATCTTAATCACCTGCCAAACCATGTTAAGAGCAGCGTTGGAAGCATATATGTAGACTATCACATCGAGGAAGGCTTAAACGCCAAAAATCCTATTGTATACGGACATTGTATGGGAACAAGAGTCAACAATATTATGTTTGGCTCACTCCCGTGGTATATTACAAAGAACGGATATTCAAAGGAGCATCCTACCATGGATATTTACATTGCCGACAAGCATTATAAATATTACGTATTTGCATGCTACTATACGGAAAGTGAGGGAAGCGATACATATCAGTATCAGTTTGCCGACGACGAAAGCTTTTTGGAGTATATTGCAAAATGTAAACAGAAATCCGTAAAGGATTTTCCAGAGGCAGGAGAAATAAAGGCAGAGGACAATATTATCACCTTGTCTACATGCACGTTGAACAATGACGACTCAAAGCGTACTATTGTGCAGCTTGTAAGGCGTGAAGAGGTAGATGATAATGCAGAGGATGCATCAAAATAAAAAAGTGCTTGCTTTTTTATAAAAGTTGAGGTATTGTATAATACGTAAAGGCTAATCAGTGAACAAAGGCGTTCCCTTTTATTTGGGGACGCTTTTATTTTGTTTAAATAAAAAATGTTCCGGTTGCCAGTAAACAGACCATATGGTATTATAGCAGTGTGGCTGAAAAAACAGTTTTAATGAAAGGAATGGAAAACATGAGCGAAGTATTAAATGTTGAGGAGATTTTTGGCAAGAATGTATTTACATTAGGTAAAATGAAAGAGCGTCTGCCAAAAAAGGTATTTACAGAGGTTAAGAAGATAATGGAGACCGGTGGAGAAATGTCTCTTGAGACAGCAGACGTAGTAGCTAAGGCTATGAAGGACTGGGCTGTAGAGAACGGGGCAACACATTATACACATTGGTTCCAGCCCCTTACAGGTATTACGGCAGAAAAGCATGATTCATTTGTTACACTTCCTGATGAGGACGGAAAGATGCTTATGGAGTTTTCGGGCAAGGAGTTAATAAAAGGCGAGCCTGACGCTTCTTCATTCCCTTCCGGAGGACTTAGAGCTACATTTGAGGCGAGAGGATATACTGCATGGGATTGTACATCACCTGCATTTTTAAAGGAGGATGCCACAGGAGTTATACTTTGTATACCTACAGCCTTTTGCTCATACAAAGGTGAAGCCCTTGACAAGAAGACACCCCTTCTTCGTTCAATGGAAGCAATTAGTGAACAGGCATTAAGAATAGTACGGTTATTTGGAAATACAGGAGCTACAAAGGTTATGGCGTCAGTGGGACCGGAGCAGGAGTATTTTCTTGTAGACAGAAAGAAATATTTACAGAGAAAAGATTTAATATATGCAGGAAGAACACTCTTCGGGGCTCCGGCGCCAAAGGGACAGGAGATGGAGGATCACTATTTTGGCGTTATACGACAGAGAATAGGCGCTTTTATGAAGGATTTAAACGTTGAGCTCTGGAAGCTTGGGGTTACGGCTAAGACGCAGCACAACGAGGTTGCTCCTGCACAGCATGAGATTGCGCCTATCTTTGATGTGGCAAACATTGCAGTAGACAGAAATCAGATAGTTATGGAGACTATGAAGAGAGTAGCCCAGGAGCACGGTATGGCGTGTCTTCTTCACGAAAAGCCATTTGCAGGTGTTAACGGCTCAGGCAAGCATAATAACTGGTCTCTTTGTACGGATAACGGTGTAAACCTTCTTGACCCGGGAGACACTCCAAATGAAAACGTTCAGTTCCTTCTTGTGCTTGCATGCATTATGAAGGCAGTTGACATACATGCGGATTTACTCCGTCAGTCGGCGTCAGATGTGGGAAATGATCACAGACTTGGGGCAAACGAGGCGCCTCCTGCAGTTATTTCAATGTTTCTTGGAGACCAGCTTCAGGATGTTGTTATGCAGCTTGTGGAAAAGGGTGAGGCAACCTCCTGCTTAGAGGGAGGAGTTCTGCAGACAGGAGTAAGCACTCTCCCTGATTTAAAGAAGGATGCTACAGACAGAAACAGAACGTCACCTTTTGCATTTACAGGAAATAAATTTGAGTTCCGTATGGTAGGCTCTGCAGACTCCATAGCAAGCCCTAACACTACCCTTAATGCTATTGTGGCAGAAGCATTTTGTGAGGCGGCAGACCTTTTGGAGAAGTCGGATAATTTTGAAATGGCATGCCATGATTTAATCAAGGAATACATGACAAAGCATCAGAGAATTATCTTTAATGGAAACGGCTATTCAGACGAATGGGTGGCAGAGGCAGAAAGACGCGGCCTTCCAAATATTAAATCTATGGTTGAAGCTACGGAAACCCTTACTACAGACAAGGCGGTAAGACTTTTTGAGAAATTCCATATTTTCACAAAGGCAGAGCTTGAGTCAAGGGAGGAAGTATTATACGAAACATACGCTAAGTCAATTAACATAGAGGCCCTTACCATGATAGACATGGCCTCAAAGCAGTTAATTCCTGCCGTAGTTAAATATACAAGGTCGCTGGCAGATACGGTATCGGCGGTAAAGGCAGCGGGAGCCGACGCTTCTGTTCAGACGGATATGCTTACAGAGTCAACGGCGCTTCTTAAGGACGCAAAGGCTGCGCTGACTAAGCTTGTATCAGACCAGGCGGCAGCAGTTGCCATGGAGGCAGGAAAGGCGCAGGCATTTTTCTATAAGGATACTATTAAGGCAGATATGGACGCATTGAGAGCGCCTATTGATAAGCTGGAGATGATAGTTGATAAGGATATGTGGCCAATGCCGTCTTATGGAGACCTTATGTTTGAGGTTTAATTTTAGATGTGCTTTTACGAAAAAATTAAAGAATAAATAAAGTAAAGGATAAATAAAGATACATAAAAAAGGGGTTGCTGCAAAACCCGGAGAATATGCAAAATATAGTAATAAATATATCAGTAAAGCTACTATATTCTGTATAAAATCTTTGTTTTGCAAAAACTCCTTTTTTAATATAGTTCAATGTCAACATTATATTCATCATCAATAAGAAAATAACCGGTATTGTGGATACGGCACTGCTCCAGTATTTCAGCATTATCTCTAAGTACTGAATCTAAGGTACAGTACTCGTCGTCCATCCTGTCCTCAATAACACTTGCATACTTTTTTATATCGCTAAAATGCTTCATAATATATTTTTTGCTCATAACAAGACAATAAAATTTTATGCAGTCTAAATACTCTTTTTCAAAATCCTTATACCAGTCAAAGGGAATATAACATCCCTCAACAATCATATTTTGTTTGTTCTCAATAGCTGTTTTTATCATTTCACGAACTACTGGCCATAAATAATCCGTCAGCGCCTTACAGTCACTAACGGGTGTAAGCATAGTATTTCCGCTGCGGATAAGTCCCATTTTTAAGTGGTCTATAGATAAGTAGGGATATTTATATTTTTCAAGTAATTTTTGAGCAAGAGCTGTTTTTCCCACGTGAGATGCTCCCGTTATTAAAACAATCATTTGATTCCTCCGTTAATTTATTTTTAATTTATTCCATAACCTGTGTAAGCCTTGATATTAAGGAAGCCACCATAATAAATCTATGGCGCAGATAACAGTATTCTTTAATTTTTCATTCATTTTACACAATTTAATTAAGCATCCTATAAACAGATATATGCTAATAACAATAAGCGCCGGCGCAAGTATTACCGTATTTCCCAATATAGTCATTGAAATCAGTATTAAAATAATGGAAATTATTATCCCTGCCAAGTATAGTATACTTTTCTTCATAAAACACCTCCGTAAGCTATTATCAAGAATACAGAAATTATAGCATAGCCATAAGCAAATAACAATGGAATATTATATCCTTATTGTGTTACAGGGGTTGCTGAACAAAAAAGTACTTATAAATATATTTTATTTGGAAAAATTCATTATTGTAATAAAATAATAATCTGATATAATTAAAACAATGCATAATATTATAAATTGATTTTTAAAGTTTTAATATATGATGATAATGATATTATAGTATTATAATTTGCAATCTACATCAGATAAAAAGATTTTGGTTTTATATAAATATTACGAAATCTATGTTTTCAAAAGACTATACGATAAATTATGAAATAATAAAGAGATAAGCTTTGCATCATTAAATGTCACGGCAGATTTTCATTTACATATATGTTTACTTTTTATGAATTCTATCAGGACATGAAAAACAACTCCCGTCAGGTCTTAATAATATATGTCTATGTTTGTGGGAAAAATAAAAATTATTATAATTTGTTTATATTATAAATCATTTCATTCTGGCGGCAGGATATATATGGGAGCGACATATTTTCATGTACTGTAAGAATAAATATTTTTAAGCTAAGGAGGAAATATAATGATATTAAATAAAAGTGGGTAAAAATTTTTATGAAAACGATTGAAGAAATTAAACTAAAAGAACGAATGGAGGATTTGAAATGAAGTTAGGAAAAATTTTATTAAGAAAAATAGCATTGCTGGTAAGCGTAGTAGTACTGGCTGTTGGAATGTCATGCATGGTGTCCGGAAAAACGCTGCTGTGGCTGTCAGACGGTATAGTTCAGATTAAACAGGGAAAAATATTTCAGTCAGAGAATATGACTGTAGACAAAGGCCCGCAAAAAGGAAGAATACATACTACTGAATGTACGAAACCCGGTATGGTATATATGGCAAGAAATACAAAGGGATGGTTTTTCTGGTCTGAGGTAATAAATGAAAGAAAATATGTTTCTGCAAAAAATCAATATATATATTTTGACCTTGGAGAAGAAACTTCCTCTAAAAATACATACTATACATTAACTTATTTTGAAGGACCTACAGACCCGGGTTCAGGTGTTGACATAAAATTAAATGAGATATCAGTGACAATTAATTAAGGCTTTAGGGCTGCTGCGTTATGAAATTGCTAAATAAATATGTTTATAAGAATTTTATAAATATATACGCAGAAATTAAGCTGCTAACGCAGCCGCCCGATAATTGCCCATGCAGGAGAAAAATAATAATGAAGAAAATAAAGAAAAAGCAGCATAACACCAGAAAAACAATAATAATGATGACTCTTTCCTTTTTGCTTATTTTTTTAATAAACAACTGTCTGAATGAAATATATGATGTGATGGATTCTATAGGCAGCAGGCTGGATGCAAGAAGGCTTGTAATGAAATTTTCCCAATCTGTCTATAATGAAATCGGAGAAAAAATTGAAGAATATCTTGAAGAAAACAGCAATATAATTGATTTTTCAAAATCAACAGCAAGCCCGATAAGTGTTTTTGGCTTAAGGGAGGATTATCATATATGGGGCGTTGATACCTTTATTCCCGCAGTATTAAAGGAATATATGATAACAGATATAGATGAACTGAAGGATGACGAGATAATTATAGCGAAATATATTACTGATGATTCGTATGATTATCCAACAAAGACTATGGATTATATAGACGGAGAGCAGTATATAGGAAGGCAGATTACATGTACTGCAGGTATATATGACGGCTTTAAGGGAGAAGAGCTGGATACCGTTGAGTATACATTTAAGATAGTGGGAGTTTTTGACAATATAACAAGCGGACAGCATAAGGATGCATATGTAAGTGAAAATATAACACGTAAAATGACAGAAGAAAAAAACATATTTCCCGATAATTATGAAGAAACTGAGGACTATTACAGGTATGAGCCGACGGTGGAATTAACGGCTTTTGTGAAGGATTATAATGATATAGAAACAAATAAGAGAGAACTAGACGATATATGCCGGGAAGCGCAGGATGAAATGCATATGGTAACACACATTATAATGAGGAGTGAGGGGGCATATCTTTTTTTTGAGGGTATCCGTCTGCTGGGTAACATGGTTGGAGCTTATCTTATTATCCGTGCCGCAATGAATGTATATTTATATATAAGGGAAAGTCTTGAAAAAAGAAAAAGGGAATTTGGCATATTAAAGGCAATAGGATATAACAGCGGACAGATTTCAATAACAATGCTAAAGGAAGCCTTCCTTTGCATATGTATATCATTGGGAGTTACCTTTGGCGTGGGGAACGGAATATTTGCAGTTATAAATCATTACATAAGAAATAATTTTAATATTTACTGGAATACCATTAAGCTTGAAATGGACATAAAAGTAAATTTAATTATATTATCTGTGGGAGTTCTTGTTCCAATGTTTGGCTATATTTTTAGCTTTGCAAAAATAAGAAAACTGGAGCCGATGGAGGCGCTGAGATAGGAGTGTAGTAATGGAATATATACTTGAAATGAAAAATATAGAAAAGAAATATCTGGATGCCCATAATAAGGAAGTGCCTGCCATTAAAAGCTTTACGGCAGGATTTGAAAAAGGAAAATTTTATGCGGTCATGGGGCCCTCCGGCGCCGGAAAAAGCACTATATTAAGCATAATGGGCTTTATGGAGGGAAAAACCGGAGGAGACATGTATCTGGAGGGACAAAAAATTAATCTGATGACTCCAAGGGAAATGGCTGTTATCCGCAGAGATAAGATAGGATTTGTATTCCAGCATTATTTTTTAAACCCTAAGCTTACTGTAATGGATAATATTATTCTTCCCATGAAGATAAATAAAAGGATTAACAGAAGGGATTATAAGAATAAGGCGGTAGAATTACTTAAATATTTTGGAATTGAAAAATATGCGGAGCGTTTTCCTGATGAAATATCAGGAGGTGAGCAGCAGCGTGTATGTATTGCCAGAGCATTGGCGAATAATCCGGAAATTATACTTGCGGATGAGCCAACAGGAAATTTAGATGAGGATAATGAAAAAATAGTTCTTGATATATTAAAAGGATTATCTGAAGAGGGGAAAACGGTTATTATTGTAAGTCACAGCAGTGTCGTTAAAAAATATGCAGATAAGGTGCTTAATATAAGAGATGGAATCTTAGAGGAGTAAGAAATGTATTGTTTTTGGCTGAAAGAAAAAAGGCTGTTAGAGACAGGAAGAAGGATAATAATTTATTGCATCAATATGGTAGGAATATTATTTCTTGGGAATTTATGCAGGTTTATATTTTCGTTAAAAGAAAAGGATAAATTGAGCGAGCTTATAAGGCTCATTGGAGGACCGTATGATGAGAAGCTTCAGGGAAGAATCCTTATGATTATACACATGCTTGTTATTGTATTTTTCTGTACCGCAATAGGGCTGTTATATATTTATATAAAGACTGTCAGCTCCGAAATTTGCGGAAGAAATAAGGATATATTGCTGTTAAGGGTTCTTGGATACAATGAATTAAGAATATTTGCATATCAAATGATGTATATTGGTTTTGACGTTATTTTTGCAATTATTATAAGCACCGTTATGGTTAGAGGTATCTTTACGTATATAAGAAAACTGGAGCGGCTTGCAGTACCGGTTAGTCTTGTGGACAGCGGGAGCGGAGTAATAAACAGCGTTATTATTAACGGCGTAATTTTAGCTGTTACAGTTATAACAGCAGCGTTTTACACGATAAAATTTTATACGATAAAATTTTATACGATAAAAGGAAAAGCAGCAAAATTTTGACCGGAATACAGAATAAAATTACGATTGTCTACAAAATTACCTGCAAAACAAAAAGCTCTCCGGAAACAGAAAACCGGCAGCTTCCTTCAAGCTTTTCAGCAACATAGCATATACTCTTTGTGCCAAAGCCATGTCCCGCCTCCTTTGTTTGGGGAAGTCCGTTTATCAGAAGGGGCTTTTTTGCAAATGTATTTTTTATTGAAATTAACAGCTTATCACCATTCATATGAAGGTCAAGGTTTATATATCTTTTGCTTACGTCAAGGGGAAGAACTGCCTGTATGGCGTTTTCAAGACCATTGGATAAAATACAGGTAATATCAACGTCAGAAAAGGGAAGCTTCTCAGGAAGTCTTATAGAATACTGAAAGCTTATTTCATTATCCTTAAGCTTATTTTCATGCGACGATAAAATCATGTTTATTATTTCACATTTACAGTATTTATGCATAGCTGTTTTATCATAAGCGTCAATGATTTCACGAATATATGCTTTGGCCTTTTCATTTTCTCCGTTTTCAATAAAGGCAGAAATATTGGAAAAAAAGTGTCGCATATCATGGCGGAGAAGGGAAATGGCATATTCTGAACGCCGCATTGCCTCTATTTCCTTTTCCGATTGCTGCTGCTGCATTTTCATAAGCTGGTTGTGCTGTTCTATTTTGCTGGTTTCCTCATATTGCTTTAAATATAAAAATAAAAACAGAGTATATGAAATGCAAAGTATAAAGCCTAAAAATTCAACGACTATTTCAAGACCTGAATAAAGGAGCTTTGAATAAACAGTAGTTGCATAATCAAAAACATAATAAACAAAAGGCATGATTCCAAATATCAGTAAAGCTTTTGTTGATTTAGGCAAAAACAGTATGGCTATATCAGAAACAAAGTATATAAGCGCCATAAAAACAATAAGGGTAACAATAATGCGTACACAATAATATACCGTCATGGAATGTGTAAGGCTAAGAGCCGCAAGCCCGCACCAGTTGCTAATCTGCATGTACAGATAGGCAGTAAATAATGAAAGCGCAGAAAGAACGCCTCTAAATTTATAAAACAAGGTTAAAAACAGAATAAATGGAAGATGAATAATCAAAGGATAAAGCTGTTCTGTAGTGTCAGCTCCTAACAGAATATAGGAAAGAATATCCGCCATACCTATAGCAAAGGAAAAGCCAAACAAAGTTAAAATATTTTTGCGGCTCATTCTGATACCGAGAAAAGCGGCAGATATGTACACGCCAAACAGAAGAGTGGTTCCATGATGTATAAAACCTAAAAATTTTACGAGCATATATTTCCTCCATTTTATTTATAAAATAAGGTATCAAACAGTAAAACTCTTAACACTTTTTTAAGAAAAGGCTTACTCTTGAAACATCAGCGTAAAATACGCTTCCTTAAAGACCTTGGCAAGTCCTCGCGCTATAGGAATATTCCTTTGGCATTTTGTTATAATCTCAGTACTGTTAAAATGGTCAACGTTAGGCATATATACAATGTAGCTGCGATGACATTTAAAAAATCCGTTGATTACAGTCAGCCTGTCCTCAAGAGAATGGAGTGTTTCCGCTGCTTCTGCAATTCTGCCTGATTTTAGATAAAATATAACTTTCTTGTTTTGCGCTTCGGCAAATTCAATATCATGGAAATAAAGCTTCTGATATCCTAAAGAGGTTTTAACCACAAGGCTTTTTGGCTCATAGGAAAGCATATTGTTGCACTCGTTCAGCAATTCATTAATTTTATCGCAGGCTACAGGCTTTAAAAGGTAGCCGGAGGCCTTAACCTCGTAGGATTCAAGCGCAAATTCAGGGGAGGAGGTCAAAAAAATAATTTTAACATGAGTATCCTCCAGTCTAAGCTCTTTTGCAGTATCCATGCCGTTTAACAGGGGCATAATAATGTCAAGAAAAATTATATCCATATGGCGGGAGGAATTTTCTTTAATCAGCTCATCGCCATTATCGAATGTAAAAATATCAACAGGTATTTCCCTTTGAGCTGACCAATCCCTTATGAGCCGGGATGTATTCTGCAAAGCTGAAGTATTGTCGTCGCATATAGCAATTTTTAACATACATTTCCTCCCAAATTTATTATTATATCCAGTTTACTATATATTTATGTGATTTGCAATTATGCCAGACAGCATTTCGCTCCCTAAAAGCAGCGTTTCGCACTGATTTTATTTTTTTCATGGGATTAATGATAAAATTAAACAGTAAACAAAAAAAGGAGGAAAACTTTTTATGAAAAAAATTAAAAGTGTAATTTTAGCAGCAGTATTAGTTCTGTCAATGGCAGGATTAATGGCAGCCTGCGGAAAGAGCGAGGACAAAAAGGGCAGCAACGCGTCGAATGAAACGCCTGCGCCCACAAAGGAAAATGCAGATAAGGGTAATGCCCAGACGCCGGGCACGGAGGATAAGAGTGATAAAAATGATAATGAATCAGCTTTTCCTAAAGCCCTTTCAGGTGTTGACGCATATCCTGTACCAGACATAGCAAGCTCAGGCTGGCAGTTTTCAGGAGGCATGATTAACGGTAAGGAAATGGAACAGGAGGAGGTTAATACCATGCTTCAGGCATGCGGGGGCGTGTATCAGTTCATATTCCTTGACGAAGGAAAGGCACGGATGATTAATGGGGAAAAGACATTTGAGGGAACCTATAAATCAATACAGGATAATTATGCCATTGAAATTGTTTTTGACGGATATGAATATTACGGCGTGTTTACAGCAATTAATGGCGAAACCGTTTTAATTCTTGCAAATAAGACAGAATCGGAAATAGCTCTTTATTTTCTTCAGATTATTGATGAAGGATAAGAAATAATATACAAAGGGCTTTAGATATGCCGCGGGATTATTTGAATAGCCCCATAACATACCTAAAGCCTTTAATTATTTATAAGATAAAATTATAAAACAATAATTTATCTGTTATGTAAAATCTCCTATTTTGCCAAGCAATTTCCCAATACTATGATACATGCCTGAATATATTACTGGCTCAAGCTGCGTAAGATTTATATCAAAAGTATCTGCGCACATAAGCGTTTCGTCTATTTGAACATTTTTAATTTTACAGAAAAAAGTGGTAGAAGCTCCTGTTTTAACAGATTGAGCCACTTCACATTCATATATCCACCGGCTGGCATCCAGAATAGGAACATCTATAACAGCTCCCCTGGAAACATCGTATAAAACGCCGTCTTTTTTTCCGTCCTTTCCATGATGGGTACCCAGATAATCCATAAGCCCAACCATATCCGTACTAACGAGATTAACGCTTAAAATACCTATTCTTATTACATTCTCCTTAGTTTTTTTAGTGCCAAACATGCTGATAATCAATAAATAATCATCGTCCTTTTCGTTGGTAACGCTAACCCATGTAATTGGCGCAAAATTATATGTACCGTCTTCGTTGTTTGTACCAATAATAAAAGCCGGTTGAACGCACATGGAAAAATGAGCTCCTGCTGATTTTCTCTTTACAGTTTTCATAAATTCTCCTTTCCTGATTACGATTTACAGATGGTTAAACTATAAACATCTTAATTTATATCGCCATAAAACCAAAGCGTGGCTTTTTCACGGTGACCTTCATCATTTATAATTTCCCTATATCCCTTTTCAAAAAGTGTTGTTTTAATATTTCTTAACTTTACAAAGGACTGCTCTTTGGACTCAAGCGCTTCCCACCTTTGAAAGGAATCGTCTCTGTCCCAAAAGGTGTTATAGTAGCTTTGACTGTAAAATATAATAATTTGCGAACTCCAATAATTTGTAGCATCTATCAATGCTACAACCTTGCAAAAAGGCAGATTTTCCGGCTTTTTTCTAATAATGTCCAAGGTTTTTTCAAGCCATTTCTGACAAAAGGCGGTTTTAATCCTGCCGGCGGTTTTAGGACTTTGAATAAACATACTGCTTGGAACATGGAAGTGCTCGTAATCACCGTCAGTATTACGAAAAGGAATAATTCTGTCAATGCTTTTAAAAAGGGTGTTCAGCTTACGCCGCTGTCCCCGTATTTTTTTATTGTAAAAATTATACATAAAAAATTCTCCTTATCAGCAGTATGGTAGTAATTACAATTCAATCCATAAAATCCCTGCTGCTTATCGCTATCTTCTCCTTGTAAAAAATTCCTTAATATTTGCAGGATGAAAAAGTATAAGCAGTGGGAAAAGCTCAAGTCTTCCCGCAAGCATGTCAATTATAAACACTATCTTAGATAAAGGCGAGAACAGTGAAAAATTACTTGCCGGACCGGCAAGCTCAAGTCCCGGCCCTATATTATTTATTGTAGCGGCAACGGCAGTAAAGTTTGTAGTCAAATCCTTTCCCTCAAAGGATACAAGGAAAACGGACAGAGTGAAAAGGACAATAAAGGTTATAAAATAAACGTTAATAGCCTTAATGGTTTCCCTGTCTACAGCCTTGCCCTCCACCTGTATTTTCTTAACACTGTTAGGATGAATATAGGAATTAAGCTCTCTTTTAATGGTCTTTATTACTACAACAAACCTTGCAACCTTTATGCCGCCTCCGGTGCTTCCTGCGCACGCGCCTATAAACATAAGCAGCACCAGAACGGTCTTAGCCGTGGAATTCCACAAATTAAAATCAACGGTGGAAAATCCTGTGGTAGTTATAATAGAGGCAACCTGAAAAGCCGAATCCCTCAGGGCGTCAGCTATATGGGCATATGTGCCTAATATATTTAAAAAGATAATGCCAATGGATGAAATAATTATTATAAAATACCATCTTACCTCCTCCATGGCAAAAGCCTTTCGGAATTTCCTGTAAACTATAAGGTAATAGGCATTAAAATTGACTCCGAACAATATCATAAATATGGTAATAACCCATTGAAGATATGGGGAATAACCTGCGATGCTGCTGTTCTTTATTCCGAAGCCGCCGGTTCCCGCTGTGCCAAAGGCAGTACATACAGAGTCAAAAACCGGCATGTTGCCAATAAGAAGAAGTATTATCTGAAGAACTGTAAGGGCAAAATAAATGCCGTATAAAATTCTTGCAGTGGATTTAAGCTTAGGGGCAAACTTGCCTACGGAAGGTCCCGGGCTTTCCGCCTTCATAAGATTTATGCTTGAGCCTCCCGACAATGGTATAATAGCCATAATAAAAACAAGAACGCCCATTCCTCCTATCCAATGTGTAAAGCTTCGCCAAAACAGGCTGCACCGGGAGAGGCTTTCAACATCGGTAAGGATGCTGGCCCCCGTAGTGGTAAAGCCGGATACGGTTTCAAAAAGAGCGTCAAGATAAGAAGGTATTTCCCTGCTTAAAAAGAAAGGCAGGGCGCCGAAAAGACTTAAAAAAATCCAGCTAAGGGCAGTTGTTATACATCCTTCCTTTAAATAAAACACAGAGCTTTTCGGTCTTTTAAGGCATAACAAAAAGCCTAAAAGCCAGCATAGGGCAAGTGTGAAAAGGTAATAAAAGCCTTCCGTTTCCCTGTATATTAAAGCCACAAGACAGGGAAGAAGCATGAGAACAGCTTCTGTTTTTAAAACTTTACCCATCAAAAAACGGATAACTGATTTATTCATAAAAATCCTGCCTTTCCATATCTACTTAAGTATATCTTTAATATCGTTAAAGCCTGTATGTGTTGTAACAATCATAACGGTATCGTTTGCCATTATCTTATCATTACCGCTTGGAATAATGATTTTTCCGTTTCTGTTTATAAAGGCAATAAGAAGATTATTTTTAAGGTTAAGCTCCATAATCGGCGTGTTTGTAACGGGAGAGCCTGACGCAACCTTAAACTCTATAGCCTCAACACGGGAATCGAACAAATGGTAAAGTGTTTCTACATTACTGCCTAATGACGCGCGCTTTGCCCGGACATAGGCAATAATAGCCTCGGAGGTTATATATTTCGGATAGATTACGCTTCCAAGGTCAAGATTGTTTAAAACCTCCCTAAAGTTAATACGGTTTATCTTAGTGATAACCTTTGCCTTAGACACCTGCTTTGCATGAAGGGTAAGCATAACGTTTTCTTCATCTATTCCCGTAAGCGGCACAAAGGATTCAACAGTTTCGATACCCTCCTCCTTAAGCAAATCCGCATCAGTTCCGTCGCCGTTTATTATGATGGCCTTAGGGAGAAGTATGCTTAGAGCCTCACACCGCTCCTTATCAGCTTCAATAATTTTAACGTCAATGCCTATGCCAAGAAGCTGCTTGGCAAGATAAAATGCTGCCTTTCCCCCGCCGATAATCATGGTGTTTTTAACATGGTGAGTGGCAAGCCCCAGATTTTTCAGGAATGCCCTTGCGTCGCTTCTTGAGGCCACAAAGGAAATATAGTCGCCTGCCTTAAGTTCAAAATTTCCGGAAGGAATATATATCTGCCCTAAACGCTCTATGGCACATATAAGAATATCCTTTGCATAGGTTTTGCCTATGGAGGCAATAGATTTGTCTGTAAGAGGATTGCCCTCCTCAAGCTTAAACTTTATAAGCTCTGCCTGTCCGTGGGCAAAGGGATTAACCTCAAGGACCGTAGGCAGACACAGTATACGCGCCGCCTCATTTGCCGCTTCAAGCTCGGGATTTATTATCATAACAAGTCCAAGCTTTTCTCTAAGATAATTTGTCTCAACGCTGTAATCAGGTGTACGGACTCTGGCAATAGCAGCGCATTCGCCTACACGCTTTGCAACGGTACAGCACAAAAGATTAAGCTCGTCTGACTCGGTTACGGAAATTAAAAGGTCGGCATATTCAATGCCTGCTTCCATAAGTATGCTGTAGCTTGCTCCGTTTCCTACAACACCCATTACATCATAAATGTTTGTAAGAGCCTGTATTGTTTTATGGCTTTTATCAATTATGGTGATGTCGTGTCCCTCCTTTGACAGCTGTTCAACAAGAGTGACGCCCACCTTTCCGCAGCCGACTATAATTATATGAAGTCCCCTTGCAGCGGAAGAAGATGATTTTTTCATTTTAACAAAAAACCTCCGTTTATTATAGTAATCAGCCGTAGCTGTAAAATTATTAACATTATAGCATTTATGCATAAAATATGGAAGATTTTTATAAAATATTCTAAATTGGCTGTTTACAAAGGCTTATAGGGTATGCTAGAATTTTAATGTGGCGAAAAGTGCACGTTAAGCGCTCTTAAGGGAGTGCTTTATGTATTGTTATATACATATGCTGTGATAATATAAAAAAGTGTCAAGAGCTGATTAAAAAACGGAAGGAGAGAAAATATGGAAATGTTAGGTAACATCGCTATTTTGATTGCAGGGTTTATTCTTCTTATAAAAGGAGCGGATTTTTTTGTAGAGGGAAGCGCCTCAATAGCAAAGCTTTTAAAGGTACCAAGCATAGTGGTAGGCTTGACCATAGTAGCAATGGGAACAAGTCTTCCCGAAATGTCAGTCAGTGTTTCAGCGGCAATTAACGGCTCAAATGAAATAGCAATAAGCAATGTAGTCGGTTCAAATATTTTTAATCTTATAGTGGTGCTTGGAGTATGCGCCTTGTTTAATTCAGTTCCGGTAGACAAACAGATTCTAAGGAGAGATTATCCCTTTTTAATTTTTATAACAGCAGTACTGGTATTTTTTATGGCGGATATTATAAAGCCTTGGGCAGATGTTGAAGAGGGAAGCGCCGGAATTCTTTCAAGGCTCAACAGTATTATCTTTTTATTTTTATTTATAAGCTATCTGGTGTTTACCGTAAAGGGTGCATTAAAGAGCAGAAAAACCAATATTGCGGCAGAGGATGCCGGCAATGAGAAACCTCATAGTCTTTTTATAAGCATAATATTTATAGTTTGCGGAGTTATAGCAATAAAATTTGGCGGTGATTTTGTAGTAGACAGTTCAAAATATATTGCGTTAAAAATGGGAATGACGGAAACTCTTGTGGGACTTACAATAGTAGCGTTAGGAACAAGCCTTCCGGAACTGGTCACATCCATGGTGGCGGCAAAGAAGGGTGAGACATCACTTGCCGTAGGAAATGTAATAGGCTCAAATATTTTTAACATTATATTTATTTTGGGAGTGTCAGGCACTATTCATCCTATTATGGCAGAAAATCAAAATTTAATAGATGCAGTTATAAGTCTTGTAATAAGCATAGGAGTATACTTTTTGACAGTAAGAAAAAGAAAACTTGAGCGAAAGGAGGGTATTGTAATGCTCTCCGTGTACGCAGTATACATGGTATATGCCATATTAAGGTAAACAGACGGCAGCCGTAAGCCCGGAATATTTATGCCCCTAAATCCTTTTACAAAACATAAATCATATTCATGCCTTTGTATAAAATAAAGTTAATTTGTCCGTAAATATTGTGTAATTGATAAAATTATAGTATAATTATGAAAGCTGATAAATGAAGTAAAGATTTATATATTTAGGAGGTAGCTTATGGATATGGAAAAGGAGAATACGGCCGGCAATGGCGCATTCCAAAAGAAGGTTGCATTTACGCATTCGATAAAGATGAAGGTTGCATTGATGGTTGCTTTTGCAATTATATGCTCCACTGCGTTTAATTTAATAATTATTTTGCCCTATGTAACGAATGTTATTGAGACACAGAATAAGAATTATATGTATGATACGGCAAATGCAAATGGTCTGACCGTTGAAAGCATGCTTTCGCTGACAGACAAAAAAGAAGCGTTGTCATATAATGTCCTTGCATCTGTTTTTGACGGCGTGGGAATAAAAGGAATTGAATCAAGCTATGCCTACGTGGTGGCAGGAGACGGCAATATGCTTTACCATCCTACAAAGGATAAGGTAGGACAGTCTGTTGAAAATGATTTGGTTAAGGGCATAGTAGCCGATATAAAGGATGGTAAGAGAAGAGATTCGGCAGTTATAGAGTATGAGTTTAAGGGAACCATAAAATATGCAGCCTATTACATAACTGAGGACTTAAGCGCAGTCATACTGATTACAGCGGACAAGGATGAGATATTTGAAACAATGAGCACCGTAAGAAACGTCTGTATTGTTGCCGGAGTAGGAGCCACGGTTTTATTCACAATAGTGGGATATATTCTGTTAATGTTTATGCTTAAGCCTATTACTATGATTTCAAATATTATCGGAAAAATGGCTGGTCTTGATTTTACGGAAAATCCTGAGGCAAAAATTCTTTTAAAGAAAAAGGACGAAACCGGAGTTATGGCAAAGGCGGTGTCAGGACTTAAGTCGTCATTGATAGAGGTTATAAATAAAATAAAAGACCAGAGCGACGAGCTGTATGCGGCGTCAGAGCAGCTTAATACCGACGCAAAGGATACGACGGTTACAATGGAGCAGGTTGAGACAGCCGTAGGAGATATAGCGTTAGGCGCAACAAATCAGGCTACGGAAACCCAGTCAGCCACAGAGGACATTATTGTTATGGGACATATGATTGAGGAAACGTCAGATGAGGTTTCAACCCTGAAGGTGACAGCCGATGGAATGAAGCAGGTAAGCGGAGAGGCTCAAGGCCTTCTTGGGGAATTAATGAAGGAAAATGAAAGAACAAGAAAGTCTATTGATGATGTTTACAGACAGACTAACACAACGAATGAATCTGCATTAAAGATTAAGGAGGCTACAGCCATAATTACATCTATTGCAGAGGAGACAAACCTTCTTTCACTCAACGCTTCAATAGAGGCGGCAAGGGCAGGAGAACAGGGAAGAGGCTTTGCCGTAGTTGCATCCCAGATTCAAAAGCTTGCAGAGCAGTCAAGTGAATCTGCACAGAAGATTGAGGACATTACAACCGAATTGATTTCGGATTCATCGGTAGCAGTTAAGACTATGCAGATTGTAAAGGATAATATGGACACGCAAAGCACTAAGATGGTACAGACAGAAAACATATTTGAGTCATTTAACACAGGAGTGATTTCGTCTATCGAGGCTGTTGGCAATATAGCGACAAAAACAGATAAGCTGGATGCGTCGAGGGTTAATGTGGTTGACCTTGTTCAGAATCTATCTGCCATTGCACAGGAGAATGCGGCAAGCAGTGAGGAGTCGTCGGCATCTGTAACACAGGTAAGCGAGATTGTAGCCGATATATCTGACAATGCAAACAGGCTTAAGGATATAGCAGTGAAGCTTGAGGAGTCAGTGCAGGTATTCAAATTATAATAATCAGGCAACAAAAGAGCTGTGTCAGTTTGAAACAGCTCTTTTTAATGTATGGTAAATTTCTAAGAGCTTAAGTTTTTTGACAGCAGCGTAAGGCGGACTACTAAAAATTCTGAAAGGAAATAAAAAATGGTTGAGACATATAAATGTAAAGGCTGCGGCGCTCCCATAGAGTTTGACGGCAGCGAAGGAGAGCTTGTATGCCAATATTGCGGAACTCATATGAGCGTAAGCGAGATGTCCCGGTCGGGAGAAAAATATGCTTCCCATGTTGATGATGAAACCGCAGAGAGCGGGGAAAAAATAGATGTAAACGGGTATAAGTGTCAAAACTGCGGCGCGCAGCTTATTACAGACGACAATACAACCGCTACGGTATGCAGCTTTTGCAAAAGCCCTGCAATAGTGAAAAGCAGGCTTACGGGGCAGACTATGCCGGCTAAGATAATACCCTTTTCCATTACAAAGGATAAGGCCCGGGAAATTTTTAAAGGCTGGTGCCATAAGGGAGTGTTTACGCCTTCAGCCTTTAAGAAATCCTTCTTTGTGGAAAGCATGAGCGGAATATACGTACCCTTCTGGCTTTATGATTACAATGCGGAATGTCATATAGAAGCCCTGGCAACAAGGGTGAGGCACCACAGGGAGGGAGATTATCAGGTGACGCATACAGACCATTTCCGGGTGGTGAGGGAGGGAGAGGCCTTATTCCGACTTATTCCTGCCGATGCCTCAGAGAAAATGCCTGATGATGTGATGGATTTGCTTGAGCCCTATAATTATACAGGCCTGAAGGACTTTCAAATGCCATATCTGTCAGGCTTTTTGTCAGAGAAGTATTCCTATGACAGCAGACAGATGGCGCCAAGAGTAGAAAGCAGAGTACGCAGCTATATATTTAATGCGGCAAGAGATACGATAACAGGTTATTCTTCCATAAATATTACGGGAAGCAATACAAGGCTTAGGAGAAGGGAAGCCGTGTATACCCTTCTTCCTGTCTGGATGATTACATACAGGTATAAGGGAGAAAACAAAATACTTGCAATAAACGGACAGACAGGGAAGCAGGTTGGCACCCTGCCCCGCTCTAAGGAAAAGCAGCTTGCGTGGTTTGGAGGCATATTAGCGGGAGTATTTGCCGTACTGATGATGTTAGGAGGCTTTGTGGGATAATGAAGATAAAAAATTTATTTTGCAATGGCAAAGCCTGTATTAAAATATCATTATTTATGGCAATACTTGTTTTTGCCGTAAGCCACATTTCCATTGTGTCATATGCCAAGAGCTCATATAATGTGGATGACAGTCATTATGATGATACGGAGCCAAAAATATATGATGAAGCGGAGCTGTTTAGCGACAGCGAGGAGGAGGAGCTTCAGAAGTCCTTAGTAAGCGCTGCAAAGAGGATAAAGCTTGATTTGGTTATAGTTACTACAGATTATAACAGAGGAAAGGAATCGCTTTTATATGCAAGCGACTTTTATGACGATAATGGCTTTGGATATGATTATGACTGCGGCTCGGGAGTAATACTTCTTATAGATATGGACAACAGAGAGGTGGCAATTTCAACGGCAGGAGTATGCAGGGTATATCTTGACAGTATGACAGACGATATGGTAGAAGAGATTACGCCTTATCTGTCTGACGGGGATTACACAGGCGCGGCAAGGTATTTTATAAATAAAGTAAGAGAGCTTGCATTAGAGGCGTTTGAGGATGATGATTATGAGGAGGCGTTTGAAGCGTGGTACTCGTCAGACCATTCAAGCATAAGTGCGCAGAATGATTTTTATGATAAATATATTCCCCGGGATAACTTTTTTACCGTATTTAAAAATCCTCTTATTGACATAGTCATAGGATTTGTTATAGCAGGTGTGGCAGTTCTTATTATGAACTCGACGTCAAAAACAGGAAGCACGATAAATGAAAGAACTTACATGGAGGGGGGACAAATTAATTTAAGGGTACGACATGACCAGTTTACGCATACTACCACCAGAAGAAGAAAAATCGAGACAGAAAGCTCAGGCGGCGGAGGCGGACACGGAGGAGGCCATGTAAGCAGCTCGGGACACAGCCACGGGGGAAGCAGCGGGAAGTTTTAAAAAAACAAATTAAAAAAACAAATTAAAAAAATAAATTATAGAAATGAAAGAGAGGAAGCTTAAAGATGGAAGATGTTAAAAATCCGATAGTAACAATAACGATGGAAAACGGAGATATAATAAAGGCAGAGCTTTATCCTGACATAGCTCCAAACACGGTAAAAAATTTTATAAGCCTTATAAAGAAGGGCTTTTATGACGGGCTTATTTTTCACAGGGTAATTAAGGGCTTTATGATACAGGGCGGCTGTCCCTTAGGAACAGGAACGGGGGGTCCCGGCTATGATATAAGAGGTGAATTTGCAATGAACGGTTTTGACAATACCCTTCTTCACACAGCGGGAGTATTGTCTATGGCAAGAGCCATGGAGCCGGATTCGGCAGGCTCCCAGTTTTTTATTATGCACAAGAACGCGCCTCATCTTGACGGTCAGTATGCGGCGTTTGGCAGGGTGACAGAGGGCATGGAAAATGTTGACAAAATAGCAGAATGTGCTACAGATTATATGGACAGACCGCTTGATACGCAGAAGATGAAAAGCGTTACGGTTGATACCTTTGGCGTAGAATATGAGGAGCCTGAAACATGCTGAAGGCGGTAATATTTGATATGGACGGGGTGCTGGTTGACAGTGAGCCCGTCCATTTTGCAGCAGACAGAAAAATGCTTGAGGATAACTTTAATATAGAATTAAGCTATGAGGATTACAGCCGGTATATAGGCTCTACCATAGAAAAGCTATGGAAATTTTTCAGGGAAAAGTATAAGCTTTTTGACTATGAATGGAAGGAGCTTATGGAAATGGCTGAAAATGTCTTATCAGATATGACAGACGGCTGCGGGTATCCTGCCGTAGAGGGCGCGGCAGAGCTTGTGAGGGAGCTAAAGGAAAAGGGTTATCTTCTGGCGGTTGCATCCTCATCGCCTATGTCAAAAATAGAAAAAAATTTAAGGCAGCTAGGCATATATGAGCTTTTTGACAAAAAAATAAGCGGAATGGAAATAGAAAATCCAAAGCCGCATCCTGATATTTTCTTAAAGGCGGCTTCTATGCTTTCGGTAAAGCCGTCAGAGTGCATAGTTATAGAGGACTCAAAAAACGGCGTATTGTCGGCAAAGACGGCGGGCATGGCATGTCTGGGTTTTATAAATCCAAATTCAGGAAATCAGGATTTATCGAAGGCAGATTATCTTTTTGAGAATTTTTTAAGCGTAGACGAGCCGTTTATCAGAATGGTGCATAATCACTGCTTTGGCGAGCCCTGGTATGTTTTGGAAACAGAAAGGCTTAGAATAAGGGAAATGTGCCCGGATGACATAGACGACCTTATAAGAATATACAGCCACCATGAGATAACAAGGTATATGGAAGGACTGTTCGACCGGGAGGAGGAGCTTGAATATATGAAGCAGTATATAGAAAATATATACGGCTTCTATGGCTACGGAATGTGGATAGTAGAAAAAAAGGATAAAACCGTAATAGGCAGAGCCGGAATAGAATTTTACGACAGCGAAATGAAAAGGGAAAATCAAATTACGGGGGTATACAGGGCTTCCAAAGGCTTTTCCGGGGAAGATTGTAAAACCGGCTATGAGGCTATAGGAAAAAACATGGAAAACACAGGGAAAATTACAGCAAGGGGAAATGAATACTGCCATCTGCTAGGGTACGTCATAGGAGCGGAATATCAGAATAAAGGCTATGGCTATGAGGCGTGCAGGGCAGTGATTAATTATGGGATAAATAATCTTGAATTAAGCGAAATAAAGGTAAATATTGACAGGGATAATGATAAGTCTATAAGACTTGCAAAAAGGCTGGGATTTGAATTTCAATGACTGTCTGAAACGTAAAAGATATTTAAAAAATGTTTTACTTTTATATCAATATTTGATAAAATATATCTGTTGACATGCAAGTGAAATATATTAAAAATCATAACGAAAGGAAATGAGAGCGGAATGTATAAGATTATTAGAAAAAAGGAACTTAATCCTACTGTTACACTGATGGATGTGGAAGCGCCCCTTATAGCAAAAAAAGCTGAGCCGGGACAGTTTATTATTTTAAGGGTAGACGCCGACGGGGAGAGAATACCTCTTACAATAGCTGATTTTGACAGGGAAAAGGGTATTGTAACCATTATATTCCAGATAGTGGGAGCTACCACGGAAAAGCTTAATCATCTTAACGAGGGTCAGTTTATCAATGATTTTGTAGGACCTCTCGGAGTGCCTTCAAAGGTTGAAGGTCTTAAAAAGGTAGCAGTAGTTGGAGGCGGAGTCGGATGCGCCATAGCATATCCTATAGCTAAAAAGCTTCATGCTCTTGGGGCGGAGGTACATTCTATAGTGGGATTTAGAAGCAAGGACCTTGTAATTCTTGAGGAGGAGTTTAAGGCTGTAAGCGACAAGGTCTGCATGCGTACAGACGACGGAAGCTACGGAGAAAAGGGACTTGTTACTGACGCATTAAAGGAGCTTATAGAGAGCGGCGAAAAGTATGATGAGGTTATTACCATAGGGCCTCTTATTATGATGAAGTTTGTGTGCGCCCTTACTAAGGAGTACGATATAAAAACCACGGTCAGCATGAATCCTATTATGATAGACGGTACAGGCATGTGCGGAGGCTGCCGTCTTACGGTAGGAGGAGAGACAAAGTTTGCCTGTGTGGACGGGCCGGATTTTGACGGACACCTTGTAGATTTTGACGAGGCTATGACAAGAGGCGCTACATATAAGGAGTTCGAGAGAAAAGCACACGAAGAAACATGTAATTTATTTAAGAAGGAGGTTCAGTAATATGCCGAATATGTCAATGGTTAAAAACGAGATGCCTTCACAGGAGCCAAATGTCAGAAATAAAAACTTTCTTGAGGTTGCCTTAGGCTATACGGAGGAGCAGGCCTTAGACGAAGCCGCAAGATGTTTAAATTGCAAGACAAAGAATTGTGTGGCAGGCTGTCCTGTACAGATACAGATACCTGATTTTATAAAGGAGGTAGCAGCAGGCAATTTCGGAAAGGCTTACGATATTATATCAGATGCAAGCTCCCTTCCGGCAGTATGCGGAAGAGTATGTCCGCAGGAGTCACAGTGTGAAGGAAAGTGCGTCAGGGGAATTAAGGGCGAGCCTGTGGCTATAGGCCGTCTGGAGAGATTTGTAGCAGATTATCACAACGCGCATTTTAATGGTGAGGTAGTTAAGCCTCAGTCAAACGGTCACAAGGTTGCAGTTATAGGCTCAGGCCCTTCGGGACTTACATGCGCCGGTGATTTGGCAAAGAAGGGTTACGAGGTAACTGTATTTGAGGCGCTTCATCTCGCAGGAGGAGTTCTCGTATACGGCATACCGGAGTTCAGGCTTCCAAAGTCTATTGTCCAGAAGGAGATAGACGGACTTAAGGCTCTCGGCGTAAAGATAGAGACAAATATGGTTATAGGTAAGGTTTTATCAATAGACGAGCTTATGGAGGAGTACAAGTTCGAGGCTGTATTTATAGGCTCAGGAGCAGGACTTCCAAGGTTTATGAATATTCCGGGAGAAAATCTTAAGGGCGTATATTCAGCCAATGAATTCCTTACAAGAGTAAATCTTATGAAGGCATATAAGGATGAAACAACTACTCCTATACAGCATGCGAAGAAGGTAGCCGTAGTCGGAGGCGGAAACGTGGCTATGGATGCTGCAAGAAGCGCAAAGAGGCTTGGAGCAGAGGAGGTTTACATAGTATACCGCCGTTCGGAGGAGGAGCTTCCTGCAAGAAAGGAAGAGGTAGAGCATGCTAAGGAGGAAGGCATTATCTTTAAGCTCCTTACAAATCCTACAGAAATTTTACCGGGAGAGAACGGCTTTGTAGGAGGCATGAAGTGTCAGGAGATGGAGCTTGGCGAGCCTGATGCGTCAGGAAGAAGAAGACCTGTAGCTAAGGCGGATTCAGAATTTGAGCTTCCTGTAGACTGCGTAATCATGTCTATCGGAACATCGCCAAATCCTCTTATAAAGTCTACTACAAAGGGACTTGAAACACAGAAGTGGGGAGGTATTATTGTAGAGGAGGATACGGGACTTACCTCAAGAGAGGGAGTATACGCAGGCGGAGACGCAGTTACAGGCGCCGCTACCGTTATCCTTGCAATGGGAGCAGGAAAGACCGCAGCCCAGTCCATAGACGAATATCTTAGCAGCAAGTAATCGGAAAGGCAAAGAACAATTATGTTAGATATGGTAAGAAACATATTTGACCCAAGCAACTCATTCTATGAGTTTGGCAGAAAGCTCATTTATGTTTTGGCGCTGAATATTATATTTATTATTACCAGTATTCCTATTATTACAATGGGAGCGTCTATGGCAGCAATGAATACGGTTTTTTTCAAGATAATAAATGAGAGAGAGTTTTCAGTGCTTAAGGATTATTTCAGCTCCTTTAAGGTGAATTTTCTAAAGGCGACAATACTATGGATAATAGGTTTAGCCGCAGGCTTTGTATTGTATGTGGATATTGTTTACTGGTTAAAGTATGGCATTGACGAGTACGGCTTTACATTAGGCTACTCTATGATGATATTGTCAATACTTGCAGCCGTATTTCTGGTGATTATGCTCCATACTGCGTTTCCTTTAGTATCCCGCTTTGATATGAGCGTAAAGGATTTGATTATAAACACCTTTATAATTACGGTTAAAAATATTCTCTATGGTGCGGAAGCCCTGTTATTTACCGTACTTATAGTGGGAACAAGCGCTTATATGGTAATAACGGGAAGACTGCTTATAATGATATATATGCTGTTTATATGCTTTGGGTTAAACGGACTTGTTCAGAGCTATATATTCCGCAGGGTATTAAATAAATATTCTGAGGATTACGAGGAAATGGTGAGAAAGAATATAGAGGACTTAAAAAAAGAGGGATATACGTTTGAGGATATTGAGTAGTTATTATATATATGCTTTGGCAGTATATATTTAATATTCGGCTTCAAAATATATGCCTGAAATAAAAAACGAGGCGGCTCCTTTTGGGACAGCCTCGTTTTTTATGTTTATTATACAGTGAAATATTAATTTGTACAGGTGAAAAGAAAAGTTCCTCGCATATGTAGTCCGGGGCTTAAGAATAAAGGGAGCTTGGGCGGCAGGGCAGCTTGGGAAGGGAGTTATATATTTTTTTAAAGCTTCGAAAAGAGGAAGAAATTCT